>Ga0208277_1000282_pt1 | contig 30610 bp, 32 predicted proteins | sample ETNtaG_5_FD_185782 | JGI IMG/M metagenome (GOLD analysis project Ga0208277, IMG submission 185782) | Marine microbial and viral communities from oxygen minimum zone, Eastern Pacific Ocean - ETNP201406SV205 (SPAdes) (version 2) | ecosystem: Environmental > Aquatic > Marine > Oceanic ...
AATAAATATCGCAACAATTGGAACTATTATAGCTATGGCTATTGCCGTACCGGTTGCATTCGCGACAGCTCGCAATACTACTCCAAATATTTTTGTTCGTACAATTGGCCTGCTTATCATAGTATCATCTAGATCTGTGAATTCATTAATTTGGGCTTTAATTCTAGTTTTTATTTTGGGGCCTGGTGTTTTGGCAGGCACAATTGCTATCGGGCTTAGGTCCGTTGGTTTCTGCGCAAAATTAATTTATGAATCCATCGAAGAAATAGACCATACACAAGTAGAGGCTATCGAAGCAACTGGTGCTAGTGGTCCGCAAAAAATGATATTTGGAATATTACCTCAGGTGCTTCCAACCATAGCTGGAGTGGGCATTTACCGTTGGGATATCAATATTAGAGAATCTACTATCTTAGGATTAGTTGGAGCCGGCGGCATTGGATTACAGTTAAATGGCTCATTAAATACACTGGCCTGGACCCAAGTATCTTTAATCTTGATTGTTATTTTGGTGACGGTTTTTATCTCAGAATGGGTTTCCGCTAAGGTTCGTGGCGCTATTATTTAATAACCATTACCGAGGTTAATAGTGCCTAGTTCATCTGGTGTTAATCTTTTCGTAAAAGCAATTAGAATTTAAAATGAAGCATACAACGTTGGAAGATCTTGCTGACCAATTTGATGCATTTTTCATTGATCAATTTGGCGTACTAATGGATGCTTCCGGACCTTATCCATTTGCAATAGATGCAATCAAAAGACTCTCTGAATATAATAAACCAATAGTTTTGCTTTCGAACTCAGGGAAAAGGGCTATAGAAAATTGTGAACGACTTGAAAGACTTGGTTTTGATTTAAATTTGTTTACCGCAGTGATTACTTCTGGAGAGGTCGCGTATTGGACTATTAAAAATAAAATCGAAGATGGAAACTTTATAAAGCCAAAAATATATTTGATTTCAAGGGATTCAGATACATCTCCGGTTAATGGTCTTTCTTGCAAAATAGCCAAAAATACAGACGAAGCTGATTATTTAATAATTGCAGGATCTGAATCTGACACGAAATCTCTTAGTTACTACACATCCCTACTGGAGCCAATGGCCAATAAAGGAGTACCTGCTTTTTGCACAAACCCAGATTTAGTAATGTTGACCCCAAATGGAACTTCTTTTGGAGCAGGTTTAATTGCGAAAGAATACGAGGAAATGGGTGGGTCTATCACGTGGTTTGGAAAACCCCATCCATTAATTTACAAGTTTGCTCTTAATAAAATCCCAAATATCGAACCTCAGAAAGTACTATGTATCGGTGACAGTGTCGAACATGATATCAGGGGGAGTTTTAATGCTAATTGCTCGAGCGCTCTTGTTAAAACTGGTATTGCCGCGACAAAGAAAGAAGAAAAATTAATCAATTCTCTTAACTTTTCTGACACACCAAATTTTATCATCCCGGCTTTTTCATTTTAAAGCACGATTTATTAAACTATTCTGATTTTAATCAATTTACATTATTGCTAGGCTAAGAAAATTGATGCTAAAAAGTTATTAATGTCAGGTTTTCTACACTTATCAGACTTCCATCTCGTCGAAGATGAAACAACCTTATCACGAGCATTCAACGCAAAGTATATTCTGAAAAACACAGTTGATAAAATTTTAGGTAAAAAGGAAGATTTTGGTAATCTTGATGGCATAATTATTACTGGTGATATTAGTGATGATGGGAGTACAGCAAGTTACTCCGACGCGTATGATATCTTAAAAGAGCTACATTTACCCTTATTAGCTATCCCAGGAAATCACGACCTGCGTCAGCCAATGATGAATTATTTCGCGAAAGACATAGATATTAAAAGCTCAGGATTTTTTGATTGGGTGTACGAGACAAGTGATACTTTAATTATTGGCCTAGATACATTAGTTGAGGGTCAAAACCATGGCATGCTACGGCCAGAAAGTTTAAACCTACTATTTGAGAGTTTAAATCAACCTACTGAAAAAAATATTATTCTCGCGATCCACCACCCTCCAATAAATACGGGTATTCCTTTCATGGATGAGATAGGGCTTAAGAACTCAGATGCACTTTCAGATTGTCTTGATGCAGCCAACCAACCAATCAGAATTCTCTGCGGGCATGTGCATGGAATTTATCAGGGTACGTTAGGTATCCACTCAGTCGTGACAGCACCTTCAACTTGTACGAGGTTTTCATTCAACAGAAGAGTAGATGCCCCAAAAGGTTTTAAATTATCGCCTACAGGTTTCGCGTACTTAGATAGCTCAAAAGATGGTTTTTGGACAGCATTCACAACCGTAAACTAAATATGGTATGGATTATGATGTCGATAAAATTTATAACTAAACTCTCTAAATTTATCTTTTAGAAAAAATGAAAACGCGCTGGCATATTGGCCTTATGACTGGAACAGTTTTAGATGGAAACATCGATGTTGCGTTTTTGCGTACTGATGGGAAAATTATAGAAGAATTTGGGTACTATAATTTGATGCCCTACGATGAAGAAGTAAAAGATCTACTCATTAAAGCTATCAATGAAGCTCAAATTTGGAATTTTAATGGCCCTGAGCCAGAAATCTTTTCTAAAACAGAAGCCGCGCTAACAAATTCTCAAACAGTAGCTGTTCAGAGATGCATTAAGCTTTCAGGAATAGATGAAAATGAAATTGAAGCGGTTGGATTTCATGGGCAAACGGTCCTCCACAGAGCTCCAAATAAGTCTTCAAAAGGTAAAACACGGCAACTAGGTGATGGCCAAACAATGGCAAATAAGCTTGGTATACCCGTCGTTTATGACTTTCGAACCAATGATATATCGGAAGGCGGGCAAGGCGCCCCACTTTGCCCAATTTATCATGCCGCACTGCTAAAAAAAATTGGAGCGACTTCAACTACAGCAATACTAAATTTAGGTGGTTTGGGAAATTTAAGTTGCTACTCTGAAAAATATGATCTCATTGCCTTCGATACCGGTCCGGCCAACGCGCCAGTAAATGATTGGATTAAGTCATTTAATCTTGGCCAAATGGATATAGGAGGCGAAATAGCAGCCAGAGGAAAAGTAGACGAGTGCAAACTAGCCGAAATATTGAACGACCCTTATTTTGAAGTGTCTTTCCCAAAGTCTTTAGACCGATTTGATTTTTCTTACAAAATTGCCGAAGGCATGTCACTTGAAGATGGTGCCGCAACTCTAACGGCATTAGTAGGGGCATCAGTTGGGAAAGGTCTTGATCTTTTACCCATACGCCCGACGCAGTTAATCGTTTCAGGCGGTGGACGAAAAAACCCTACAATGATGAAAGAAATTTCATCTCGAGCCAACATCAATGTTGAAACCGCTGATAAATATAATTGGCGAGGGGACGCTATAGAAGCAGAATGTTTTGCATTTCTCGCGGCAAGAACTCTGGCAAACCTTCCAATTTCATACCCCAAAACAACGGGTGTTTGGAAACCCATGATAGGTGGTGTGATCGCATATCCAGCATAAATTTTTATTTAAGATTGCTCGTTTCCACCAACCCAAACTTTTTCAATCTCCAAGTCATTTTTCATCCACAGAAAATCCGCCCGAGCGTCTGGCGCTAGGCAGCCAATTTCACTTTCCACCCCCAAAACCTTGGCAGGGATAAGACTTGCCATTCTAATTGCATCATCTTGCGAAATCCCCACTTCATTTACCATATATTTTACAGCATCTGATAGATGAATATCGGCACCAGCTAAAGTTCCGTCCTCTAATATTAATTTTCCCTGGCTCCGAGTGATTAAGCGATCATTCAAAAAAAAGTGTTTTTGGTCTGAACCTACGGTAGACATTGAGTCACTAACCAAGAATAAAGCACCAGGCCCCTTCTTAGCTCGTAACGCTAAATTTATACTTGCTTTATTGACATGAAAACCATCTGCTATGATGCCAGAAAAAAGTCTCCCGCTATCTAAGACTGCACCGACAAGTCCAGGCTCACGACTTCCAAAGGGGCTCATTGCATTAAAAAGATGAGTTGCGCATGTTGCTCCTGCGTCGACGGCTTCGGCTGCCTGATTAAAAGTGCAATCAGTATGTCCCAGGGAAATAATAGCACCCGCTTTTGATAACCTAGTTATTTGTTGAGGCGATACGGCTTCTGGAGCTATTGTTAACATTAATTTAGAGATTTTATTTGCTAAACTTTCAAGTTCAAGGCAATCAAACTCTTTCATTGGTCTTATAAAGCGTTCTTCGTGAGCACCCTTACGTGCAAGAGCCAAATGTGGGCCTTCTAGATGTAACCCAACTAATCCGTTGACTTGCTTATCTAAAGCATCAGTAATTGTTGAAATTGCTCGTTTTTTCACCTCAAGACTATCAGAAATAAGTGTTGGCATAATTGAAGTGCTTCCAAGTTTTGCATGTGCCTCACAAATTGTCTTTAAATTTTCCAGTGATGGATTATCATTAAATAAAACGCCGCCACCGCCATTTACCTGCAAGTCAACAAAACCAGGTGTTAGGAGACCTCCAGCTAAAACGATTTGCTCAGTTTTAGGGTCAACTTTTTCTTCAGGAATAATTTCAACGACTTTGCTATTCTTAATTATCAAAGCGGCATTTAAGTGCCGCTTGAAACCGTCAAAAATTGTTGCGCCAACGAAAGATTTTTTTTTAGTCATGGTTTAATCTAAACCTTAAGGTTTGACGGGTTATACATTAGGCTTCTAACATAAAATAACGATTAGCTCTAATTAAACAAAATATACTATGCAAACTACCGAGAAATTACATCCTGAAGCTTTAGGCCTAGACGAAAAAAGCGATTTAGAAATACTGACTATCCTTTACGAAGGTCAAATCGAAGCTGCTAAATGCGTAAGTGGTTCAATGGCGTCCCTTGAAGCCGGAGCAAAAGCAATGGCAGACGCAGTCTTAATGGGGAATAAATTAGTGTATGCCGCAGCTGGCAGCTCTGGTCTTCAGGGTATGGCAGATGGCTTAGAACTTACACCGACATTTGGCATCCCAATTTCACAAATTAAGATATTAAGGGCGGGTGGAATTCAAGACATGTCGCAACCAAAAGGTAACATGGAGGATAATAAATCAGCTGCGATTTCTGATGCCGAAATTATTGAACCCGGAGATTGCGTGATTTGTTTGGCAGCAAGCGGAAATACTACCTACCCCTCAGTCATTATGGAAATAGCCAAAAAGATGGGTGCCACAACAATTGGAATAGCAAATAATCCAGGTTCAGAACTTCTTGTGGGCTCCGATATACCAGTCTTGCTACCAACTCCTCCTGAAGTAGTAGCTGGTTCAACACGACTGGGCGCGGGCACGGCACAGAAAATAGCTTTAAACACAATGTCAACTTACATGGGCATATTACTAGGTCATGTAATGGACGGTCAAATGGTCAACCTTGTTGCTAACAATACCAAATTGTTTAAGAGATCAGAAAAAATTGTGATGAACATCACTGGCTGTAATAGAAAGAAAGCAAAAGACGCACTAACAGAAGCTGATGGAGGAGTAAAACTTGCTATCTTGCTAGTTTCAGGAGCAAAATCTATCGTTACTGCTCAAAATATTCTTAAAAGTGAGAATCAAAATCTAAGGTTGGCTATCAGACGGGTTAAGTTATAAAATCTCAGTTCATATTGACCAATCAGACGATAACAAAAAAAAATTGGTCAAACTTTAATTATACGACTTATTTTAAATCTACGATTGGGTGTGAGTTTCTAAAAATTCTTCAGCTTTTTTAAAAATTAAAACTTTCCTATCCTCACTCATTCTGCTCAGTACTCTTGTTTGAAAAGATAAGCGTGGATTTGAAGAATAAAAACTAACGTTTTTTTGAACGAATCTCCAATACAGACCATCTATTACGTCACACCAAGCCCCCTTCTCATAGTTACTCATTTTTAAAATGTAATTGGAACTACAAGTATATGGCTTCGTCGACATTAAACCACCATCAGAGTACGTCGCCATTCCAAAAACGTTAGGGATCATAACCCAGTCAGACGCATCAATATACATCTCCATAAACCATTTATAGATAAATTTTGGATCAATTTCACACATATTCATCAAATTACAAATGACCATAAGCCTTGGTATGTGATGGCTATATCCATCTTTAACGGCAGATTTAATACAATCATCAAGGGGCAATAAACCGGTTGAACCATCGTACCAACTTTGGCTTAGTTTCCTTTGGTGACTCCAAAAATTTGAATTTTTTTGCTTTGAGCCTCTAAGTTGATAAATGCCTCGTATAAACTCGCGCCAGCCTAAAATTTGCCTTATAAACCCCTCTATTGAATTCAAAGGAGCCTTGTTTTTTTTGAATAAATCTAACGCCTTTTCAATTACTATATCTGGAGTAATTAGTCCGATATTTAGCATTGCAGATATACAACTATGAAATAAAAAATTGCGCCCCTTGAGCATAGCATCTTCGTATGCACCAAAATTTTCAAATCTTTGAATTAAAAAATCGTCCAATAGATCTAAAGCTTCAGAACGCGTTACTGGAAACCATACATTTTTAGTATTTCCGGGATGCTCAGAAAAACTTTTTTCAATTATAGATGAGACCGCGTCATGATATTTTGATAAATTAAATTCAGGTAATTCAGGGACGTGCGTTTTAGCTGGTATTTTTTTCCTATTTTCTTCGTCAAATGACCAACGATCACCTAAAGGGTTTCCTTCGCCATCAACTAGAATATTAAATTTCTTACGGCCTACTTTGTAAAAATTACCCAGTCTGAATGATTTATTTTTTCCGTAGAGCGAACCGAATTCTTTTCGAGAAAATAAAAACATTGGAGTTTCAGAGATCTCATATTCTATTTCAGCCTTTTTCAAAGATGATAAAACTTTTTTTTCAAAAAATTTATTTTCTATTTCAAAAATATTTACTTTATCAATATTTGTCTCATGTAAAAATTTGAGAAAAAACTCTATGTACGTTTTATTATCCGAACGATCTTCTAAGGAGAAATAGTCTACTTGAATTCCATTCTGCCGTAACTCGTCCTTGTATTCGCGCATAGCGCATAAATATAAATAAATTTTGAGTTTATGATGCTTCTCATAAGTACAAAGACCATAATCTTCAGCCATAAACACCCGCTTGCAGCCCCGATCCTTTAAAATTTGGGGGTCAAAAAGCTGATTACCAAGCAACAAAAAAGTGTTATTCAACATTCAAACTCCAGTTTCTCTAACAAAAGAAATGGTACTGTTTAAACGTATATCAAGGCTATTTTAAGTGAGAGAAACAACTATCCAACTTTCTAATTATAGTTAAAATTTTGCTATGAAGTCGCAGCTTTTTAAATTAGTTGAACAAAAATTTTTTAATATAGCTCAGTCACTAAAAATTGCGTGGTTTTAAATTTCTCAAATGATACAGATAAATGATAAACGACAACTAAGTGATTTCAAATCAAACAAAAATTCAGTAAAGTCAGCATAAAGTAAAATTGGTACGAGAAATGCAAAAAGCTGTAATTATTTATTCAACAACCGATGGGCAAACAAAACGAATTTGCGAATTTCTGAAACAAAAGCTTGAAGCCAAAATAAATATAGATTTGTTCTCAATCGAAGAAATTGATCGGGCAGAACTGAACTTGTATGATAAGATTATTATTGGTGCTAGTATAAGATACGGCAAGCATAGTCCAAAACTTTATAAATTCATTGAGAAAAACATAGAAGTTCTAAAAGCTAACTTTACAGCATTTTTTACCGTCAATGTAGTTGCACGAAAAGAAGGTAAAAATACTCCTGATACAAATCCCTATATGAAAAAATTCCTCCAATTAACAAACTGGCAACCCAACTTGCTCGGTGTATTTGCAGGAAAAATTGACTACCCGGCTTACAAATTTACGGACAAACAAATGATTAGGCTCATAATGTTTATAACAAAGGGGCCCACAGACACTTCAGGGACCTATGAGTTTACAAATTGGAAGTCTGTCGAAGAGTTTAGCGATCGCCTTTTATAGAACTGAAAAACCTATCTGAATTTATTAGACGGTTCAAAATTTGATTTCTGAGGTTTCCGAGGATCACGAACCCATAGTGACCTATTTGGATGCATACCAGCTCCATAAACCGCAGAGACTGCCGAATTACGCATGCGATTAAGTAACCTAGTATCAGCGTCTCCAACCGAAGGATGCATACCACCATTTTCTTCCACAAGGTCTTTCCAAAGCGTCTCACGCTCAAGTCTTATTGTTTCATCTTCAAGTTGCGTACAATTCAACTCATTTTTGTTCAAATCCACAACTATTTCATCACCAGTTTTGATTAAAGCAATAGCACCACCCGCAGCCGCTTCGGGACCAACGTGGCCTATAACTAAACCAACCGATCCTCCAGAAAACCTGCCATCAGTCATGAGGCCAACTACAATATTTTTTTCACGACATAACGCGGTAATTCTAGAGGTCGAATCTAGCATTTCAGGCATACCTGGCGCACCAAACGGCCCTTCGTAACGCACCACAATCATATCAAAGTTTTCGAACATATCAGCCTGAGAATCTAATGCCTTTAATAGTTCCTGTTCTCCATCAAAAACCTTAGCCTTACCTTGAAAGATGTTATTTTCTAGTCCGCCTTCAACGCCAGCTAACTTTAGTACAGCGCTAAATTCAGGTGACAAATTTCCACCTAAAACGCGCAGTCCGCCTGTCTCTTTATATGGTTTTTGAACAGTATAAATTACATCCTCATCCGGTGTAGGAGGGTTCAATCGTTCGACTTGTTCCGACAGGGTCTCTCCCGTGCAAGTCAATGTGTCACCATTTAACAATCCAGCGTCCATGAGTTCTTTAACTATCACTTGCATACCGCCTTTAGCATCAATATCCACCATCGAATATTGTCCAAAAGGCCGAGCATCTATGACAACCGGAATAACATTTCTAGACAAATTATTAAACTCTTCGGGGCTCATTATTTCATTGGCAAAGTCTTTATATCCAGCTGCTCTTGCTAATTCAGGAGCATGCAATAAGACATTAGTTGAGCCACCAACAGCCATAGCTACAATAATTGCATTTCTTAAAGACTCTCTAGTAACAATGTCTCTAGGTGTAATGTTTTTGTTAATCAAATTAGCTAAATAATTCACCAATTCAGCGGGAAATTCTTCAATGCGTCTTTCATCTTCTGATGCTGGTGAGATCATATGCAAAGGTTGCATTCCGACAACACCAATAAAAGTTTGCATAGTGTTATACGTAAACATACCGCCACAGCTTCCATAACCAGGACAGGCTTCTTTTGCAATTCTACTCTTTAATTCTTCATCATCACTGCCAGCCATTTGATAGGCTGTAATTAAGTCAATACTTTCCCCAGTTTCTGAATCAATACCAGGTCTGATTGAACCATCAGACATTAAAATTGCAGGTCGGTTATGTTCTAAAATAGCAGCTAGAGTACCTACAGGCGGCTTGTCACATGCAACAACTGCAATAACGCCCTCAAGACCAGTAGCGCTGAGATGCTCTGACAAACTATCGTTTGTAACCTCTCTACCAATTAAGGAATATCGCATCTCTTTTGTGCCATTTCTAATCCCATCAGAGGTTGCAACAGTAAACTCTGGTTGGATCAGTCTCATTGGTAATTGCCCGGGTTTGCTACCCACTTTATCTTTTAAAGCATCATGGATAATTCCAACCTTTTGTGAAACACCAATATAACATTGGGAGTCACCCTTATTCCCAACCACTCCAACAGACGGTTCGTGAATGAGCCCCAAATCAGTACCTAATTCTCTTGCAATACCATAGGTTTGAGAATTTCGACCAGGATTTTTGTCGATCAAAACTGTATTTGAATTCTTCATTTTTTCTCCACTGGGACTTAAAGCTTTTTTTAATATCTGCTGCCAATAATAGGCCGTAGTTTCTCTTTCAATAAATTGAATATCAGTTATTAATTAATTCACCTGGTACCCGTGGGCGGACTCGAACCGCCACGCCCGAAGGCCACAGATTTTAAGTCTGTTATGTCTACCATTCCATCACACGGGCCAGGTGCGCCGACATTACTTATATTGTCCGGAGTGTCTAGTATAAAGAATAGTTCATATTAAATTTATGAAAGATTTTTCACCTTTTCATTTGTAGATAATATTAAAAAGTTTGAGATAACTTACTTAGATTTAACTTGACTGCTATTATTGAAAGAATACACCCAGAAATATGTTTCCAATACGTGATCATAATCCGTCTCTTAGGTTTCCCTACATAACTTATGGGTTAATTTTATTAAATACTTTTATCTTTGTAAGCTATTGGCCCATCTTGGGAGACCCCAGTAAAATAAATCCTTTATTTCAGAACTGGGCGCTAATACCAGCAAGTATAAATGAGGGAAGTGCTTATTTAGGTTTATTAACCTCTATATTTTTTCATGGTAGTTTTATGCACTTGCTAGGAAATATGCTGTTCCTGCATATCTATGGTGACAATCTAGAAGATAAAATGGGACATTTTTGGTTTCTAATTTTTTATCTGTCTGCAGGTATCTTTGCAAATTTTGCGCAATTTGCAGCAGATCCCTTCTCTAATGTTCCAGTCATAGGAGCTTCTGGCGCAGTAGCAGCGGTTATGGGCGGCTATTTGCTTCTATTTCCAAAAGCTAGAATTGATATTCTATTTATCTTCATCATTATTTTTAAAATTATCCCAGTTCGGGCATGGGTTGTCTTGGGTATTTGGTTTGTATTGCAACTTTACAATGGATTAGCAGTACCAGCTTCGGTGAGCAGCGTTGCTTATTGGGCTCATATAGGTGGATTTATTTTTGGTGTTATTGCCACCTTTACGACCTGGCAGAAATTGGGTGGAAAAAAGTTTTGGTCAAAAAACCATGGTGCCCCGGATCACAAAGAAGCGACATATTCATTCACACGATCAAATATTCCAAAAGTAAGAAGATGATTATTCCCGTATAATTTTTGCAAATTTATTAAACTGTACTTCGCTTGCGGCAATTATATTTCCATCAATCAGCGGGTCTTCATTTATGGAAATTGACTCAACCATTGCTCCAGCTTCTCTTGCAATAATAACACCAGCAGCAATATCCCAATTGTTCAAATTACGCTCCCAATAACCTTCATATCGGCCAGCAGCAACATATGCCAAGTCTAGTGCAGCAGCGCCATATCGGCGAACTCCAGAACATTTGGGCATTAATTTTTTGAGATCGTCTATTGTTTCTGGCAAATCTTCTATTCTTCCCGAGAAAGGAATACCTGTTGCATACAAGCTATCTGCTATACTGTGACGTGCTGATACTCGAATTCTAGTTTCATTCATCCAGGCACCTAATCCTTTCTCTGCAAAGAACATTTCGTCTTTGCAAGGATCATAAATAACTCCTGAAATAATTTCACCCTTGTGCTCTAAGGCTATTGACACCGCCCAGTGTGGCAAACCATGTAAAAAATTAGTGGTCCCATCAAGCGGATCAACTATCCAACGGCGAGTAGGATCTTTTCCTTCCTCTTCGTCACTTTCTTCGCCAACCCATCCATAAGTGGGTCGAGCTTCCATGAGTTCATCACGAATTATATTTTCAGCAGCAATGTCGGCGCGGCTGACAAAATCACCAGCACCTTTACGGGATACTTGTAAGTTTTCAACTTCCCTAAAATCTTTTGATAATGAGCGTCCTGCTTTGCGAGCAGTCTTTAACATAATATTCAGATTTGCACTGCCCGGCATAAGAGTTCTCCACAATATAAACTGTTAAAGTCTATACTGACTTAACTATTAAATGCCAATAGAACCTTGGGCTGAATCCAAATTTACAAAATCAGCCAAAGACTGCGCGTGTGATAACCACACCCGCCCAAGCAGACACACCTGTTAAAACTGCGCCCCAAGTGACGTCTATCATCACCATAGTAGGCGACCATGCTCGCAGAGTGGCGAAGTTAGTAAACTCATATGTCCCGTAAGCGAGTACCCCGAGTAAAGCACCAGCCATTAAGGCTTGAGTTGGGTTGCCTGAGTTGAATGCGGGCCAAGATGCAAAAAATAAAACCCCGCCTACATAGAAAAGGTAAAATACTGCTGCTGGACCCATTCTAGGATCTTCTAAAAGCCAATCGCCGAGATTGGATGAAAAGAGCGGGTAAAGCACACGCTTTAGCATGACAATATCGAGCGCCAAAAACACGACTGCTGTGGAAAGGTAGAGTGTTAAAATCTGCATGGGCGCCAACCTTTTATAAATCTAATTGAGAACAGGTAAGTCACTTACTTGAAAGAGCAAGAAAAAAGACCTGAAAATTCTTTAAGCTATTGTTTTGAATAATTATTATGATTTTTTAGACTTTCCACCAAACCAGTCAATGATGTTTCTATTATGTCTAGCGCTTGGTTAAAGTTGCGGGTGTAGTAAGGGTCGGGAACATAATCATACGCCAAATCCTCCAAAGAGTAGTCGGTCAAAAGGTGCACTTTATTTAACTGTTCTGGACATAATTTTTTTAAATTGGATCGGTTTTCATTATCCATAACAACCAGCAAATCAAAATCTTTGAAATCAGCTATTGTAATTTGGCGAGCCCTTAGTTTGGACATATCAAATCCTCGACCCTGTGCTGCCACTTGCATGGGCTCATAAGGAAAAGATCCAACATGCCAAGAAGCCGTGCCGGCACTGTCACACAAGATGTCGAGTTTAGAAATTTTAGCTTTTTCTCTGAATATACATTCGGCTGTCGGTGACCTACAAATATTACCAAGACAAATAAACAGAACAGACTTTATCACGTTTTAAAACCCAATTAGTGAGTGTGCGAATGGGAATGTTTTTTTTCTTTCCTATCTTGATCTATAACAATCTCAATACCAACCTCACCTGCTTTTTCAAAAAGAAGTGTTAATGGGATTATTTTCCCCGTTTCGAAAGGCTCTTTGAGGCCCATAAACATGACATGTTGACCACCGCGAATAAGACTATGTTCTTTCATCGCCCCTATTTTAATACCTTCATCTATACGGACCATCTTCATTACACCGTTGTCATCCTTTGCGTGCGTGTGAAGCTCTGTTTTTTTTGCAATATCAGATTGTACACCTATGAGGCGATCACTCTCATCAGAGTGATTCATTATTCTCATGTAGGCTGCACCTGCCTTGGCAAGAGGACCCGATGACCGTGCGTAAGCATCAGATATCATAATTTGCCCAGCGCTTAGACTTGAACACAACACCAGTAGCGATGGGATGGCGGCTAAAAATAATTTAATTTTCACTAATCAAACCACTCTAGTGAATAAACAGTTCTGTAGATATTAAAAGTTCACATTTACTGTGTATTAGTTACGCTTCTTGGGCTTTCGATATTTCTTTTTTGACTTTAAGAGCATTAGCAGACAGCTCATTGTCTTTTGCTTTCGCAAGGAAAGCGTCAAGACCGCCTCTGTGATCTACTGTCCTTAACGCTGCAGCCGATATGCGTAATTTTACACCACGGCCCAAAGTTTCTGATTGTAGTGTCACTTCGTTAAGGTTGGGTAAAAATCTTCGGCGTGTCTTATTATTGGCATGACTTACATTGTTTCCGGTCATTGGCCCTTTACCTGTTAATTCACAACGGCGCGACATTCTAGCTTCCTAACTTTAACTTTTTGAGCGACACTTGCCCAAACATCATATTTAAAAAATAAGCTTGTATGCTTAAACTAATTTTACAGCTTCTAGGGACATTCTGTATGCTCGTCAAGCACCTTCAGGCGAAAAAAAACATATTAATTAGGTAATTTTTTTTCTGAAAAATTAAGCTGAAAAAATAAAGTTAGTCTAGCCCAACTGACCCTTTTTAATAGAAATTTCTTGCAATATCTGGTTTGCCGCCAATGCTAAATTTTTCTTTCCCGAAGCAACTTCTTCAGCAATTTCTAAGAGATCCTCCTTAATAGGATTTTTATCTAAAACAGATAATAACTGATATCTAACATCTTCAATAAGCCAAAACTTTAACTGTTCCGTACGATTAGACTGAAAATGACCTTTTTCCTGGCGCCACTCGACGAGATCAGAAATTACTTTCCATGTCTCACTAATTCCATCCTTCTCTATCGCTGAAACGGTCATTGCCTTCGGAAAGCCTTGTGGGTCCTGAGGGCGTTTTCTAAGTAATCGGAGAGCTCCAGAGTAGTCAGCGCAAGTTCTTGTTGCTTGATCCTTTAATTGACCGTCAGCCTTGTTTACTAAAATAATGTCGGCAAGCTCCATTATGCCTCTTTTTACACCCTGTAATTCGTCTCCACCAGCCGGAGCAAGCAGCAAAGTAAAAATATCACAAATTTCAGAAACAATAGTTTCAGATTGTCCAACACCTACAGTTTCAATTAAAATAACATCAAACCCTGCCGCCTCACATATCTTCACGGTTTCACGAGTCCGGCGAGCTACCCCACCTAAATGAGTTTGACTGGGAGACGGTCGAATAAAAGCAGCAGGATTTCGAGCCAAGAGTGTCATCCTAGTTTTATCTCCAAGTATAGACCCGCCTGATCTGACAGAGCTGGGATCCACAGCAAGAACCGCAACACTTAACCCAAAATCAGTAAGATAGGAGCCAAAAACTTCAATGAAAGTCGATTTGCCAACACCAGGTGTGCCCGAAAGGCCAATCCGAATTGCTTGTTTTCCAGACTTTTTTTCAAGCAAGCTAATCAGAGAAATAGCTGATTTTCTATGATCTTCGCGTGAACTTTCTACTAATGTTATAGCCCTGGACAAGGCTCGCCTGTCCCCTGCTATTAAACTTTCAGCCATTTTGTTAAAGTCAGTCATTTTGACCAGCTTTCGCTTAAACCTAAAATTGTTGGTTGACCTTATCCTGCTTTTCTTGCCTTGTTTAGCCTGAAATTATTTTGCTTAAGTAAATTATAGTTTAATGATCAAAAACAAACAAAAACTTTTTGTTGTATCTTGCATATATGTGTTGCTGGTTTCTGCAAATACTCTTTATGCAAAAACGGAGAGATATAGCTTTGACGTTTCTCTATGGGGTATAAGAGTTGGTGAGCTCGTTTACTCTATTAAACAAACATCTGATGACTATGATATTTCTGGTGTTCTGAGGTCTAAAGGTTTCGCCAGAGTTGTTACTAAATATAAGTTTGAAGCTCAGACACAAGGAAAGGTCTCCAAGTCAAAATATTACCCCAGCTCTTACAGCGAAAAATCAGATACAGGTCGTAGAAAAGAGCAGAAATCTATAATTTATAATAAAATGATACCAAAAATAACTTCTGCAAAGGATCCAAAACCTCACTGGGCAAAGCCAAAGTCTCAAAAAGGCACTGTAGATCCAATGACGGCTATTCATTTAATTATGGGTGATAGAATTGAAAAAAAACTTTGTAAGCAAAAATTTAATTTATTTGACGGAGCTCGGCGGATAGAAATTACTTTATCGAAGATTGATATTCAAAAAAATTCTGCGCAGTGTCGCGGAGACTATATTCGCCAAGATGGCTACACGGCTGAAGAGATGAAGGAAGGTAAAGTTTTTCCTTTCACGATAAACTACATAAAGCGAGAGAACGTATATGCCGTAGAAAGTTTAGAGATAAAAGCTTTACGCGGACGGACTAAATTTACTAGACGTTAAACTATCTTGGATAAAAACTTACCCATATTCGAAATTATAGACGAACTTACAGCTAAGTTGGTTAAAACAAAAAGAGTGGTCCTAACAGCACCTCCAGGTGCAGGAAAATCAACAGCTATACCTATCAGTCTGAATAAGAACCCAGCCTTTTCAAAAGGGAAAATAATAGTGCTTGAGCCAAGACGTCTCGCCGTAAAGCAAGTTGCTTCAAGAATGGCTCAGACGCTAGGTGAGGAGTTAGGAAAAACGGTGGGATATCGAATTAGAGGCGAAGCTAAATGTAGTAAAATAACAAAAGTTGAGGTGGTAACAGAAGGTATATTAATAAGGATGATCCAAGAAGACCAACAGCTGACAGGAGTATCCACTGTAATCTTTGATGAATTTCATGAAAGGACTTTAAATGCAGATTTAGGGCTCGCTTTTTGTCTTGAGATGGCCAATGTTCTAAGAGATGATTTGAAAATCTTAGTTATGTCAGCAACATTAGAAGTAACTGCTATTTCCAAGCTGATGCAAGACGCTCCTATAGTCTCATGTGAGGGAAAGAGTTTTCCTGTGACGCCAAAATGGGAAACAAAACCTGTAGTTCAGGATCAAATCATCGGAAAACTTATTATTGATGTCATACTGAAGGCAATTAGTGAAAACAAAGGCAGTATACTTGTTTTCTTACCAGGAGAGGGTGAAATAATTAAATTAGCATCCTCTTTAATAAATAAAGTACCAGATAATTGTCACGTATTTCCTCTCTATGGAAGATTGGGGTTCAAGGATCAGCAAAAAGCAATAAAGCCAATATTAGCAGGACGAAAAATTGTTCTCGCAACTAATGTCGCAGAAACTTCTTTGACCATTGAAGGAATAGAGACAGTTATAGACAGTGGCCTTTCGAAAAGGTCCATATATGACCCAAACTCTGGTATGGCACGTTTGGTGACCCAAAAAATATCCAAAGCAGAAGCCAGTCAACGGATGGGCCGAGCGGGAAGACTATATCCTGGAATTTGTTATAAATTGTGGTCAAAAGCCCAGGAAGGAAGCTTTCCAGAGTTCGCTCCATCAGAAATTGAAAACTCAGATTTAACCCCATTTGCTTTGGAGCTTGCGCTATGGGGCAGCAATATTAATGAACTAGCGTTGCTGACGAGGCCAAATGAGAAGGCACTTTCAGAAGCTTATAAAGTGCTCCAGATGCTTGGGGCAGTAAATGAACAATTACAAATTACCAAAGACGGCCGCTTACTATCAAAAATACCACTGCACCCAAGATTAGCCAAAATAATTCTTGTTGGAGGGAAAGATGCCATTTTACTTGCCTCAATTCTTGCTAATGCTGATCCCCTAAACAACATGAATAGTTCTGACATTAATATTCGAATTGCTGCTATCAAAAATTACCAAAAACAAAAGTCGGCCAGCTCTTACTCACTTAAGGTTCCAATTATAAAAGAAATAATTAAAGAAATAAGCCGCCTTTCAAAACACTTAACAAATAAGTCTGACTACACAGTCGCGCAGCTTGCGGCCCTCGCATATCCTGACCGAATTGGAAAGCGCCGAAAAGGGGAAATGCCTCGATATATTTTATCAAACGGTAAAGGCGCTATAATGGCAGAAAGTGATCCTCTGAGATCTACACCCTTTTTAGTAGCATGCAACCTGGACGGAAACCTCCAAGAGGCCAAGCTCCGCCAATTTCTTCCTATTACTTTAACAGAAATCAAAGAATTGTTTGGTAATCAAATTTTCTCAATCCAAACTTGTGAATGGTCTAAGAGACAAAAAAAGGTGCTTGCCCGCCAGCAAAAGAAACTTGGTCAATTAACTCTGGAAGAAAAAGTATGGCAGGATGCTCCAAGTAATATGATCATTGATGCTATGCTGGAAGGTGTGAAGCAACTTGGGTTTTTTCATTCAGAAAAAGCCAAAGCCTTTTTATCTAGAGTTACAATGGCTGGGGACAAATTTCCCGATATGTCAGATGAAAATTTAATGGCCACAAGAGAAAAGTGGTTGGCGCCGTTTTTGAGTGGTATTAAATCTGCAGACGATTGGAAAAAATTCGATGGTTTAAAAGCACTCCAGTCAATTTTAAATTGGGACGAAACACAATTGCTAGAAAAACTGGCGCCTACTTATTTTATCACCCCGCTTGGGCGTAAAATTAATATCACTTACGAAAACGAGTTACCCGAAATATCAATACGCATACAAGAAATGTATGGTCAGAAAGTTCATCCCAATAGCGGGGGTATTCCTATTAGAGTAACATTCCTGTCGCCTGCAGGAAGAAAGATACAAACCACTACAGACATAGTATCTTTTTGGGGAAGCTCTTACAAAGATGTCAGAAAAGATATGAGGGGACGATACCCCAAGCATTTCTGGCCAGAAGATCCCTCAGAGTCAAAAGCAACTTTGAAGACAAAAACATGAAACTATGTGATTATAAAATAATATTCCAGCCACGACTGACTATGTAAAAGGATTTGGTTCATACACAACATCAGTCAGGTATAATCCATGCGGGGGGGAAACTGGACCACAAGCCGATCGATCCTTAGCCTCTAAAGCTTTTTTAACGTCGACTGGGTTCCAGCTACCTGCACCTACGCGCTCTAAAGTCCCAACAAAACTGCGAACCTGGTTATGAAGAAAACTTCTGGCTCTCAATTGAAACCTGAACTCTTCTCCAGACCAACCTTCAATACGATCAATTTTAATTTCATCTAAGGTCTTTATAGGACTTTTAGCTTGGCACATAGACGAACGAAATGTCGTAAAATCGTGTTTGCCAAGTAAGTATTTAGATGCTTCTACCATCTTAGACAAATCAAGAGAGTGCCCAATTTGCCATACTAAACCAGCCTCGTGGGTCGACGGAGCCCGTCGGACAAGTAGCCGAAATAAATATTTTCGTTCCAAAGCGGAAAAGCGCGCATGCCAATCTTTATCGACTAAAGCACAGTCAATTACCGCTACGGGGAGTGGTCTTAAATGAAAGTTTAGTGCCTCCGAAAGCCTAAAAGGTTCCCACTCTTTATTAAGATCACAATGTGCAACTTGGCACTTCGCATGTACGCCCGCATCAGTGCGTCCAGCACCAGCTATTGTGTGTTCTTTATTTTCTAAGTTTGAAAGGGCCTTTTCAATTGAACCTTGCACAGAAACCTGGCTTTGCTGACGCTGCCATCCAACAAAAGGTGCGCCATCATATTCAATTTTTAAAGCATATCTGGGCATATCTGCGGATAACTCAAATCAAACTCAAAGGAAAGTAGGCAAAATTTCAATTTGCATGGTGAAAGCAGTTAATTATTTCAAACTTTTTACGAGCCCACTTGGAATATTCCAGGCCCCAGAAATCAGCTCAATTCCTAAGATACGATCTGGGTTTGTCGGCTTTGGCATTTTAATATTTGTCAATTTTTTAAAGCCTAAACGGCCATAATAAGGGAAATCACCTATTAATAGTATTCTGGAATAGCCCAATTTCTTAGCCAGAGCCAAACTATCTTTTATCAGTAAAGTACCTAGACCTTCCCCCTGCCTTGTTGGATGAACAGCTATGGGACCCAGCAATAAGGCCTCATGTTCAATTATATTAACTGGCCAATAGCGAATAGCACCAGCCAGAATTTGCTCTTTATCTCTTGCAACCATACATAGCTCAGAAATAGGATCGCTATTTTCTCGTAAGCGGTAAGAAGACAGGGCTTCTCTGCCAGGAGCAAAACATAGATCAAATAATGCCTCTACTTCCCAATAGTCAGCTTTTTTTTCAGTATTTATCGCATACACATGAAACTCCCATAAGCGATATTACCCCAAAGAATTGAACAAATCTCAAAATTATCTGGAAGGCGAGTTAACATGGCTCTATCTCATGTTCAAAGGAAGTTTTAAAATGTTTTATAAACCCGACGATGGTCACGGACTTAAAAATAATCCGTTCAATGCGATTGTAACACCTCGTCCAATTGGCTGGATCTCAACGAGGGATAAAAAATCGATTGATAACATAGCCCCATATTCTTTTTTTAATGCGGTAGCTTATGTTCCTCCACAAGTCATGTTCGCCTCTACCGGAGATAAATCTGATAGAGATGGCACCAAAGATTCTGTTGCGAATATCAAGGAAACAAAAGAGTTTTGCGTAAATATTGTATCTTACGAGATGCGGCACCAAATGAATGCAACATCAAAATCTTTGCCAGCAGAAATAGATGAATTTGAACACGCAGAGTTGAAAAAAATAGATTGCAATTTAATCGAGTGCCCAAGGGTTGTAGGCGCACCAGCCGCATTGGAGTGCAAATTAGTTGAAATTATACAGTTGCCAGGAGCTGCTAATTTTGCAGTTTTTGGAGAAGTTATCGGTGTTCACATGCACGATGATTATGTCATTGACGGTAAATTTGATGTAAGTAAATTTAATCCACTTACTCGTTTGGGTTATCGAGATTACAGTGTGGTTCGGGAAATATTTTCTATTTCACGGCCTGACGACTAACAATTAAAAGGCTCTTTGTAGTAGCATTGAAGCTGCTAAGTTTTTAAAAAGGGTTTGTCCTAACCTTTATATGAGTTATACACCAGCTTTTAGTAACAATTAATTTAATAGTTAAATATGATCAGCACTATATTGCCAACATATGCGCGAGCAGATTTAGAATTTGTGAAAGGCCAAGGTGCTTGGTTAACAGAAGCAGATGGAAGTCGCTTTTTAGACTTAGCCTCTGGGATTGCAGTAAATTCTTTAGGCCATGCTCATCCTGATCTTGTGAAGATTATAAAATCTCAGGCAGAAACGCTTTGGCACGTGTCAAACCTTTATGAAATACCTCAGCAACGTGCCCTAGCAGATATATTAGTTGCAAATTCGTTTGCCGACACTGTTTTTTTTACAAACTCAGGAACTGAGTCTTGCGAATTAGCCGTTAAAATGGCTCGAAAATATTGGTTTGAAAAGGGCTACCCCAATAAGTTTGAAATAATTACATTTGAAGGTTCGTTTCATGGTCGCTCTTCTGCGGGCATAGCAGCAACCGCCTCTGAAAAAATGACAAAAGGCTTTGGGCCTTTATTGCCTGGCTTCATAAACATAAATTTGAATGATCATGAGGCAATCAAAACCACAGTTTCAGAAAAAACTGCCGCAATCTTAATCGAACCTATTCAGGGAGAAGGAGGTATTAGGGTATTACCCGAACCATTTTTGAAAGAAATTCGTGCAATTTGTGATGAAAAAAACATTTTGTTGATACTTGACGAAGTTCAATGTGGCGTCGGACGAAGTGGTAAGTTATTCGCTCATGAATGGGTAGAAATTGAGCCCGACATAATGATGGTAGCAAAAGGTATAGGTGGTGGATTTCCTTTAGGAGCTGTTCTTGCAAAAGAAAATGCGGCAAGCGGGATGACCGCTGGGACTCATGGGTCAACTTATGGAGGAAATCCCTTGGGTTGTTCGATAGGCTTAAAGGTTATGGAAATTATTTCTGACCCTGATTTTTTATATGATGTTAATCGTAAAGCAAAACTTTTTCGTGATGGGCTGATGGAACTTTTAAAGAAAAACACCTCTATTTTTGAAGAAGTTCGTGGCAAGGGTCTAATGCTAGGACTCAAGTGTAAGGTCCAAAATATAGATGTCGTGAATGCAGGTTATTCAAATAAGTTACTAACAGTGCCGGCAGGAGATAACGTTGTACGCCTTTTGCCCCCGTTAACCATTTCTGATAAAGACATAAATGAAGCACTGAATAAATTAGATGGCGTAATGACAGCGCTTTCTCAATAAAAGATTTTCGAAGATAATTGCTCAACATGAAGAATTTTTTAAATATAAGCGATACGTCTATCCAAGACCTTAAAGGCATACTTGAACAAGCCAAAACGATGAAGACCGCCAGGATTGGTCTTCCAAAAGGAGCATGTGACGAAGGCCGACCACTTAGCCAACATATTGTTGCTCTGGTCTTTGAAAAACCATCCACCAGAACAAGAACCAGCTTTGATGTCGGTGTTCGACAACTAGGGGGGCAACCGATACTGCTTTCCGGCACCGAAATGCAACTTGGACAGGGCGAGACTATATCCGACACAGCCCGCGTTTTAAGTCGGTATGTAGATTTAATAATGTTGAGAACATTTAAAAGCCAAACGTTATACGAGATGGCTAAATATTCAACAGTACCCGTTATCAATGGATTGACTAACGAAAGTCACCCTTGCCAAATAATGGCTGATATTATGACATTTGAGGAAAAGCGTGGATCAATAAAAGGTAAAAAAGTTGTTTGGTTCGGTGACGGCAATAACGTGTTTAATAGCTTTTTGCATGCTGCTGAAAAATTTGATTTCTCACTCATTTTTTCTGGACCGAAAGAATTAGACCCATCAAAAAATTTAACTCAAAATACCAAAAATTTAGGAGTTGATTTTAAAATTGATAGGGACCCAATATCGGCAATCAAAGACGCGGACCTAATAGCTACTGATACCTGGGTAAGTATGCATGACAATCCAGAGATCAAGCGAGAAAGACATAATCTACTAAAACCTTTTCAAGTAAACGAGGAACTAATGTCTAGAGCAAATAAAGATGCTCTATTTATGCATTGTTTGCCGGCTCACAGAAATGAAGAAGCAACTTCAAGTGTTATGGACGGAGAAAGCTCTGTTATATTTGATGAGGCAGAAAACCGTTTGCATGTGCAAAAGGCCATAATGCGCTGGTGCCTATCAAAATAATTAATGTCCACCATCTAAAATGCCAGTTTTGACTGAATAGTTCACAGCAAGAGCATAATCTGGATCATCGTCACTATCTATGACTAAATGGCCAGCTTTTGTCAGCAAGCTATGGCAGTCACGACTAAGATGCCTAAGTTGAATACGTTTATTAGCAAGTTCATATTTACCAGCTACGGCCTCTATTGCCTGAAGCGCAGATTGATCTACTACTCGGCTATCTGAAAACTCAATAATAACTTCATTAGGATCATTTTGAACATCAAATAACTCTAAAAACCCATCAGAAGAGCCAAAAAACAAAGGTCCTTGAATACGATAAATTTTAGCTCCATTCTCTGAAATTTCAGTATGGGCATGAATTCTCCTGGCGTTATTCCATGCATAGGCTAAAGCTGAAACAATTACACCTACAACGACGGCTACAGCGAGATCTGAAATAACCGTAACAATGGTAACGAGAATTGTTACAAAAGCATCGGTATACGGAACTTTTCTTAAAATTTTGAAAGAATTCCAGGCAAACGTTCCTATTACGACCATAAACATAACGCCAACAAGCGCAGCTAATGGTATCATCTCAATTACAGGAGCTCCAACTAGTATAAAAATCAGAAGGAAAAGTGCTGCAGCAATCCCGGCTATCCGCGTTCTACCTCCCGACTTAACATTAATCATAGACTGGCCAATCATAGCACATCCGCCCATTCCACCAAAAAAGCCAGTTGCGGTATTTGCAAGTCCCTGGGCTATACATTCCTGACTTGCACCTCCTCTTTTCCCTGTCATTTCACCCACCAAATTGAGTGTCAAAAGGCTTTCAATTAAGCCAATGGCTGCTAAAATAACAGCATAGGGGAATATAATTTCCAGAGTTTCCCAGTTTACTGGAATAGATGGAATATGAAACGGCGGCAAAGTTCCTTGAATTGAAGCCATGTCACCAACTCTAGGCACATCTAAGCCAAAGAAAATCACTAAGCCTGCCACAACGCCTATACCAGCTAGGGGCGCTGGGATAATTCGCGTAATGCGCGGCATAACATAGATAATAAACATTGTCAGAACCACTAAAGCTAGCATCATATATAAGGAGCTACCACTAAGCCATTCGCCTCCTGATGAACCGTGACCAGAAACTTCAGCTGTTCCAGGCACTTTAAATTGTGTTAGTTGGGCCAAAAATATGACGATAGCTAGTCCATTTACAAAACCTAACATTACTGGATGAGGAACCAAACGGATAAACTTTCCCCATTGCATAACGCCAGCAATAATTTGCAAAATTCCCATTAAAACTACTGTGGCAAATAAATATTCCACGCCATGTTCCGCAACTAGCGCCACCATAACCACCGCCAGTGCACCGGTAGCGCCAGAAATCATACCTGGCCGCCCTCCCAAAACTGCAGTCACCAAGCCCACAAGAAAAGCCGCGTATAATCCAACCAAAGGATGCACACCAGCGACAAAAGCAAACGCTACAGCTTCTGGAATCAGAGCTAAAGCAACAGTTAGCCCGGACAAAAGTTCCGTTCTAACTCGAGAAATACTTAAACCTTCATCATTCATAAAATTTAAATCGGGTTTGTTCAAAGTTGCAAAAGCATTGAGAAGTGTTTGTTTCATCTACAGGGTTTCCAATTAATATCTGAGAGTGTCACTAATCGAGATTAACCAAATTTAAAAGCCGTATGCTTCACAAAACTCAAAATGGTATAAGTAAATGGAAGCGATTTTTCTTAACCAAGTGTATCTGACTAGTTTACCACCGTTTAGAATTCCAATATACACCATAGCGCCAGCAAATTGGCATTTACATCATCTTAATGAGCCGAAAGCTTTGGACATGTCATCAATCAAAGATCTTATAAGAACAATTCCCGATTTCCCAATTGAAGGTATTATGTTTAGGGATGTGACCACTCTATTTGATAATGCTAAAGGCTTTCAGGAATGTATAGATAGACTTACAGAACCCTACAAAAAGGCCAAAGTTGATAAAGTTATAGGTTTAGAGGCAAGGGGGTTTATCATTGGTGGGGCAATTGCAAAGGAATTGAAGTGTAGTTTCATCCCAATTCGGAAAGCAGGAAAACTTCCAAGTAAAACAATAGCTCAAGATTATGAATTAGAGTACGGAAAAGCCACCTTAGAGATGCATGAGGATGCATTATCAGCAGGAGATAAAGTCCTTATAGTGGACGACCTACTTGCAACTGGAGGTACAGCGGAAGCTGGAATAGCTTTAGTAGAAAAACTGGGTGGAGAAATTTTGGGGTGCTCTTTTATTGTTAACTTACCAGACTTGGGGGGAAGCAAAAAATTGAAAAAAATGGGAATATCTACTCATATTTTATGCGAATTTGCAGGACAGTAGTTCAATATCCTGAACTCAAAATTAAATTACCTCCTGCAAAAAATTTAATCCGCGCATTAAACAGTGAAAGAAAATTTTATTGATCATAATTTTTTGATAACACTATGAGTTTAGATCTTGTCAAAATAAGATATTAGCTGCATTGCTCATATCTATGGCGAAGTTATATTTTCAATACTCCACAATGAATGCTGGCAAATCTACACTTTTGCTTCAAGCCTCTCATAATTACCATGAGAGAGGAATGAAGACCTATCTCATTACAGCGGGCTTTGACAAAAGAGCCGGCGACGGAAAAATTGGGTCACGAATAGGTATTGCATCTAATGCCGATACTTTTGATGCCAAAGAAAATATGTTTCAAAAAATTGAGTTAAGATTGGAAAAAGGACCCTGCTCTTGTGTCTTTATAGACGAGGCCCAATTTTTATCTGAGGAGCAAGTTTGGCAATTAGCCCGTGTGGTTGATGACTTAAAAGTTCCAGTAATGTGCTATGGATTGAGGGTAGACTTTCAAGGCAAGTTATTTCCCGGATCCGCCGCCCTATTGGCTCTAGCAGACGAGATGCGCGAAATTAGAACCATTTGCCATTGCGGTAAAAAAGCCACTATGGTGATACGACAGGATGAAAACGGTGCAGTGATTAAAGATGGAGCTCAGATCCAAATAGGAGGAAATGAAACTTACGTTTCGTTATGTCGTCGTCACTGGCGTGAAGCTATTGGCGACTGAAACAAACTTTTAACATAAAGAAGATCCATTAGGTGTCAGTTTGTCTGGGACAGCCAAGATAACTGATCCATTAGTGTCCATAAAACCAAGTATTAAAACTTCGGACATGAAAGGGCCTATTTGTCTTGGTGGAAAATTAACAACACCCATCACCTGCTTTCCCACTAAAATATCGTAATCATAATGGTCTGTAATCTGTGCCGACGATTTTTTTTCTCCAATTTCTGGGCCAAAATCAATCCAAAGTTTGATCGCTGGCTTCCGTGCTTCGGGAAATTCTTCTGCCCGAAGAATAGTACCAGCGCGGATATCAACTGCAAGAAAATGTTCAAAAGTAATTTCAGCCATCACCTAGCTCTTTTGATCTTTTTGCAGCAGCTTCAACAGTATTTTTAATTAAAGGCCTCAAGCCATATTTTTTGTCCATTAGAATTTCTAAACCAGCTTGTGTAGTACCATTTGGACTAGTCACATTTTCTCTCAGTACACTTGGGTTTTCTGTAGAACTCATCGCCAAAGCTCCAGAACCAGCTACAGTAGCTTTTGCTAAATGTAAGGCTTTTTCTTTAGAAAGACCTAGTTCAATTCCAGCGTTTGTTAGAGATTCAATTAAATAGAAAACGTATGCAGGTCCTGAACCTGAAAGCCCAGTTACTATATCCATCTGATCTTCATGTTCCAGCTCAACTACCTCACTTATTTTCTCCAATAATATTTTAGAAATTAGAATATGCTCATTTTTGGCTGCAGAATTACCAATAAGTGCTGTAATTCCTTTACCAACTGCTGAGGGAGTATTTGGCATAGCCCTTATGATCGTACTATCCGAAGAAATTGCTTGCTCTAATTGTTTGAGCGTTATTCCAGCAGCAATTGAGATAAATAATGTTTCGCTCTGTTTATAGCCTTTTAAGTTTGAAACAGCCTCAAAGATAATCTGTGGTTTCACGGCAATTATACAAACGGCAGGGTTATCTGGTAAACTCTTATTTATATTTACGCCAGTTGCAGACAGCCAAGCACTAGGTTGTGGGTCTGATATCCAGATACTGGATGCAGGTATCCCAGAATCTAACCATCCAGCAAGCATCGCTGAACCCATTTTACCACAACCGATGAGGATAAGGCCTCGCGCCTTAATGTCATCTAAATTCATCTGTAGCTCGCTATTATTTCTGATGAGCCAACCTTAAGCGTGACCATACGCCTCTGCAATGGCTACTTGCATTGCGTTCTCTGGGCTTTGATCATCATATACTACTAATTGAAAAGCAGGGTAATACTTTTCAGCCGTAAGTACAGCAGATGAAATCATAGTATCAATCTGTTCTGCGGTTGCAATTTGGCCACCCGCAAGAACAAGACCGTACCGATATACCATCAGTTTCTGTTTTTCCCAAAACGTAAATGCCCCAGTCCAACACCTATCATTCGCAACGTTTAAAGTTTCATAGAGATCTTTTAATTTCTCACTAGGCGGTTCCATTTCAAAAGAACAAATAAGACGCAAAGTTTCGTCAAAACCAGACCATGCCAGTGTAATTGAATATGTTCTCCATTGCCCTTGAACAGCCATAGCAATCTGGTTTTCTTCTATTCTATCAAATTCCCATTCATGATGTTCTGCAAGATGCTCCACAATATCAATGGGGTGAATTTCGTCTTCTAAAAACATTTCAGTTTGTGCCATAGCCCCACCTCTTTTTGTTGTTTTGCTTGCGACCTGGCTAATACCCCAAGCAATTGGTGCCTGCTCAAAGTGCTGTGGTTCGTACAACACCGCCCACTATATATGGTGCTTTGCTTTGCTCAATCTGTAAAGAGGAATTTTGAAAAAAATAAAAAAAAATCGGAAAACACATATTTGAATGTCTTCCGAATTTTAAAAGATGCTAAAACCTTAAAGCAAGCGAGCTATTTTTTGCGCTTCTTTTCTATAGCATCTAAGCGCGCTTTCAAATTTTCATTTTCTTCTCGCGCTTTTTGAGCCATTGCTTTTACCGCATCAAACTCTTCACGTGTTACAAAATCATGATCTGCTAACCATCTATCTATAATAGATTTTACTGCGGTTTCCGCTTCTTCGCGTGCTCCTTGGGCCACCCCCATAGCATTTGTCATGAGTTGCGAAACATCATCTAAAATTTTATTGCGTGACTGCATAAATATCTCCATTTCAGGTTTACACAATTATATGGGGCAAATTGTGGCTTATCTCAAGGTTGACTTTTAATATCATCTCGCTGCACGAAGAGTTAGGAGAAAATAATGATCCCATTTCCAGAAGGCATAAGTCCAGATATTTTCACTATCTCTGTGGGTAACTTCAAGTTCACACTTTACTGGTATGCTTTAGCCTATGTTGTTGGAATTTTAGCTTGGTGGCAAATAGCAGCAATAGCCGTGAAGAAAACTACTCTTTGGCCTAAAAATACACCACCCATGCAAGTAGCCAAACTTGAAGATTTGGTAACTTATTTAGTTTTAGGGATCATTATAGGCGGTAGATTAGGTTATGTGATCTTTTATAAACCAGCCTATTTTCTGGCCAACCCTGTTGAGATCATGTTTGTTTGGCAAGGTGGTATGTCATTTCATGGTGGTCTGTTTGGTGTTGCTTTAGCTGGTTTTTTATTTTTCACACGTAATTCTATTGCTATAAGGTCCGGAGCTGATCTTTTAGCCTTAGGATCACCTGTAGGTCTATTTTTAGGACGAGTAGCAAATTTTATTAATGATGAGCTATGGGGACGAACAACAGATGTCCCTTGGGGGTTTATAGTGACAAGCCCAGAAGCTTCTAGTGTCTGCGAAAAGTTGACATCACCATGCGTCAGACACCCTTCCCAAATTTATGAGGCTATTTTAGAGGGTTTGATACTTTTTTTCCTAATGATCTACCTTGCTTCAAGAAAAGAAGTTTTGAAGTTTCCAGGTTTTTTGGCTGGTGTATTTTTTATTGGTTATGGATTAGCACGCTGCTTTGTTGAACTTTTCCGTCAGCCTGACGCTCAATTTCAAAGCCAAAATAATCCTTTAGGATTTTTTATCCAGATGGGGGAATTCGGTTTAACAATGGGACAAATACTTTCAATACCAATGATATTTATTGGATTTGTTTTATGTTTCACATCATGGCGAAATAAAACTGCATGACCAAATTAAAGTCCATTTTGGTTGAACGAATTAAATCCAATGGCCCCATGCCTTTGTCAGATTATATTCGACAGTGTTTATTCCATCCAATCTATGGCTATTATATAAAAGAACCCGTTTTTGGTATTAACGGCGATTTCACAACTTCTCCTGAAATTTCACAGATGTTTGGCGAATTACTGGCTATCTCGATATTACAGTCATGGATAGATCAAGGCTCTCCTTCTAAGATTATACTTGCCGAACTTGGTCCAGGAAGAGGAACAATGATGGCAGATATATTGAGGACGCTTAAAATTCATCCTGATTTCCTAAATGCAACAGAAATTCATTTGATAGAGGCATCCTCTAATTTACGGAGCGAACAAAAAAAAACGTTATCAGAGTTCAACATATTTTGGCACAATGAATTGCCGAGTTTTGACAAAAAACCCTTATTCTTAATTGCCAACGAATTTTTTGATGCTCTTCCTATCGACCAATTTTTGAGACAAGGAAACAATTTTTTCAAAAGAACCGTTCAATTTTTAAACAATAACCTTACCTATGGATTAGAAAAAAAACCGACTAGCGATAAAGCATTAGAAAATAGGCTCATGGATACTTCTGATGGAGATATTGTTGAATTAAATATAGCTGCAGCTGAGATTTCTAAAAATATTGGCGACCATATAAGTAATTTTGGCGGTTTAGCTATTTTCATAGATTACGGTGACTGGCGCTCTCTTGGCGACACTTTACAGGCAGTAAAAAATCATGAATATTGTGATATTTTTGTTTCGCCAGGAGAAGCTGACATCACCGCACACGTAGATTTTGAAATTCTTGCTACAAATTCTGGATGCGCTTTTAGTAAGTTGACTACACAAGGAGTTCTGCTCGAAAGATTAGGGATAACTGAACGCACACAAAATTTATCAAAAGCTTTAAAAGATGCGGATCTGGAAAACCATATCTTGGCACATAGGCGGTTGGTCCATCCAAACGAGATGGGTGCATTATTTAAAGCTCTATCTTTATTTCCAAAACAGGCCTCTTGCCCACCAGGTTTTGAACAATGACACTTGCAACAATTCAATCCGCACGACTTAAAAACTTTAGTCATGGTTTTTTTACCCGAAAAGGAGGCCAATCTAAAGGAATATACAAAGGACTGAACTGCGGATTGGGTTCCAGAGATGATGAAAAAACTATAATAGGCAATCGTAATCTTGTCGCTCAACATATGGGAACATCCTTAGACAAAATAGTAGGTGTCCATCAAATTCATTCCGTTGAAGCAATAATATGCAACGGTACGTTTAAAACCTCACCAAAGGCTGACGCTCTTGTGACAAATACACGAGGCCTTTTACTTTCAGTTTTAACTGCCGATTGCCAACCAGTAATTTTTGCGGATAGAGAAAATAGTGTTATCGGAATTGCGCATGCTGGTTGGCGTGGGGCGCTCAATGGGGTTTTGAATTCAACAATAAATAAAATGGAAGCCTTGGGCGCAGAAAGAAACCAAATTTCTGCAGTAATTGGTCCATGCATCAGTCAAAATGCCTATGAAGTTGGCCAGGATTTTTTTGAAAAATTCACCAGTTCAAATAAAAAAAATACAGACTATTTTGCTTATAGCGCTGATACTAAAAAGTATCATTTTGACTTGCCCAATTTTAGCTTAAATCTCCTAAAAAATGAAGGTATTTCTTCTATTGAGTGGACTGGCCATTGTACCTACAGCGACCCAAAAAATTTCTTTTCCTATAGAAGAAGTTGTCACAAAAAAGAGCCCGACTATGGACGAATGATATCCGCTATAATGCTTTAAGGGCGCTGGCTTAGTCTATCCTCTAAGATATCAAAAGGAACGCCAGGTTCATCTTTTTCAGCCCGAATAA
>Ga0208277_1000283_pt1 | contig 30571 bp, 30 predicted proteins | sample ETNtaG_5_FD_185782 | JGI IMG/M metagenome (GOLD analysis project Ga0208277, IMG submission 185782) | Marine microbial and viral communities from oxygen minimum zone, Eastern Pacific Ocean - ETNP201406SV205 (SPAdes) (version 2) | ecosystem: Environmental > Aquatic > Marine > Oceanic ...
GCTTTGGAATCCTTTCAACCGAAAAAGGATTTTTGAATGGAGTGGCTTTAGGAGTGTCTGCCGTTGTTGTGCCCATTGTTGCTCAGGCGGTATTATCAATGACTATGAGTTTTTGCAAAACTTTTGCCACCTTATTCATAGCATTTTCCTCATTTATATTAGTGCTTTTATTTCCTAGCCCTGGGTTTCAGGTCTTAGCAATTTTATTATCCGGGTTATTTGGGTTGATGTTTTTGGAGCTTCCTCAAAATGAACCAAGTTTACTAAATTTTAAAGTTAGCCAATCATTTGTCCCTATTGTAACCTTATTTGGGTTTTTTGTGTTTCTGGCATTAAGTTTTTTTCCTGTTGAAGGGTTTTTAATTTCAATTTTCTCCGGTTTCTATAGGGCTGGAGCGTTGGTTTTTGGAGGAGGGCATGTTGTTTTACCTTTTCTCAAAAGTTTTTTTGTAGACGGTAATTTTGTGTCACTAAACGAATTTTTAACAGGATACGGTTTGGTGCAGGCTATCCCAGGTCCTTTGTTTACTATTTCAGGTTACCTTGGAATGCTTTTAGGAGAGGATTATAGCAAAGGTCCTCAGGTTTTAATTGCATTATTTGCTCTTATTTCTATTTTTTTACCAACCTTTCTAATTATTCCTGGTTGCTTGCATATATGGCATAGACTTCAGAGAAATATTATTTTTTTTAAGATGGGAAAGGGAATAAATGCAGGTGTAGTAGGATTATTGTTTGCTAATTTTATCAACCCAATACTTTTTAATATGGTACAGGAAATGGGAAGCTTATTATTAATCATTATTTCAAGTTTACTTTTATTTGTAAGTAAGCTCCCGATTTGGTCTATAGTTATATTGATGGGTTTAATTGGTTTCCTTTTATCCATTGCAAATTTAATCTAGATTAATATAGGTTTCACAGTTTTGATTTTATATTTTTCAAAAGCAGATATACCTGATAGATTGCCCTAATTGCTTTATTTTTTTACTTAATAATTTTCTGGCGATTTATTTTGGGGGCAAAGTTTTTTTAATGTTAGCACATGAATTACGTTCAGCTTGCCAAATTGTTTCCTTAGCAGGATTGCTTTTTTCTGTTCTAATGTACTTTCCTTGGATTATATCTTTAATTTTCAATTGGAATGGGGGAGGGCCATTTTTCTGGGCAGCAACCACCTCTAGTATGATCTGTCTTTTGGTGACACTAGCATCAAGAGGAGAAACTCCAAGGGTTTCTGCAAGATTTGGAATTATAGTTGTAAACTTGCTTTGGTGGATTTGCCCACTAATTTGCTCTCTTCCATTAATGCTAGGAGATAAGCCGCTTTCATCTGTAGATGCTGTCTTTGAAGCAGTTTCGGGACTTACTACGACTGGATCAACTATTATCTCCGATCTTGATATTAGAGATAGGCCCATTCTTCTTTGGAGGGCAATGATTCAATGGATTGGAGGATTGGGAATATTATCTCTAGGTCTTATCTTGCTTCCTTTTTTAAGAGTTGGGGGAATGCAACTTTTTAGAATGGAGAGTTCGGATAGAGCAGAAAAACCTCTACCAAGGTTAATTGAAATCTCCAAAACCATAATTCTTATTTATTTAATTCTTTCACTAGCATGTACTTCAGCTTATTACATTGCGGGAATGGGAATATTTGACGCCGTCGTTCATGCGATGACAACAGTTTCAACAGGCGGTTTTTCCACTCATAACGATTCTCTTGGATATTTTAATTCCTTATTCATACTTTGGATTGCAATTGTTTTTATGATAATAGGAGGCTTGCCATTCAATTTCTTTATTGGAATTTTCTTCACTAGAAATATTCCTAAACCTGACCCTCAGATATTTGTTTTTCTTGGTATCATAGTTTTCTCGACAGTTGTTTTGTGTATGCTGGATTTTAGTTTATCAACATTATCATTTGCTGAATTTTCTAACAGAGCTTTTAATCTAGTATCGATAATTAGTACCACTGGATACGCTTCTGGTGATTTCATGTCTTATGGTATGATCGGCCCAGTATTATTTTTTGTGCTCATTTTTATTGGTGGGTGTGCAGGTTCTACTTCAGGAGGGATAAAAATTTACCGATTTATTATTATGACAGAATTAATCAAATCTTCCTTACGGGAGCTTGTGTATTCCAAAGGCGTATTTCTCATGCACTATGGAAAGCAAGTTGTTGATGAACCCATTTTCCGTTCAGCCATAATAATGATAGTAAGTTTTTTTATGTCCCTAGCGATTGTCACCATTTTACTTGGAGTTATGGGCTTAGATTTTATTACAGCTCTGTCTGGAGCGACTACAGCATTGGCAAATGTTGGCCCTGGTATAGGTCCGGTTATTGGTCCAACAGGCAATTTTAGCTCACTAGGGGATCCTGAAAAAATTGTTTTGACAGTTTCAATGATTGTTGGGCGCTTGGAAATTTTAATTGTTATGGCACTTTTCTTGCCACTACTTTGGAAGAGTTGATGAAAGAAATCAATGTTTGTCCATTAACTCCTTTAGAGATTTTTTTGCCTTATTTATAATGTCTTTAGAGCTAATTGATAGTAATCTGCCATCTTCCACTACCATTTTTCCTTCTACAATTAAACTTTGCACATAATGAGGTCCGGTAAATATTAAAGATGCTATAGGATCCCAAGTCCCTGCCAGACTTAATTCGTCTAATTTCCAAAGAGCAAGATCTGCTCTTTTTCCTACTTCAATAGAGCCAAGGTCATTTCTTCCTAAAACTCGCGCTCCACCAATAGTTGCAATCTCCAAGGCATTTCTTGCGCTAAATTTTTTTCCTTCGTAAGTGAGCCTTTGTAATAGCATGGACTGACGTGCTTCATTCAGAAGGTGAGAACTATCAGAAGATGCTGCTCCATCGACTCCAAGACCAATGTTAATTCCTTTCTTTAGCATATTCGCAATTGGAGCTATTCCAGAACCTAATCGGCAATTTGAGCATGGGCAATGAGCAATACCAGTTGAGGTATCTTTAAAAATCTGGATTTCCTTTTTTGTAAGTTTCACACAATGGGCGTGCCAGACATCATGTCCTACCCAGCCAAGTTCCTGGACATATTCTCCAGGTGTACACCCATATTTTTCTAAAGAAAACTTCACGTCTTCAGTATTTTCAGCCAAATGGGTATGTAGTCTAACTCCTAATTTTCGTGCCAGCGTAGCTGATTGCCGCATTAAATCATTACTCACAGAAAAAGGTGAACATGGAGCCAGCCCAACGCGTAACATAGAACCCTCAGACGTATCATTGAATTTCTGAACTACTCTTTCCATATCTAACAGGATGCTTTCCTCGTTCTCGATTAGATTGTCAGGAGGCAAACCTCCACTACTTTCACCAACACTCATGGCTCCTCTTGTCGGATTAAATCGTAGACCCAATTCTGAGGCTGCCTCAATTGAGTCGTCTAATTTGCAACCATTTTGAAAGATATACATATGATCTGCACTAAGAGAGCATCCTGATAACGCTAGTTCCGCCAGGCCTAATTGCGTAGCGGTGAAAATTTGTTCAGGGTTCATTTTTCCCCATATTGGATAGAGAATTTTTAGCCAATTAAATAGGGAGGCATTTTGAGCCTTTGGGACAGTCTTTGTGAGCGATTGAAACAAATGGTCATGGGTATTTATAAGACCAGGGGTAATAATACATCGAGTTGCATCGATAATTTTTGTTTTTGCGTCTATGGTAATATTGTGTCCAATCTCCCTAATTATTCCTTGGGAGACAAGAACATCTATATCTTCCAATTCGTCTCTATCTTCATTCATTGTTGCTAGGAAGGCACAATTCCTAATTAAAATATTATTCAATTTATGTTCCTGAATTTATGGTGATTGGTGTGCTGAATGTATGAATCTCAAGGTTATTGCTAGTTTCTAATCTGTCTAATACAAGGAAGTTCCCATCTTTTTCTAAGGGACAGAGTACGCCGTGCCAGATATTTGGATTAATATTTATGCCTTGTTTGCCGTTCGTTCTAAATGCTCTAGGTCTTTCGGGATTATTTTTTTGATCAAAAGCAACAGTTATTAAAAAGGTCTCACCATTTAAAGGCATAAAAGCTTGAGAGGCCAATGGATGTCTTTCCATAAACTTTAGTTCAAAAGGCAAATTTTGGGCTTTGCTCTCAAAAATTGAAAAGCCGGCAACATCATTTTTGCTAATCTTCAATGTTGATAGATTGCCAAACTTCTTGCATAGGTTTTCGTTTATTAATTCATATTTTCTTTCATTTGTTTCGATAACATCCCCAAAAGGTGAAAAATTACTTTGGGTTAATGGTTCTATGCTAATTTCAGTCATAGCTTGCCAAAAATTTCTTTTAATCTTAATAGGGCAATTTTTTCTACTTCTCGGCAAGCTGTTTCAAATTCAATATCTAAGCTACTGTTTTGGCGAATCTTAATATTCGCCAAAATTTCGTCTGGATTTTTATTTTTTACCGCCAATATAAAAGGGAATCCAAAATTTTTCCGATAACTTTTATTTAAATTTGAGAATTCCTTTTTTTGTCTATCCGATAAGCTGTTTAAGCCCGCTGATTTTTGTTCTAACTTACTCTCTTTCGTGAGTTTGTTTTCTTCTGCAAGCTTTCCTGCGAGATCTGGGTGGGCTAATAAAGTGTCCAGTTTAGTTTTTCGATTGGCAAGGCGAAAATTTGTACACATAAATTGGTGTAATCCACTTGCGGAGTTCATCTGTGCACTTAAGTCTTTTTCATAAGTTTTAGTAGCAATCCATTTACTGTGCTCAAAAACATTTTGGAATGTTTTAATAAATTGCAGTTTGTTCATTTCAGAAGGACGATTATTAAACAAGCTGGGAGGAAAAGTTTTTTTCCAGAATTTTGCGATATCAATTCTTTTAGCATACCAAACTTTATTATGTTTCTGTGTATATTCTATAAATTTTTTAATAGCTTGGACTCTACCTGGTCTACCTGCAAGCCTGCAATGGAGTCCAATTGACATCATTTTTGGGTATCCCATTGTTCCTTCATGGTATAGGCAATCAAAGGTATCTTTAAGGTAATCATAAAATTGCGAACCAGAATTAAATCCTTGTGATGTCGCGAATCTCATGTCATTTGCATCCAAAGTGTATGGGACAATTAAATTTTCAGTACCTTTATGATGGTGCCAATAAGGAAGTTCATCAGCATAACTGTCAGAAATGTAGTCAAAATTACCATATTCACAAGCTATTTTAATTGTATTTGAAGTGCACCTTCCGAGGTACCAACCTTTAGGCTTGGCGCCAGTTGTAGCTTCATGTAACTCCAGTGCTTTATTAAAAAATTCTTTTTCTTTTTTTAAGGAAAAATCTCGATAATCGATCCACTTTAGTCCATGAGATGCGATTTCCCAACCAGAATCTATCATCGCTCTTACTTGTAACGGAGAACGTGCTAATGCTTCTGCAACTCCATAAACTGTTACTGGAATTTTTGCATTTGTAAAAATATCTTTTAATCTCCAAAAGCCGACCCTCGCTCCATATTCGTATATGCTCTCCATGTTCCAGTGTCTTTGACCCTTCCAGGATTCTGCTCCAATTATTTCAGACAGAAATGCTTCTGAGCCTTCATCGCCATGAAGAATATTATTTTCTCCTCCTTCTTCGTAATTAATTACAAATTGTACTGCTATTACGGATTTGTTTGGCCAAAGGAATCTTGGTTTGTTTTCTCCATAGCCTGTTAGGTCGCGCGGATATTTCATTATTTACCTTATATCTTTTCTAAGCTATCAATTATGGTATTCTTATCTTAAACATAAATGCACAAAATGAAAATTTTTTAGTTAATGGAGTGATCATTTGCAAGGTTGGTTAAGTACTCATATTTTAGATACTTCCTCGGGGTTGCCTGCAGGAAATGTTAAATTGTTGTTGTCAATTTTAAAGGCAGACCACCAGGAGCAGTTAGTTGAGACATATACAAATAAAGATGGGCGCACGGACACGCCATTACTCGAGGGTGAAAAATTTGTTTGTGGAATATACGAAATTTCTTTTTATATTGGGGACTATTTTGGAATGAGGAATAGTCAACCAGCCAATAATCCATTCCTAAATGTTGTTCCTGTCCGCTTTGGCATTGAAGATGCTAGTAAGCATTATCACGTTCCGCTACTTGTTTCGCCATACGGGTATTCAACCTACCGGGGTAGCTAAGTAATAAGTTGAAGAGAAGCAATGTTTGAATTTTATATCTGGAATTGGTTAGAATTATCTGTGAGATGGTTTCATGTTGTTGCGGGCATTGCTTGGGTTGGTTCTTCTTTTTATTTCATAGCATTAGATTTGGGCCTAAGAAAGAACTCTTCCCATTCAAAGGGTATTCAAGGAGAAGCTTGGCAAGTGCATGGAGGCGGTTTTTACCATCTCCAAAAATACAATGTAGCTCCACCTAATCTTCCCGATAATTTGACTTGGTTTAAATGGGAAAGCTATTCAACGTGGCTTTCTGGATTTGCTCTTCTTTCTATAGTTTACTATGGAGGAGCGGAGATGTTTCTAATAGATGTGGATGTATTGGATATTGATGTTTTTACTGCTGTATCAATATCTATCGTCTCACTTATGCTTGGATGGGTGATTTATAATACAACCTGTAAATTTTTCCTGAGTGACTCCCAGACAGGCCTAATGATCCTTTTGTTTTTTATTTTAGCAATTGTTTCATATGGATATACTGAGGTCTTTAGTGGAAGGGCTGCTATGCTTCACATAGGTGCATTTACGGCTACGCTGATGTCCGCCAATGTATTTTTCATAATTATTCCCAATCAACGCATAGTAGTAGCTGATTTGAAGGCTGGAAAAGTGCCTGATAGTATTTACGGTAAGGTAGCAAAACAGAGGTCAACTCATAATAACTACCTAACTTTGCCAGTACTTTTCTTAATGATCTCCATTCATTATCCACTAGTATACACTTCGGAGTTTAACTGGGTTATTGCGTTAATTATTTTTCTGACAGGTGTTTCAATAAGGCATTTTTTCAACTCGCAGCATGCGGGGAAAGGTTCTCCATATTGGACTTGGGTAATCACTGTAATGCTTATTTTTATTGCAATATTCTTAAGCACTTATCGACCGGAACACCTTAAGCCTGATTTGGACGAGGTAAAATTCAACGATGAATATGGAGAATTAATTAATCTGGCAGGAGTTACAGAGATTATATCTTATAGATGCACGATGTGCCATGCTAAGGAACCTCTTTGGGACAATATGTATGTTCCTCCCAAAGGGGTTATTTTAGAGACTTCTACTGATGTATTAAAGTATGCAAAACAAATTTATATTCACGCTGCAATCAGCAATTCTATGCCGCCTAATAACTTGAGTGCGATGGAGCCAGAGGAAAGGTTGATTTTGGCTAAGTGGTATGAAGAGATAAAGAAAAAATAGGTTTTTAAAATGGGGCGAACTTAATGGATTATAAAATTGATTGTCTCCAATATGCAAATTGGTCCGAAAAGATTTTTTTGGAGGTTCGGGAGGGTGGCCTTGATGCAGTACATGTTACCATTGCCTATCATGAGACTTTCAGAGAAACCATTTTAAATCTTGAAAGATGGCATGGTTATTTTGAGGAATACCACGAATTAATTTTTCAAGGTTTTAGTTCGAGTGATATATCTAAAGCTAAGAAGTTAGGTAAAACTGCGATTTTTTTCGGATTTCAAAACCCATCACCTATTGAAGATGATATTGGGCTTTTGGAAGTTTGGCACAAACTTGGTGTGAGGTTCATGCAGTTGACCTATAATAATCAATCTTTGCTAGCGTCTGGTTGCTATGAAAATGAAGACATGGGTTTGACTAGAATGGGCAAGGAAGTCATAAGAGAAATGAATCGGTTAGGTATTATCATCGATATGAGTCATTCAGGAGAGAATTCAACACTTGAGGCTATAGAGTTTTCTCAGACCCCAATTGTTATTAGTCATGCAAATGCTGCTTTTTGGCATCCGGCAAAAAGAAATAAATCTAAGTCTGTTTTAGAGGCATTAAGTAGGAATGAAGGGATGATAGGGTTTTCGCTTTACCCGCACCATTTAAAGGGAGGATCTAATTGTACTATGGAAAGCTTCTGTCAAATGATTTATGATTGTGCCCAAACAATGGGCATAGAAAAATTGGGTATCGGTTCAGATCTTTGTCAAGATCAACCTGACAGCGTGGTGGAATGGATGAGAAATGGCAGATGGACAAAAGCAAAAGACTTTGGAGAGGGCTCAAGGGAATCGCCTGGATTTCCGGAAATGCCCTCATGGTACAAAGGTAATAAAGACTTTAAAATTTTGGCCCAAGGATTAAGAAATGTAGGTTTTGATGCTGCAGAGGTGGCCAATATAATGGGAAATAACTGGTTTCGCTTTTTTGAAAAAAATTTTGATTAAGTGGGTATTGATCTGAGGTATTCTAAGGTTTTAGCAGTAGCTGGAGATAAAGCTACTAAGTAGAGAAAAATGAAATATAAACATAAAATAGAAGAAAAAATTAATTTTTACCGCTCTCCTGATAAGGTGATGAAACTAACCAGAATCGGTTCATTTCATCAAACTCGTTTAAGTTTCATGCGGCAACTTCTACGCCGTATTTTTTCTGAGAAATGGAATTTTCTATATCACGATTGGAGTCTTGATGGAAACGGGTTTGGTCATGTGGTTTTTTCAGTAGAGACGCCCTCCAGAGTATATTCACTAGTAGCTTTTTCACATGATTTGCCTCCTAATAAACGTTCAGACAGGGTCATTGCGACGGAGTGGGATTTGACTTTCGCTTTGGTCAAAGGGCTGCCCAGTTCTAAAGAAATTAAGAAACTCGCGAAAGAAGTTCCATTTCAAGAGGCAGGAAGGTTATCAGAGAATGAACTTGTTTTGGGTAGAGCAAATAGGTCTGTTAGGTTGTGGAACTCTGTTGTAGAAAAATTGTCCTCAGGCAGTCAACCTTCAATGGATGAGGTTAAGGATGTAGGCTATTTGATGAGAACAACAGCAGTATATGGTTCTGGAAAATTTGGGTTAGCTGATCGATCCACTATTGAGGCATATGAAGAGTTTTTTGCTCCATTTCAAGTAGAGCTATTAGCAGTTTTTCTGTTGAGGAACGTGGTTTTTGATTTGGTCGATTATTTTGCTAAAATTAAAGGAGGTTCAAAGGCAGTGACCCTTAGCAATGAACTAAAGAAAGTTATTGGTATTGGAAACTCCACTGGATTAGGAATGGCTCCATTTTTGGTCCACCATCCTGAACTGCTAAACAAATGGATTTCAGCAAGAGAATGTGCAGTTACCAGAGTGCTAGAATTGGAAAGTATTTCTCAAGGGGAATTTGACTTGTTTAAAGAGCTACTTTCAAGGTCTCTAGATAATGCAAGAAATTGGAAATCTGTAAGCCCAAGCCAAATTAAAAGGATTGATGTTCTAGGGTCGGAACTTGCAGAATTAATTAAGTTTTCAGCTGAGTTTGATTTTAAAATATCAAAACCTTGGTTAACCTTATTTACTTGGGTTGAAAAGAAATTTTCGTTAGAAACTCAGGAACTTTCTGCGTCGCTTATATTGGAGCCTTACGGAAAGTTAATTGATGAGTTGGGGTCGGAGATGTCTTTTAAAAGCGGAAACATGCCAGCTATTAATGGTCGCCGAACTTGTGCAGAAATTAGATTGGAAATTGAGGAAAATTTTTCTTGGGCAATAGAGGTTGATTATGAAGAAAAGGATCAGTCAGCTAGATTCTGGTACTACTCTCAAACTAAGCTTGAACCTCGATTGGGTGAAAGATATGAAGAGGAGGGTTCTAATCTCGAGGAGCCTTTAGCTGTCGGAAGAGATATAAAATACTTTTATTGCCAGTTGTTAGAAGTTCGAGGAGATAGACTTTTGGCTGACTACCTTATGGAATATCCTGAGCACAGGCTTGCGGCAAAACGGGTTTTAGCTAGCAACAGTATGCCCTATGGAGAAATAAGAGATAATTTAATTTCTAAAAATATGAAGCCTTTGGATATGCTTAGGTGTAAATTATCCTTTTTTGGAGCAACAAAGTTTGATCCAAGGTCGGATCGGTGGGTAAGAATATGTATGTACCAAAATGCTCCCTTAGCAGGATCAGATTGTTCCTTATACGATGACTTTTGGCCTTATCCAGATAAATCCTAATCATGTATTCTTTAGGAGAAGTTGAAGCCCTCTCTAAAAAAGCGAGTAAAGCGGCAGGGCTAAGCTGGGGTGAGGCAGCAGAAGTCGGACGTGCAATTAGAAACTTGGCCAAATTCGAATTGCCGAGTGTGGAGGCATTTACTCCATTTTTAAATGATTTATTTCATAGAAAGGTTCATAGGCCTAATACACTCGAAGAATTAGAGTCAAACGGCAAACCTCTTGTTGGATTTTTTCTAGGATTAAATATCATAGATTTTGAATTTTTTAGACCTAAGGCAGAAAAAGTTAAGGTGCTCAGATTTGAAAAGGTAATACAACCTTTAACTCTTTTGGGTGTCCTTTTGCCCATCGTAAATAATGATATGAAGTTAGAAGTATTTTGGAAGAACTTTTCCTTTTCTGCTTCTCCCAATGGACACGAACGGCATGGAAGAAACCACAATCCCAATTTGGAACAAAGCCTATCCATTCACTTTTCAATCTGTAAAGAAAGGAAATTAGATTCATTCATAAATAGGATTAAGGTAAAAAGAAAGGATTGGAAAAATCTGGAAGAGCTAGCTTTTAAAACGTATGTTCCTGAGAGCAAGATTTCGAGGGAAAAGGGTGCTGGTTCTGGAGATTTAATTGATGACTAAATCCCATATAATTTTAAAAGGATTTGTTGCGAAAATCTTAGAATCTATCTAGTCTTTAAAATAATCTAATTGATTGGAGCTAAGGTAATGGGGAAAATTTATAAGTCAGCTTCGGAAGCTTTGGATGGTATACTATTTGATGGTATGTCTATAGCATCAGGCGGATTCGGATTATGTGGTATTCCAGAAAATTCAATAAATGCCATTAAAGAATCAGGAGTAAAAAACCTTACTGTTGCTTCTAATAATGCTGGGGTTGACGATTTTGGTTTAGGCATTTTGCTTCAAACAAAACAGGTAAAAAAAATGATCAGTTCTTATGTAGGTGAGAATGCTGAATTCATGCGACAATATCTTGGGGGCGAACTAGAATTAGAATTTAATCCTCAGGGTACTTTAGCAGAGCGTATGAGAGCTGGTGGGGCTGGTATACCGGGATTTTATACAAAAACTGGAGTAGGGACAGTAATAGCAGAAGGAAAAGAGCATAAAGAATTTGGTGGAGATATGTATATTCTTGAGACAGGATTGGTTATGGATTTATCCATTGTAAAAGCATGGAAAGGTGATGAGGCCGGCAATTTGATTTATAATAAGACGGCAAGAAATTTTAACCCCAATGCTGCAACTTGTGGAAAAATATGCATTGCAGAAGTTGAAGAACTTGTTCCAGTTGGGCAGTTGGATCCAGATCACATTCATACTCCTGGGATTTTTGTAAACCGAATATTTATGGGGTCTCATGAAAAAAGAATTGAAAACCGAACCATTAGTGAAAGGTAAAGTAAATGTGGGACCGTAATCAGATGGCTTCTAGGGCAGCATTAGAGCTTGCAGATGGTATGTACGTGAATTTAGGAATTGGCATTCCTACACTTGTTTCAAATTATATACCTGAAGGAATAGACGTTACGCTTCAATCGGAAAATGGAATGCTTGGAATGGGTCCATTTCCAACAGAAGAAAGGATTGATCCAGATCTGATTAACGCGGGAAAGCAAACTATAACCGAATTAGAAAGAACTAGCTATTTTTCGAGCGCCGATAGTTTTTCCATGATTAGGGGAGGTCATATCGATATGGCGATTCTTGGTGCGATGGAAGTTTCTGAAAAAGGAGATCTTGCAAACTGGATGATACCGGGGAAGCTTGTTAAGGGTATGGGTGGAGCCATGGATTTGGTTGCAGGGGTAAAACGTGTAATCGTTATTATGGATCATACAAACAAGAGTGGTGACAGTAAAATTTTAAAAGAATGCACGCTGCCATTGACAGGAAAATCTGTAGTTCATCAAATTATCACTAATCTATGTGTTTTTAATGTGAAGCAAGATGGTTTGGAAATCATTGAATATGCTGATGGTGTTGATAGGAAACAAATTGAAGAGGCTACTGAAGCAAAGATTTTAAATTAATTTAAAGCCTTAATTCTCAATTATGAGTAATTATGGTTTATATTATTTAGGCTTTGAACCAAGTAAGCTTTAAACTTAATCTAGTTTTTAAGATTGGAAAATAACTTGGGAGTATCCCCTTTCTCACTTTTGGGTTCAGGATCTAATTTCTTTAGATCAAATGAAGCAAAACCTCTGATAAGTATAATTTTTATGATACTTTCAACTATCTGTTTCGTGGCAGTAACTGTGGTAGTGAAATTTAATGGCCCGGTTGTTCCTGCAGCAGAGGCCGCTTTTTTAAGATACATAGCTGGCCTAGTGATTATTGCGCCATTTCTATGGTCGAGCTTTAGAATGGGAAGTAAAAAAGACTTAAATCCAGCTTTCTCCTCTTTTGAAATTTTCTCCAATTGGAAGTGGTTCTTTTTTAGAGGAATAGCTCATGGGCTGGGTGTAATTTTGTGGTTTTATTCAATGGCAAGGTTGCCAATTGCCGAGGTAACAGCAATTGGGTATACGACACCCATTTTTGTCTCGATCGGCGCTGCAATTTTTCTTGGCGAAACTTTGGCATTTAGGAGAATTTTTGCCATCTTAATTGCTTTTTTTGGAATGCTTGTAATTCTGCGCCCAGGCTTTGAGGTTTTATCTTTAGGACGAATTAGTCAACTCGTAGCTGCTCTATTTTTCTCGATTTCATATCTTCTTACAAAGAAATTAACATATAATAGCAGTCCATTTATGATAGTTGCCATGCTTACAGTCTACGTTACAATAGCTTTAGCACCATTTGCATTATACGACTGGGTGACTCCTACATTAGATTTTGTTCTTTGGATGGGTGTAGTTGCCTTTTTTGCTTCTGTCGGTCATTACTTTATGACCAAAGCATTGCAGCTTGCCCCTATAGCGGTATCTCAGCCAGTAACATTCCTTCAGTTGATTTGGGCAACTTTAATCGGTTACTACTTCTTTGGAGAAGGAATAGATATTTTTGTGTTATTGGGAGGCTTTATAATTTTCTCTTCTGTTGTGTTTATTAGCTATAGAGAATCTATAAATTCTGATAGGAAAGCCATTTAGAATTACCGAAGTTCATCTATTAAAGACGCTAATTGAAAAATTCTCTAAAATTTCAAAAATCTTCTTTGGATTTTCCTCATGCATCAGATGTCCCAAACCTGTTAAGCTAATTCTACTACAGCCTTTTATTTTTTTTGACATTCTTTCTGAAACATCAGGATGAACTATTTTATCATTATCACCAGTAATAAAGAGGCAAGGTACTGAAAAATCATCTAAATGAGGCAGGAGGTCTTCATGATTCCACTGTGCCATCATGTCAATAGTTCCAGATACATGTTTTGGATCTGAAATTAATTTACTATATAAATCAGTACCTGCCTTATCTAATTGACTTCCAGTCATTTCTAAAAGTTTTTTAACTTGTGTTTTTCTCTTATTTATATTTGAGAATAACTGGCCAGAAAAAGGTGTGACAGCTAATAGTTTTGCAAAAAGGGGAAAAAATATTCCTGCTAGACCAATAAAGTTTTCAAATGATCCGTTAATTGAAGCAACAAACTTAGTATCTTTCTTAAATAGAGACGCTAATTTCAGTGCTATCGCGGCGCCAGAAGAGTGCCCTATGATTCCGTCTGGGGTAATCTTTTCAGACGAAAGTATCTCTCCTATGTCAGTAGTTATCTTTGTTAAGCTAGATCGGTGAGAAGTCTTTAATTTGGTAAATCCGTGGCCAGGTAAATCCAATGCTACAACCCGATAGTCGCTAAATAGAGGCAATATATCTCTCCAGGTTATTGTTGAACTGCCAAGTCCATGTATAAAGAGCAGTGTCTTTTTAGCTTTTCCACATTGTTTGGCTTCTCTGACTTGAATATGCCAGCGATGATATTGACTGTCTAGAAAATAGCTCATCTCTTGGTTTGGAATCCAATTACTTTCCTGAACTTTATCGTCTTTAATATTCATTGGTTTGTATGAAATTCGTTTGATGATTTGGATATAGCATTTGATAACTTTTTAGCATCAGCTCTAGGCATTGGGATATACTTTGCATTAGCTTTATGGGCCAAGTCTTTTGCCGGTTGCTGCGGTCTATTAGAGGTATCAATGACAATAGCTGGTATCTTAAGATTTTGAATTATCATACAGAATTTTTCTGAGTCTGATAACGCTTGTTTTCTGTCAACTTGGCCCTCTAAAGATATATTTGCCTTTCCGTCTGTCATAATTGCAATAGTTGGGGTAAGTCCCTTATTTCTTGCGGTGATTGAAATTTCTACTGCCTTTTCAAGGCCTGAAGCTATAGGTGTTCCTCCTCCCCCTGGCAAATCTGCCAGTTTCTTTTTGGCTTGAACTAAAGAGCGTGTGGCAGGCAAAAGGACTTCAGCCTTTGTTCCTCTAAAAGCTATAAGTGAAACATGGTCTCTATTGGCATAGGCTTCACCTAATAAGTATTCTATGGCACCTTTTGCTTCTCCAAGGCGCCCTATTGCATTAGAGCCAGATGCATCTACAGTAAATATTATCAGACGGTCACTTTTTTCTTCATATTGGCGTACGAATAGATCGTCTTTGTAAATGATTATGGAGTTATCTGGTGACCCGTGAAGCTCTCTTCTTAGTTTTTGCCAAGGGGCTGCTGATCTTAAGGTAGAGATTAAATCTAACCTTTTGGAAGTATCAAAAGGCATTTTTCGCGATGGTTTGGGGCTACCCCGCCTATTCCCCAATTTTCTTTGCCCAGAGCCTGAAGCATTGCTATTTAAAGTATCTTTTTTAGGAGAAAGTAATTTTATTTCTCCTAAAACATCTTTTGGTAGAGTGGATTCAATAGCACTTATAATCATCTCTTGAGGTATATTTATTTCGCTTGGATCACTATTTTCCTCATTTTTTGTATCGTTAGTCTCTTCTTGCTCTTCTTCCGGTTTTTGAGGTTCTTGCATCCTCGGTATTTGAGTTGCTTTGTGCGCTAAGGTAAGTTGAATGGCCATAACAAAATCATTTTTACTTACAAAGCTTTTTCCTCGAATTGCAGCTAATGCTCTAGCAGTTCGTAAAGCAAAAATAGGTGCTCTTAGGCTTGTGATACCAAGGGACAGAGCAGTAATAGAGAATTGATTTTTCATGTTTTCAGATATACGAACCTTACATAGGCGTGACCTTATTTCCGGTAAATTATCTCTTATTTTTGATAAGTTTATTCTTTGCAGTTGGCGTTCATCATTAAGGTCAAATGCAAAAGCTAGCCTATCCAAAATTGAATATGGGGTCCTCTCATCTTCAAGGCCTTCATCTAGTGAAATGACATAAGATGTTTGGCGTTTATCAATCGCAAGACAAATTTTTCCAGCAAGGCTTGATCCTATTCTCTCGGACATTGACAGGTAAATAAACTGAGAAGGGTTTCCAAATATTCCGGTCCTCTTTGTAAGTTCTTTCTCTTTAATTGAGTTTGAAATATCAATGCCGCCATAGAGATCAAAATCAGTTATTTGGCCATGAATCTTGGATGGTTTGAGGGGATATAGAGCTTTTTCGATTTCTATAGACAGTTGTGAGCGTAAATGGGAAGCACGTGATCTTATATTAATCCCCTTAAGAAAAGGGTCAACTGCAAGTGCAAAAAATGCCTTTCTTAGGAGCTTAATTTTTGGAGAAGTTTTTGCAGAGAGTTCAATTTTTCTTTTCATGAGTTTAAGATGCCGGCAACTGCTCGAGAAATCCTAACGTCCGAACCTGCTTCATCAAGAGGGTTCTTCCTTAGTCGATGCCTTAGTGCAGGTAGACAAATTTCCTGCAGATGATTTTCTTCTACCTCTTTTCTGCCATTAAACGCTGCATATGCCCGAGCTGTCCTCAGCAGTGTTAACTCTCCTCGTAAGCCATCTGCACCTATTTCTACACAGAGTTTTGCGCATTTCTTAAGAATTTGATCTGAAATCGTTACAGTTTTAACTAACTTTCTTGCTAGCAAAATTTTCTCCCGCAACTTTTTTTCTTCAGGTAGCCAAATTCGTAGAAATTTTTTTGGGTTCACTTCATATTCATCTCTTCTTTTAACAACTTCAATTCTCTCATCAATATCTTCAGGAGACTTTACTTCAACAGATAGTCCAAATCTGTCTAATAGTTGAGGACGTAGTTCACCTTCCTCTGGGTTACCTGATCCTATTAAGACAAATTTTGATTGATGGCGAATAGACATTCCTTCACGTTCTACCAGATTTTCCCCTGACGCAGCAGCATCCAATAGAAGATCGACTATATGATCTTCTAATAGGTTTACTTCGTCTATATAGAGAAAACCGCGATTAGCTCTTGCTAACAAGCCAGGTTCAAAATTCTTTTCCCCGTTTTTAAGAGCAGCCTCAATATCCAGTGAGCCGACGACTCGATCTTCAGTTGATCCAAGTGGCAAGTCTACTACTGGGGAAGTTTTTTGTACTACCTTTCCTTCTTTTTTCTTTTTGCAAAAATCACATTGATTATTAATCTTTGGGCAGTTGTACGGACAGTTTTCTTCGGCTCTTATCTTTGGTAATAAGGAAGCTAAAGATCTTACTATAGTAGATTTTCCTGTGCCTCTATCACCCAAGACTAATACTCCTCCGATAGAAGGGTCAATGGCAGCAAGTATCAGTGCTTGTTTCATTTCCTGCTGACCTACAATAGCTGTAAATGGAAAATTTTCTCTCATGTCACCTCTAACGGCTTTAATTTATTCTCATAATGCTTTCGACTTTTTCCTTCCCAAATCCCTGACGATTCAGCAATGGTAAATCTGGCATATAGCTCTTCTGAAAACCAATTAAACTTCCTTACATCATCAATTGCTTTCTTATGGGGGCCATCTCTATGAGCAAACTGGATCATTGAATCTAAGTCTGGCCAGATTGAGAAGGTAACCTGATGTAAAAATGGAACTTCCGCTAGCCCAATTTTAAACATTACATTTGGGTCTGACCCTATAACTTTCGAAATATTTGGCACGTGACCAAAGAATTTTAATAGTATTTTAGGTTTAATTGTTGCTCGCGTTAATACTACAATAGGAAAATCTTCATCATTCCCATGTTCCTTACTTGTTGAAAAAGGTGAGAGATTAGACCATTCGCCTCTGACTGACTTTGTTTTTAAAGAGAGCTTCCAGCTCTCCCTTGAATGATTTTCATATCTTTTAAATATCGGGGAATCTAGGCCTTCTAAAGACTTTTCATGGTCTTCCCAAACAGCCAGAAGTGCATAGACTCTCGTATTTTGTATTGGAGTAAAGCCTTCACCAATCCCGCTGCCAAAAAGCTTGTAAAAGGTCAGTCCTCCTATACGATTTAAATGAAACCGGGCAAAAAGCATTTGAGAAAAGGCCCATAGGCGGGCCTTAATTGTTTCAAAGCGAAAAAAACTTATTGTTACTACTTGAATGGTTTCCTCTTTTACTGAATTTTTTAGCAGTTTCCATAAGGATTCTACCTTTATTAATAGTATTGTCAAAAAAAATGTACAATGATAATGTCAATATATGTATACAAAAACAGGCCACACTAGTCAAAATGCAAAAGAGAAAGCAGCCAAAAATACTGCCATAGTAATAGGCGGTGGTTTTGGTGGTCTGGCGGCTGCTATGCGGTTGCTAGCTAAAGGCTACAAAGTTCTTGTTTTTGAAAAGAATATGGAATTAGGTGGCAGAGGTTCATGTATCATAAAATCTGGATACAGATTTGACTTAGGCCCGACTATTGTAACTCTCCCAAATATGTTCAGAGAGCTTTGGCAGTTTTGTGGAAGAAATTTTGATGACGATGTTGATTTAAAACCACTTGATGAATTTTATAAAATAAAATTCTGGGACGGAAAATCTATAACAATAAGTGAAAATTATGACGAAGTGTTAGACCAAGTTAGAGGCTTGTCATCTTCTGATGAAGGGGGCTTTAGAAAGTTTCTAGGTGATGCAGAGAGAAGGTACAAGGTAGCTTTTGAGAACACCCATACAATGGGTAGAGAGCCCATGAATAAGTTATGGGCGACATTGAAGATGTTGCCTATTTTTGCACTTCTTAGGGCAGATCGTTCAGTTTTTAGTCATGTAGCAAAAAGAGTAAGTGATCCTCGACTCAGGTTTGCTTTGAGTTTCCACCCACTTTTTGTTGGAGCAAACCCTTTTACTGTAACTTCAATGTGGGGCATTGTTTCTCATATAGAGAAAGAATTTGGAATTTCGACAGCATCTGGTGGGTTTGGTGGAATTGCAAAGGCTATGGGTAAAGTCATTCAGGAAATGGGGGGTACCATTAGTCTTGGTGAGGAGGTTCAGGAAATAATCGTGGAAGGGAGAGTTGCAAAAGGAGTTAGGTTGAAGTCCGGAGAAACGATTGATGCGGAGGTTATCGTTTCCAATGCTGACCCAATGACAACTTATTCTAATCTAGGAAAGCGTACACGAAAGAAGTGGTGGTCCTATGAAAACTTAACAAAAAAGAAATGGTCTATGAGTCTTTTTGTTTGGCATTTTGGGACAAAGGGTACCAAAGATTTATGGAGAGATGTGGGTCAGCACACAATTCTTCAGGGTCCCAATTATAAGGGAGAAGTGGATAAGATATTTTTTAATGGCGGCTTAGATGAAGATATGAGCCTTTACGTACATAGGCCGACACGAAATGATGCTACCGCGGCCCCTCCTGGGGATGATACATTTTATGCCCTTGCATGCGTTCCTAATCTGCAAATTGATCCTGATTTTGATTGGGCAAAAGACGCAGAGGGATATAAGGAAAAGGTTTTGAAAACGCTTGAAGCTAGACTACTTCCAGGCTTATCAGGGCATATCGCGGAGAGCTATTATATGACACCTTTGGATTTTAAAGATCGATACAATAGTCCATTTGGGGCTGGTTTTTCATTAGAACCCGGGATGTTTCAAAGTGCTTGGTTTCGTCCTCATAATATCTCTGAAGAAATAAAGGGACTTTTTTTGGTGGGAGCTGGAACACACCCTGGCCCAGGGGTTCCGGGTGTCCTGGCTTCCGCAGAAGTTGTAACAAAACTTATTCCTAGTATTGATGTTGAGGAAAATAACGGAAAACTTTCAATAAATACGGATACTAATATTAAAGAAAGTTTGGCCGCCGAATGACCTATAAGAAAGATCTAGAGTCTTGTAGGGATTTAATTAAGACTGGCTCATATTCATTTTATGCAGCTTCAAGATTATTGCCAGCACGTGTGCGTGATCCAGCTATTATTCTTTATTCATTTTGTAGACTTGCAGATGATGCTATAGATAACTCAGTTTCTAAGAAAAAAGCTTACCGCACATTAAATAGGCGCCTCGATTTAGTATATAAGGGCAAACCTTTGGATACTCCATTTGATCGCGCTTTTGCTGGAATGGTGGATAAGTTTGAGCTCCCAAAGGCTCTTCCGCAAGCACTTTTGGAGGGTATGAAATGGGATGCCGAGGGAAAGCAATATCGGAATCTGTCAGATTTAAGGAGTTATTCGGCAAGGGTTGCATCTGCCGTTGGAGTAATGATGTGCGTAATCATGGGGGCTAGAAATAAGCACGTGTTGGCAAGAGCATGCGATCTTGGTGTGGCAATGCAATTAACAAATATTGCTAGAGATATTGGTGAAGATGCAAAAGAAGGGAGACTTTATATTCCTCTAGATTGGTTTGCAGAAATGCAAATTACCCAGAAAGAATTTTTTGAAGAGGCGTACGCAAGTTCTTCTTTAGCTTCAATTACTGAGAGATTATTGAAAGAAGCCGATTTTTTATATAAAAGAGCTACCCATGGTTTGGCTGGTTTGCCAATTTTTTGTAGACCAGGAATATTTTCTGCACTCCATATTTATTCTCGTATTGGTAAGCATATTGCTACGGCCAACTACGATAGTGTTAACAAACGAGCTGTAACTTCTAAATCTGAAAAATTGAGTTTATTGATGTACTCTTTAGCTGAGTCCGCATCGGTAACGATATTTCCTAACCACCCTTCAATAAAAGCTCCGGCATTAGATGAGGTAAAATTTTTAGTTGAAGCAGCTGCTTTAGATAATCAAAGAATACCTATAGATAAGCCTTTAAAATCTGATATAATTTTTGATGTTTTGACTGATTTAAAGAAGAGAGATCTAGAAATTTCAAAAACAAGTACTTAGGTAACCTTCATGAGTTTTGGATTTTTCTTTATATTTTTTGCTGCATGCTGTGCAACCGCTGCCACAGGAAATTTGTTTCCGACGGGGCAATGGTATGCAGGTTTAAGAAAGCCTTTTTGGACCCCTCCAAATTGGATTTTTCCAATAGCTTGGACAGTGCTTTATATAATTTTATCATATGTGGGAATGCGAGCTGCTCTTAGAGTCGATGGGCAGGTGGCTTTGGCTTTATGGGCATTGCAAGTCTCATTAAGTACACTTTGGACCCCTGTATTTTTTGGCTTAAAGAAGATGGGAACAGCATTTGTGGTAATGAGTGGTCTTTGGTTTTCCGTTTTTGCAATGGTCATTTCCTTTTGGAAATTAGAAGCAATCTTAGGAATACTTTTGTTACCATATTTGGTTTGGGTATCTTTTGCGGCGGCACTAAATTTTTCTGTATGGCGATTAAACCCGCATGAAATTCCAAGAGATCTGAGCAGTTAAGCATTAGAAGTCAACCTCTCTTTCTTGGCACCCTTAACGCAAGCATTGGTTTGATTAAAGGATTAGCAAATCTATTTAAATCAAGGGCTTCATGCACACCTTCAACTTCTTCTCCTTTTATCTTTGTTTTAATTTTTGATCTTGAATAGAAAGGGGCATCTAGCATGTTCTGTATTTGTTTAGGCTTGAAGTCATTGTCAGATCTTGTTTCTCTTCGAACTTGCCAAAGTGATCTAGAAAATTTAGTTTTGGGAATGTCGTTTAACATGTTGATATTGCCATCATTATTAAATTCCAAACCTAAATCTAAGTCTCCACCCTCTCTTCGCTTGGCATCATAAAATGCCATGGCACCATTTTTGCCTATTAATCTTGACCATGTCCAATAACTGAAGTCATCTTCTAGAGCTCTGGTGCCAAAATTTCCGTCTAGGTATCCATGCCCGGACCATTGCCAGCCTGGTACATTTAAGTCAACTTGAATTTTGGAGATTGGGGCAAAGGGACGCCAAATATGTGATCCATCATCTTTTAGTAAAACTTCAATGTCGGTAATATATTTTGGTTCTATTATTACTTGGCCTTTAAGTCTACTCAAATGTGGAGTGGTTAATTCATCTATATCCACTACAAGTTTATTTCTATCCCAGTTATAACTGCTGGGGCCAACTTGAAATTTATTGTCCTTTATAAGTACGGCGGGCTCACCTCTTTCTGTCATAGTCCACCGGCCTTTTTGGCCATAAGTTGCTACATTAATGCAGCAATGGTCATGAGGGTTTTTCCGGCCATACCAACGATACCAGGGAGAAAAAACTGATCCAATAAATGCTATTATCGAAATTGCTTTGGTATTATCATCGGAGATGCCATCTAAGTACCACCAGGCGTAGCCATTTTCTGGAACACTTAAGTTAAAAAAAGGTCTTTTAATATCATTTCTGCTGCGTGCTTCCCTGATGTTAGGGCCATAGGTACTCCAGGGCCTGGATGAACTCCTCCTCCTGCCAGATACAATCCTTTTGTTTTTAACTTTACCTTTGGGCGTCTGAAGGTTGAAAGTGTCTTTGATGGGCTCAGCCCGTAAATTGAGCCGTCCGAACCTGGAAACATTTTTTGAAACTCTGTTGGTGTTGTCAGATCCGAAATTTTTGGTGCTTGAAGAAATTCTTGCCCCATTTTTTTTAGTGTCTCGAAAGTTATTTTTTTGCATTTCTCAAACTCTTCTTTTTTGGTACTTTTGTTAAATTCTTTAAGGTTTGGCGGGCCATTCACAATGATTTCAAATCGCTCCTTACCTCCTATATTAGGGCTTATTCCTCTGTCTTGGGCACAGATATATATAGTTGGATCATTGGGCATTTGACCTTTTCCAATATCTTTAAATTCTGAAGTATAGTCAGAGTTGAAAAAGACATTATGAAGGGAAAGATTTTTCCCCCTTGGCTTTGATGAAAAAGACCAAACAAAAGCTGAAAGTGAACGGTCATTTACTCCTTTTCTATGTATCGCATTAGCTACGCCTTTGCCTAGCAAGCCCTTATAGATTGCTGCAGGATCTCCATTAAATACTATGTGATCGGTGCGATTAAAATTATCTAAATTATCGATAATCCCTTTAGCTACCCCATTTTCTATTTCAATAGTTTTGACTTCTGATAAATAGTTGAATTTCACCCCATTTTTACGCGCCAGTTTTTCCATGGCTATAGGTAGTTTATTCATGCCTCCCAGTATTTGCCAAACCCCACGAGCTTCAGCTTGCCATATTAAAGCTAATATCGGAGGAGCTTCAAAGGGTGAAGCTCCCACATATGTCGCATATCTTGCAAAAAGTTGTCGTAATCTTGGGTCTGAAAAATTTGCACTTAGGTATCCCCATAGGTTTCTATATCTAAATAAAATGCTTGATACATTCCTTTGATTTCTTAATACAACTCTTAACAAGGTCGATAAGTCGATCTTTGGAGAGCGCATTATTGGGGATTCAAAAAGATCGAAAGCAATTTTTGTTTGTTTGTAAAATTTTTCGAATTCTTCTGCTGATTTTTGGCCAGAAAAGTCCCTTATAGAGGATAGGTTTGATTCGAAGTCAGGCACAAGGTCTAAAGTGGAATTATCTGGCCACCAGTGGCGTGCTAACACACTTTGTTCTGATATAGTTAGGTGGTCTTCCAAGCACTCTCCAATTTCTTTAAAAAAATCATCAAACCAAGGTTTGAGTGTAAACACAGTAGGTCCTGCATCAATTGGCCCAAGAATACTATCCATGGATCTTAATTTCCCACCTGGTCCACAATTTTTCTCATATACCTCTACATTTAACCCCTCTGAAGAAAGTTTTAATGCTGTTGCCAATCCTGCTATACCAGCACCAATGATAATTACTTTGTTATTCTTAGGGCTCATTTTCTTCCTACCACGATGATAATTTTATCCTATTAGATCTTTCCTTCAGATGTCCAAATTAATTTATAATAAGCGTCAAATTTTGTAGACAACATTAAATATAGCTATAGGATTATTACCCAATGCTACAAGCAAAAGAAATTGAAAAAGCTCTTCAGGAGAGCATAAGGCAGATGCAAGATGCGCCAGGAGCACCAAAGTTAGGCAAGGCTCTAGAATATGCTGTTTTCCCAGGTGGGGGTAGGATTAGGCCACAGTTATGTATGGAGGTAGCTAATGCGTGCGGTTATGAAGATGAAAGAATAGTAATTTCTTCATGCATAGCAGTTGAATTAATTCATTGCGCAAGCCTAGTTCATGATGACCTGCCTTGTTTTGATAATGCGTTATTTCGAAGAGGAAAAGATTCTACACATATAAAGTTCGGAGAACCTTTGGCTATACTTGCAGGAGACTCTTTGATAGTTCGGGCTTTTGAAGAGCTGGCTGCCGCTTCATCAGGGCACTCCGACAAACTTGCAACTCTCATAACTTTGCTTGGTAAATCGACTGGAATGCCAGCAGGAATATGTTCAGGACAAGGTTGGGAAAGTGAAAAAGAAATTAATTTAGCCTCTTATCATCGTCTGAAGACGAGTTCTTTATTTGTGGCAGCTTCACAGATGGGAGCGGTTAGTGCTGGATCGGATCCAGACCCATGGCTAGTTTTAGGGGAAGGTATAGGGGAGGCTTTCCAAATTGCTGATGACTTACGTGACTATAAGGGATCTGAAGAGAGCATAGGAAAACCTATTAATCAAGATGCATTTAATAATCGACCCAATGCCGCTATGGAACTAGGACCTGAAGGTGCAAGGTGTAAAATTAGGGACGTATTGGAAAAAGCAATACTCTCCATTCCAGAATGTTCTGGGAAAGATCAGCTAGTAAAAATTGTCAAAAAACAAGCCAAAGTTTTAATGAGCGCAGGTTCAGACGGAAAGTAAAGAAATAATATGGTTTTCAGAAACTTGGTAAGAAAATCTAGGCTTTGGATTGAATCGAAGATTTCAGAGACGGAGTTTCAGTCTCGAATGGCTCAAATTCCTATTGCAAGGCTTTTTGCAAAAAGAGACGCAGAAAAAATTTATGACTTAGTAGCGGGCTTTGTGTACAGCCAAATCCTATTTTCATTAGTTAGCTTGGGTGTTTTGCATCAATTACGTGGTTGTAGCAAATCCTCGATCGAACTATCTGAGCTTAATAAAATAAATGAAAAAAATATGAAAATTCTGTGTAATGCTGCTGTATCTTTAGATCTTTTGCGGCTTGACCATGACTGTCGTTATAGTCTTGGAAGGCTTGGTGCGGAGATATTGGGAGTTCCTGGATTGGAAGATATGATCATTCATCATGAAGTATTTTATAGAGATTTGGCTGAACCTATAGCTTTATTAAGATCCAAAAGAAAAACTGAATTAAGCCAATATTGGCCATATGTACTTTCTGATAAAAAACGAAGCCATACTTCAACAGAAGATGCAAAAATATACTCCGCCCTAATGGCATCCTCACAAATGCTCGTTTCTCAGGAGACGTTGCGTTTAGTGAACTTTGGTAGATTTGAGACTATAATGGACGTAGGGGGTGGAACGGGAACATTCTTGTCAATGCTGGGTAAAAAATTTCAAAAGCCCAAATTGATTCTTTTTGATTTGCCAGAAGTGGTAAAAAATGCTCCAAAAATTTTGTCCAAAGATTTACTTAACAGGACTGAAATAGTTGGGGGCAATTTTGATAAAAATGAGCTGCCAAAGTCAGCATCTGCAATCACTTTAAATAGAGTTTTATATGATCATGATGATCACAAGGTGGAATTCATTCTAAAAAAAGTCTGGAATGCATTGCCAAAAGGTGGAAGTCTAATAATTTCTGAGCCTATGGCTGGCGGGCAAAGACCAATAAAATCAGGAGATGCATATTTTGGTTTCTATACAATGGCTATGACTACAGGTCAGCCTAGGTCAGTCGAAACGCATAGAAACTTCCTGCGAAAGACTGGTTTTCGTGACATAAGGGTACCTAGAGGGGCCCGAAATTATGTCACCAAAGTGGTAGTTGCACAAAAATAAAAAAAAAGTGTCTAATTTTATTGACAACTGATACTGTAAAGTTAAGATTACACATAATTGATATCAATTTCGTTATGTAGGGTCTTTAAAAAGGGGTATTAGCACAATGGAAACAGCCGCAGTTGTAATGACTGGCCCAAAAAATTTAAAGGTTGAGTCCGTCCGTATGAAGCCACCAGAGCCCAATGAGACGGTAGTTGATGTTTTATATTCTGGAATTTCAACGGGAACAGAGAAACTGTTTTGGAGTGGCGAGATGCCACCATTCCCTGGTATGGGGTATCCTTTGGTTCCGGGTTACGAATCGGTAGGTGAGGTAACTGAAACCCATAAAAGCTCAGGATTTAAGCCTGGTGACATGGTGTTTGTCCCGGGGTCAAACTGCTTTGACGGAGTAAGAGGCTTGTTTGGTGGCTCGGCAAAGAATGTTTCTACACCTAGTGATAGGTTGATAAAAATTGACAGGTCATTGGCCGAATCAGGAACTCTCTTCGCTTTAGCGGCAACTGCAAGACATGCTATCGCAGGTATGTCGTCTACGTTACCAGACTTAATTGTGGGTCATGGCGTTTTGGGGAGGCTTCTTGCGAGACTTACTATTGTTGCTGGAGGAAAGCCACCTACGGTTTGGGAGGTTGACAAGGTACGCCAGAGTGGAGCGGAGGGTTATTCAGTTCTTCATCCAGATGAAGATCAAAGAAAGGATTATGGGTCGATTTATGAGGCAAGTGGCGACTCTATGTTGCTTGATTCTTTGATTGGCAGAATACGAAAAGGCGGAGAAATAGTGCTAACCGGCTTTTATTCACAAAATATTAATTTTGCTTTTCCTCCGGCTTTTATGAAAGAGATGAGAATGCGAGTAGCAGCAGAATTTAATTCTGATGACATTCGATCAACTCGCGCTTTGATAGAGGCAGGAAGCCTATCTCTTGATAATCTTATTACCCATAGAAAACCAGCTAATACAGCTGAAGAAGCTTATCATACAGCTTTTAGCGATAATAAATGCCTGAAGATGATTTTAGACTGGAGGACCGCGCAATGACATTGGATATACCTGATCTAAAAACTGGTGCTCTTGATAAGCATCATAGCAGATTAAGAGATGAGGCTTCCGAGGATGCTGGAAAGGTTCAGACAGGTCCAGTAACAAAAAAAACTCAAATTATTGCGATTTATGGAAAGGGAGGAATCGGTAAATCTTTTACCCTGGCAAATTTAAGTCACATGATGGCAGAGCAGGGAAAAAGAGTTTTACTTATTGGATGTGACCCTAAGTCAGATACAACTTCTCTTCTTTTTGGCGGAAAGGCTTGTCCGACAATAATTGAAACTTCAACCAAGAAGAAATTAGCTGGAGAAGAGGTTGAAATTGGAGATGTGTGTTTTAAGAGAGGTGGAGTTTTTGCCATGGAATTGGGCGGCCCAGAAGTAGGTCGAGGATGTGGAGGCCGGGGAATAATTCACGGTTTTGAGCTTCTGGAAAAATTAGGATTCCATGATTGGGATTTTGACTATGTGCTACTTGATTTTTTGGGAGATGTGGTCTGCGGCGGATTTGGACTGCCAATAGCTAGAGATATGGCGCAGAAAGTCATACTGGTGGGATCTAACGATTTGCAATCTTTATATGTGGCAAATAACGTCTGCTCGGCAGTTGAGTATTTTAGGAAGTTGGGTGGCAATGTCGGAGTTGCTGGTCTAGTGATTAACAAAGATGATGGTAGCGGAGAGGCTGCAGCATTTGCGAAAGAGGCTAAAATTCCAGTTTTAGCGAGTATTCCTCAAGATGATGATCTGAGGAAAAAATCTGCTAACTATCAGATAGTTGGGACTAGCAAAAGTCAATGGGGAAATCTTTTCGTAGAGCTTGCTGAAAATGTAGGGTCTGCACCGCCTTTAAAGCCAAAGAACCTTACTCAAGATGAGCTTTTAAATCTTTTTTCTGCAGAAGAGACCGGTGCTGATTTTGTTCTAGAACCAGCCACAGATTCAGACATGATGGGAAAATACTTGAAGCCTAAAGAGTCTTTAGAAGTGGTTTATGATAATGTTTGATGAAGGTCTTGGAAGTGCTTTTTGGGGATAAGAGTGAGAAATGACAATTATACGTTATGAATTCGATAATGGAGGAAAATTATGCCGAACATTAATATGAAAACTAGGGGAAAGAAAAGAGTTGTGTGGGAGTATAGGCTATATTTCACGTTAATTTTTCTACTTACTCTTCCTCATACTATAGTCTTGTGTTTTTTAGAGAGGCTCGGTGTTTTAGAAAGAAAAAGTTATAATAAAATAGGTGTAATATCTAGGGCTTGGACTAATGCCCAGATTTTCACCCCAACGATATTTTCCGCATGAAGGCGGAATTAGAAATTCTTCTCGTAATTCATGCGAGAGAATCGTTGTCTGGCAGTGAGGTCCGGCAGCGCAAGGCTCATGAGAAATTATGGGCGCAGTCAAGTTATCCGGAGGATTTTAAATGACTGGTAAATCTGACCTATCTTTCACAGGTCTAACTGAAGATCAAGCGTTCGAATTGCATAGGGTCTATATGAGCGGGCTAACGGTATTTGTGATAGCGTGCATAATTGCTCATTTGGCTACTTGGCAAATGTTCCCTTGGTTCAATTTTGGAGGATAAGACATGGGATTTCATAAAATCTGGTTAGTCTTTGATCCACGCCGTGTCTTTGTTGCACAGGGCGTATTTCTGTTTTTGTTAGCATGCTTGATACATTTAGTATTGCTAAGCAATGACAATTTTAACTGGTTTATGGCTATGTAGGGCTAAGCCCGCACCATTACTGGTTTAACGAACGCTACGGGCGGGAAGCTCTCCCCCTTTGCTCCCGCCCGCAGCAACAAAAAATTAACGAACGGGGAGCCATATAAGGGAGTTGAAATAAATGGCATTACTTAGTTTTGAAAGAAAATATAGAGTTCGAGGTGGAACACTAATAGGTGGTGACCTTTTTGATTTTTGGGTTGGGCCATTTTATGTAGGATTTTTCGGTGTCACGACTATATTTTTTGCAGCTTTAGGAGTCCTAATGATAGCTTTTGGGGCATCGTTGGGAGATACGTGGAACCCCTGGTTGATTTCTATTGATCCTCCTCCGATAGAGTACGGACTGTCGGCGGCACCTCTTTCTGAAGGTGGTATATGGCAGATTGTAACAATTTGCGCCATTGGAGCATTCGTAAGTTGGGCTTTAAGGCAAGTAGAAATTTCTAGAAAATTAGGAATGGGGTTACATGTCCCATTTGCATTTTCTTTCGCAATTCTAGCGTATATTACGCTGGTGGTAATTCGTCCCGTTCTTATGGGAGCATGGGGACATGCTTTTCCTTATGGAATTTGGTCTCATTTGGATTGGGTTAATAATGTGGGATATGCGTATGGTAATTTTCACTATAATCCTGCACACATGATAGCAATAACATTCTTTTTTACTACGTGTTTAGCACTAGCTTTGCATGGTTCTTTAATTCTATCCTCAACAAATCCAAAAGATGATGGCAAGGATGCAAATGTGAGAACCCCGGAGCATGAGGATACCTTTTTTAGAGATCTTATTGGATATTCTATTGGAACATTAGGTATACATAGGCTTGGACTTTTTTTGGCCCTAAGTGCTGTTTTTTGGAGTGCCGTATGTATTGTGGTTTCCGGAACCGTTTGGTTTGATGCGTGGTCAGGCTGGTGGGAATGGTATACAAACTTGCCCTGGTGGGCTGATCTTTAGAAAGGACATTTAAGATGGGTGAATATAAAAATATTTTCAATCAAGTCCAGGTTCAGGGGCCAATTGAATGGGGCGTGGATAATGATAGCAACATGTCTTCAGAGAGAACTGAGAGTGCTGGCTTTAACACTTGGCTAGGTTGGTTTGGCAATGCACAATTGGGACCAATTTATTTAGGAACTTGGGGGTTAGTATCCCTTATAACGGGTTTAGCGTGGTTTTTAATAGTTGGATTTTCTATGCTTGCATCAGTTGATTTTAATCTTGCAATATTTTTTAAGGAATTGTTCTATTTATCTTTAGATCAACCTGGTGAAGAATATGGATTAGGCATTCCACCTCTTAATGATGGCGGATTATGGCTTATAGCATCATTTTTTCTTCTTATTAGCGTTATGAGTTGGTGGGTTAGGACTTATCGTAGAGCTGAAGATTTAGGGATGGGAAAGCATATAGCATGGGCATTTCTTGCTGCTATATGGCTATTCTTAGTCTTAGGATTAATTAGGCCAATTCTCGTGGGGTCTTGGAGCGAAGCAGTTCCATACGGAATTTTTTCCCATCTCGATTGGACAATGGACTTTTCCGTTAGACATAATAATCTTTTTTATAACCCCTTCCACGGATTAAGCATAGCTTTCCTTTATGGTTCAGCATTACTATTCGCAATGCATGGCGCTACTATTCTGGCGACCAGTCGATTTGGTGCAGATAGAGAGATAGAGCAAATTGTTGATAGAGGAACCGGTTCAGAAAGAGCTGCCTTGTTTTGGAGATGGACAATGGGTTTTAACGCGACCATGGAAGGTATACATAGGTGGGCGTGGTGGTTTGCAGTGCTATGTCCCATAACGGGAGGTATAGGAATATTGCTAACTGGTACCGTTGTTGATGATTGGTATGGATGGGCTCAAATTCATGGCTTTGCACCTCTTGATTCAGCACCAAATGGTACTGAAAATACTTATCAAGTTAATCTGGGAGAATAAGAATGTTTGAAAAACACTATAGAGGAGAAAATAGCTTACCGCCAAATGCGGAGGAGTTTCGCACGCCAAGTGTTATCGCAATGTTGATGTTTAAAGGAAGCATTTACGCGGGCGCTGTATTTTTCGCGACTGTAGCTTTCATAATAATATTGCGCTGTATTTCTTTGTATCTCCCGGCTGAATCTCAGATGGGTGCAGATCCTAATTCTTGGAGTAATTTGGATCCGGCAATGGGAACCTATCAGATGGAGTTAAATCCTTTGGATTGGCATTCCCTAGACGGCTATTTTATTTATAAGGTATAGCACGCATTTGAACTATTTGAATATTTAGAGATAAATCTTTCTCGCGCTGGATTTTTGGGCGCGGGAAAGAGAAAATAAA
>Ga0208277_1000284_pt1 | contig 30515 bp, 26 predicted proteins | sample ETNtaG_5_FD_185782 | JGI IMG/M metagenome (GOLD analysis project Ga0208277, IMG submission 185782) | Marine microbial and viral communities from oxygen minimum zone, Eastern Pacific Ocean - ETNP201406SV205 (SPAdes) (version 2) | ecosystem: Environmental > Aquatic > Marine > Oceanic ...
ATATTTTAAATGAAAGAAAATCTTAGGCTAAAAATCAAATCAGCACCAAGTGCTCCAGGTGTTTATCAATTTTTTAACTCTGAAAAAAAAATAATTTATATTGGTAAGGCAAAGAATATAAAAAACAGAGTCAGAACCTATTTCCAAAGGAGTAAAAACCATTCCTCAAAAACCATTACTCTTGTTAAGAAAATAGAAGGAATTGAATGGATAGTAGTTAGAAATGAGGTTGAGGCCTTAATGACTGAGGCAAACCTCATTAAAAGACATCAACCTCATTACAACATTGATCTAAGAGATGATAAATCGTACCCATTCATAAGGATAACGAAAGAACCTTATCCTCAAGTATTCATTACAAGAAAGATAATAAGAGACGGGTCAAGGTATTTTGGGCCATTTACGGACTCTAGACAACTGAGAATAATGCTTAAGGCAATAAATAAATTATTTCAGATCAGAAGTTGTAGTTACTTCATAGATGATGATGTCATTCATTCAAAAAAGATTTCTGTATGTTTAGATTATCATATAAAAAAATGTGAAGGCCCATGTGAAGGTCTAGTTTCTGAAGAAGATTATGCGCAAATGATTCAAAGGGTGGAAGATTTTTTGAAGGGGAAGACAAATGACTTGGCCTCACATATCAAAGCAATGATGATGGAATCATCTAAAAATCAAAATTATGAAGAAGCATCAATCTACAGAGACCAGTTAATTGCCATTGATCTTTTTAAAAAGAAGCAGAGCCATGTTGCTACAGATTTCACAGAAAGGGATGTGATTACCATTGTAAGAGAGGATGATATTGGTATTGCCGTAGTACTCAGAATAAGAAATGGTAAAATATTTAGTCGCGATAGCTTACATTTAAAACAACTGACAAATGATGATGGGAATACACTAAAGACCGTGATAACAAGGTTCTATATGGATAGTGACTTTTTGCCAGAAGAAATTTCCTTAGAACAGACTCCAAAAGATGAAGGAGAGTTATTATTATTTCTAAAAAAGAAGAAGAAAAAGAAGGTAGGTTTTATTTACCCAAAAATTGGTGAGAAAGCTAAAGAATTAAGAGTAACAATGCAAAATGCAACCTTACTATTAGGAGAGTGGAAGCTTGAAATGCAAAGAAGAAAAGATATCGTTCCTAAGATTCTAGAGCAACTAAAACAGGATTTGAATATGGATATTCCGCCGAGAAGGATCGAGGGGTTTGATGTCTCTCATCTGGGTGGCACAAATACTGTAGCATCAATGGTATGTTTTATTGATGGGAAGCCAAAGAAATCTCAATATAGGAAGTTCAATATCAAATCCATCAAAGGTGTTGATGATTTTGCATCCATAAGAGAAGTAGTCTTTAGAAGATATAAAAGAATAAAAGATGAAAAGAAGCCTATTCCAGACCTTATACTGATTGATGGAGGCAAAGGTCAATTAAGCATGGCATTATCAGCATTAAGAGAGTTGGGAATGGATTACATATCTATTATTGGTTTGGCAAAAAAGTTAGAGGAAGTATTCGTACCAGGGAACTCAGAGCCGCAGAATATTAAAAAAACAAGTCCAAGTTTGATTCTTTTAAGGAGAATAAGAGATGAAGCTCATCGCTTTGCCATAACTTTTCAAAAGGAAAAAAGGAGTAAGGATCTGACAAGGTCCATTTATGAAGATATAAGAGGAATGGGCAAAAAAAGATTGAAAATATTATTTCGGTTCTTTAATGGACCCAAAGAAATTTCAAAACTTACGCCTGAAGTGATCAACAACAAGACTGGCATCCCTATTGAAATTGCAAAAGAAGTAATTAATATCTCAAAAATCAAGACTCCATAAAATATTTAAATATCAATAGTCTGCCATTGAACTCCGTCGGTATTATTAAGTAAATTCGTCATTATGGCAGATTTTAAATTAGTATCAGATTTCTCACCTCAGGGCGACCAACCCAGTGCAATAGATGGTCTGGTGACTGGATTGAATAATGGTGAAAAATACCAAACATTACTGGGTGTAACGGGGTCTGGTAAGACCTTTTCTATGGCTAATGTTATTAAAGAGGTTCAGAGACCAACCTTGATTATGTCTCATAATAAAACCTTGGCTGCTCAATTGTATGGTGAGTTCAAACAGTTATTCCCTGAAAATGCAGTTGAATATTTTATTAGTTACTATGATTATTATCAACCTGAAGCATATTTACCTGTAACTGATACTTTTATTGAAAAAGATAGTTCAGTAAATGAAGAAATTGATAAACTGAGATTAAAGGCAACCAGTTCGCTACTTTCAAGAGATGATGTCATAGTAGTTAGCTCAGTTTCATGTATCTATGGAATTGGGTCACCAGAGGAATATTCAAAGGGCACCGTTTGTATTTCAAAAGGAGATAATCTTGATAGGAGAAGTTTCTTATCTAAAATGGTTCATATTCATTATTCTAGGAATGATAAAGTTCTTGAGAGAGGCAATGTCCGAGTCAGAGGTGATTTGATGGAAGTATACCCAGCATATGAGGATAAATGTTTGAGAATTGAGCTTTTTGGAAATGAGGTTGAAACTATCAACAAGTTCGACCCTGTTTCTGGTGAAATCTATGAAGAACTGGATTCGGTCGTCATTTTTCCTGCCAAACATTTCGTAACAGATAAGGAGACTACGTTAAAAATAATTAATGAAATCAGAGATGAATTAGCCAATAGACTTGAGTTCTTTAGAAAAAATAATAAACTTTTAGAAGCGCAACGTCTTGAGCAGAGAACAAATTTTGACATAGAGATGATGATAGAATTGGGCTATTGCTCTGGTATTGAGAATTATTCTCGATTTTTTGCAGGTCGATCTGCAGGAGAAAAGCCATACACCTTAATTGATTTTTTTCCAGAAGATTTTATCACCATATTGGATGAATCACATGTTACCCTACCGCAGATACAGGGTATGTATAATGGTGACCGTGCTCGAAAAAATACATTGGTAGAGCATGGTTTTAGATTACCTAGCGCATTAGATAATAGACCATTAAAGTACGATGAGTTTCATGAAGCACAAAATCAAGTTATATTTACATCAGCTACACCCTCTGATAGAGAGTTAGAACTTTGTGGTGGAGTTGTAGTAGAACAGGTTATTCGTCCAACAGGACTGCTTGACCCTGAGGTTGATATCAGAGCATCTAAGGGACAAATCGATGATTTGATAGGGGAAATACGTTTAAGAGCTAAAAAGAGTGAAAGGGTATTAGTGACAACATTGACCAAGAGAATGGCTGAAGATTTAACAGATTATTTAACAAGTCTTAATATACGCGTCAGATATCTTCACTCGGATATAGGAACTTTAGAAAGAGTCCAAATATTAAGAGAATTAAGATTGGGGTCATTTGATGTATTGGTTGGGATAAATTTATTGAGAGAAGGGTTAGATCTTCCTGAGGTAAGTTTAGTAGCAGTCTTAGATGCTGATAAAGAAGGGTTCTTAAGGTCTAAGAGCTCTCTTCTTCAGGTTGCAGGTCGAGCAGCTAGGAATGAGTCAGGACTTGTAATCTTATATGGAGATAGATATACTGAAGCAATGTCCCATCTGATTGATACAAGTAAAGAAAGAAGAATGATACAAGATGAATTCAATAAGAAAAATAATATTATTCCAAAAACAATTTTTAAATCTGTGGATAAAATATTGGATTCTACTTCTGTTGCAAATTCGATTGAAGATAAAGAGGACGTATTTGTACCTATAGTTGATAAGGCTCAATTGCCTATAGAAGATAAAGAAATGATTCTTGAGGAATTGCGAAAGGCAATGTTAGTTGCAGCAGAAAAACTTGAATTTGAAAAAGCAGCAAGAATTCGAGATGAAATAAATGAATTTGAAACTGATCTAGGGCTTAAAACTGCAAAAATGAGTTATTAGAGGGTTAACTATGTTAGAAATGGAAAGACTACAAAAACAATCTGGGATTATTGGATCTTCCTTAGGTATTCGTCAGGTTCTTGAAATGATAATGCAAGTATCGCCCGTAGATATATCGGTATTAGTAACAGGTGAGTCTGGTACTGGTAAAGAAGTAGTTGCAAAATCGATACATAAATTTAGCAAACGAAGTAATGAGGAAATGGTGGTAGTGAACTGTGGTGCTATCCCCGAGGGTATCATTGAATCAGAATTATTTGGTCATAAGAAAGGATCATTTACAGGTGCAGGTGATGATAGGAAAGGCTATTTTGAACAAGCGAATAAAGGGACCATCTTTTTGGATGAAATCGGAGAGACTCCTTTAGAAACACAAGTTAAATTACTAAGGGTGCTTGAAAGTGGTGAATTCATGCGTGTGGGTGAGGCAAAAACTCGTAAGACCGATGTTCGAGTAATTGCTGCAACAAATAAAAGTCTAGCGGATTTAGTAAAAAATGGAGATTTCAGGCAAGACCTATATTTTAGATTAAAAACGGTCATGTTGCGTTTACCGGCGCTCCGTGAAAGAGTAGAAGATATTAATGCATTTATTGAAAGATTTGCACTTGAATTCACACGTGAAAATGATATAAGATACCGTGGGTTCACGCCAGATGCTGTACGCTTAATGAAACAATATGCATGGCCTGGAAACGTAAGAGAATTAAAGCACTTTGTTGAGAAAGTGTTGGTGCTTGAAAAAGGTGAAAGAATTACTGCTGATGTAATCAATCGTGAGTTAACTGATATGTTCTCAGATGATTCCTCATCAAATACTGCATTGCCCATTATTGTACCAAAATCTTCAGATAAAGCAGAGATCGACCTCATATTGAGACAACTTTTCATGCTAAAGCAAGATACGGAAATGATTCAAAAATTATTAGTAGGTAGTACAACAGTGAATTCTGGTGCTCCAGTGGGCCTTGCTGAAATACAGCCTATAGAGCAAAGTATTCAAATGCCTGAAAAATCGATGGAGATTATTGAAGAGGGCTATCGTTTTATTCGTGATGATGCAATTGGCGATATGTCGATTAAAGATCTTGAAAAGGAAGCAATAAAACGTACCTTGAAATATTTTAATAATAATAGAAGGAAAACAGCCAGGTCTCTGGGTATGAGTGAAAGAACGTTGTATCGTAAGATTGAAGAGTTTGGAATAGAACCAAAAATCAAGAGATCAGTTTGAAATGTATCATTTGATTTTGGTTTTTTTTCCATTCTTAATCTCATGTGGATTCTATTCTATGGCTGGGTCTATTCCTCCGCATATTAAATCAATAGCTATTCCACTCATGGATAATCAGACCGCTGAATTTGGATTAGCAGAAAATATTACGGATGGTATACTTGAGCAGTTCAATGAGGCTGGAATTTTATACGTTACGAATACTGATATCGCTAATTCAATTTTGAATGGAACAATTAACAAAGTTACTGAGGGACCATATACTTACAGTAAACAGGAATCGGTCTCAGAATATAGATACAAGATAGATGTTAAAATAGAGTGGTTCGATGTCCAAGATGATAAGAATCTAATTGAAAAAACTTATTCTGCATTTGGTGCCTATGGATTAAGTGGAGATATAGCATCTGATGGGATTGATAATGATAATGATGGTAAAATAGATGACGAGGACGATGATGAATTTGGTGAACCTAGGAGTTTTGCAACTAAGGTAGCTGTGCGTAAAATTGCTGAGGATATTTTGAATGATATTATGACAACGTGGTAAAGGAAAGGGTATGGAAACAGTAACAATTAAAGATTTAGAAAAGTATGATGGGCAAGATGTAGAATTAAAGGGCTGGGTCTATAATATTAGAACTATTGGGAAGATATGGTTTGTTATTTTTAGAGATGGGACTGGGTTATTACAAGGAGTAGTTGTCAAAGGCGAAGCTACTGATGAGACCTTTGACTTAGAACAGAAACTCAATCAAGAAGATTCAATTATCATTAGTGGTAGAGTAAAGAAAGAGCCACGCTCTGTTGGAGGTTATGAATTAGGCGTAAAAGAAATTAGTGTAGTTAATCATGTCATTGAAGAATTTCCTATTTCACCTAAAGAGCATGGTGCTGATTTTCTAATGTCAAATAGACATTTATGGCTCAGGTCAAAAAGACAGAATGCTATCATGCGTATCCGACATCAAATTGTTAAGGCAATACGTGATTATTTTGATAATAATGGTTTTACTTTAATTGATTCTCCAATATTTACTGCAAATGCTGTTGAAGGCACCACTACATTATTCGAGGTAGATTATTTTGAGCGTTCTGCCTATTTAACGCAGAGCGGGCAGTTATATCAAGAGGCGGGTGCGACTGCATTTGGGAAAACATATTGCTTTGGTCCTACTTTCCGTGCTGAAAAATCCAAAACTCGTCGACACTTAACCGAATTTTGGATGGTAGAGCCCGAAATGGCATATGTTGACCTCGATGAAAATATGACCTGGGCTGAAAATTTAGTAGGCTTTATCGTTCAGAGAGTTTTAGAGAATTCTACAACAGAACTTGAAATATTGGAAAGAGATCTCTCCAAACTAGAATCGATCATTCCACCATTCCCAAGGATTACCTATGATGAGGCTGTGAAGCTACTTATTGAGAATGGCAGTGAATTTATTTACGGTAGTGATTTTGGTGCACCTGATGAGAGTCTACTTTCAGAACAGTTTGATAAGCCAATAATGATTCATCGTTGGCCTGCAGATATAAAAGCATTTTATATGAAACGCGATCAAACTAATAATCAATTAGCATTAGGAGTAGATATGGTCGCTCCTGAAGGATATGGTGAAATTATTGGTGGTGGGCAGAGAGAGGATGACATAGAGATTCTAATTAATACAATACGTCATCATGATCTACCACTGGAACCATTTAAATGGTATCTCGATCTAAGGAAATATGGTTCGGTGCCTCATTCTGGATTTGGTCTTGGTCTAGAAAGAACAGTTGCATGGATATGTGGTACAAAACACATACGTGAGACAATCCCATTTCCAAGAACCATGTCAAGATTAGAACCTTAATGAATACACTCAAGCGAGTATCGGTTTTTGGTGGTCGTGAAATAACTGAAGAAATATATGACAATACTGTTTCCCTAGGTGAGAAATTGGGGAATGAAGGCTATGTGGTGTTCTGTGGAGGAGGTAACGGTGTTATGGAAGCAATTTCAAAAGGCGTTAAAATGAGTGGTGGATTAGTGATTGGTATCTTGAAGGGTGAAGATGTGAGTGAGGCAAATGATTATTTATCAGTTCCAGTTTCAACAGGAATGGGTATTGCTCGAAATGCAATTCTCGCATATAATTGTGATGTGGCATTAGCGATTTCTGGGCAATATGGAACTCTCAGTGAGATTGCATATGCTTTTCAATTAGGTAAACCAGTTATTGGCTATGAAACATGGGATATTAAACCAATCATTAAGGCTGAATCACCAGATGATGTGATGTCTAAATTAAAAAGGGAATTTTAATGTATAGAATTCGTGTTATGATTTCAGGAGATGTTCAGGGTGTTTATTTTAGAATTAGCACGCAAGACAAGGCAAAAGAGTTACAATTGACAGGTTGGGTAAAAAATATTTTTACTAATGCTGTTGAAATAGTAGCTGAGGGCGATAGAGAAAAGTTATCTCTTTTTACTGGTTGGCTTCAATTGGGGCCGCCAAATGCAACAGTAGATAAAATCAGTATTGAATGGGAAGAAAGCTTAGATAAAGAATTTTCATCTTTTGAGATTCATAAATGAAAGTTGCTCTGTGCCAGATTAATACAATCGTTGGAAACTTTAAATACAACGAAGAAAAAATATTAAAGTATTACAAAAGAAGTATTAATCAAAATGCAGATATTATTGCATTTCCAGAACTATCTATTACTGGATATCCGCCGCAAGATCTTTTGTGGAATGATAGATTTATAAATGAAAATAGAAATGTATTAGATACCATAGCTAAAGAAACAACCATACCTTTGATTGTTGGTTATGTGAGAAAGGATGGAGGAAAAATTTATAATTCTGCAGCAATCTGCTACGATGGAAAGTTACAATCATCTTATGATAAGGTTCTTCTACCTACATATGATGTTTTTGATGAACTACGGTATTTTACCTCTGGCCATGAGCCTCGTGTCAGTAAGATTCCATTCCAAGGAAAAAATATCACTGTGGGTTTGCAAATTTGCGAAGACCTTTGGGATCATAATTATGATTGTAAGGTAAGTTCTATTCAAAAGGAATTAGGAGCTGAGCTTTTGATCAATATTTCTGCATCGCCTTATCACAAAGAACGATTAAGAAAAAGAAGGTCTATTATTGAAGACAAGGTTAAGGAATTGAATATTCCATTTTTTTATTGCAATATGGTTGGAGCTCAGGATGAATTGATCTTTGATGGGCAGTCAATTGGTGTTTCTGATAATAATTGTCTAATTGCATATGGGGAATCATTTCGGGAGAAGATTGTGGTCGCAGACACAAATGCTGATAAAGAAATTGGAATTGATATTCCATCAAAACTTGAAAAAACCTACAACGCGCTTTGCCTTGGTGTTAAAGATTATTTTTATAAAACTGGACATAAGGAGGCTGTAATTGGTTTATCTGGTGGAATTGATAGTGCTCTTGTTGCATCTATTGCTTCTCATGCATTAGGTCCAGATAAGGTTCATGGCATTTCATTACCATCTAAGTATTCTAGCGACCATAGTCTAAGAGATGCTAAAGATCTAGCAGCCTCACTTGGAATAGATTATAAGGTAATTCCAATACAAGATAGTGTAAATGAAATGGAGAATACATTAAAGCCTTATTTCAAAGGGTACGAACCTAATGTCGCAGAAGAGAATATTCAGGCTCGAATAAGAGGGAATATATTGATGGCATTATCCAATAAGTTTGGTTGGATGGTACTATCTACTGGTAACAAAACTGAATTGGCTCTAGGTTATTGTACACTTTATGGTGACATGAGTGGAGGACTATCTGTTATATCAGATATAAATAAACTTGATGTATATGCGTTATCAAATTGGATAAATACAAAGCATCCTGGACGAATTCCAAAAGGTAGTATAGAAAAACCTCCATCAGCTGAATTGGCACCTGAACAGGTTGATCCATTTGATTATGATCTTGTAAGCCCAATTGTAGACGCAATCATAGAACAGGGTAGGACAAATATTGATCTAGAACTATCAGCATCTGAAAAAGAGTTAGTTGAGGGTCTATATAGAAAGATTAGAATGAGTGAATATAAGAGAAGGCAAGCAGCTCCTGGGCTCAGAGTATCAACAAAGGCTTTTGGAATTGGAAGAAGATTTCCAATTGTTAACCATTTTGAGAATTAATAAATAATGAAGAATACTTTAATTGTTTTTATAACTGTTATTACATTTTCTAACGCACAAAATTCTACTCCTGCCGATTTTTGGATAGCTTATGGTCAAGAGGAAAAAGTTGCATTCATTAATGGAGCCTATGGAACTGTATCAAAGTTGAAAGCACATCATAAATCTGAAGTGCGTAAGCAGTATATGCACGATGATAATTGGGTAGAGCCATATTATATTGAACGTTTCTATGAAATTGCAGATGAATACTTGGCTAATGAAATTGGATATAATTTGAAGATTATTGCATTACATATGGATGCATTCTACAGTAACTCGGATAATGTGAATATTCCTGTAATGGAGGCTCTCAGAATTGTATCACTTATGCAAGATGGAGAAAGTAGGACTGCTAATTCAAGACTTCTTCGGGCACAGCAAAAGCATAATCAATGATCCTGTAAAAAGATAATATTTATAAAAGTAATAGGATTGAATAAAAAAGAAACGAGGTTGACATCTAAATTTGAATTAAATAAAGTTGTCTTAATTTATATTTTAATACATTTCATTAGGCCAATTGATAATTTAAGCTTTATCCGATTTGATTTAATGTAATCCATTAATTATTGATACCTACCAAATAAATTTAAGAGACAATAATAAATAAATTTTCATATGAATACGAATAAAATTAGAAACTTTTGTATCATTGCTCACATTGACCATGGAAAATCAACTTTAGCAGACCGATTGCTTGAAGAAACAAAAACACTTTCTAGTAAAGAAATGAAGGCACAGGTTTTGGATAGTATGGATCTTGAAAGAGAGAGAGGTATCACCATTAAAAGTCACCCCATTAGGATGAAATACGAACATTCTGATGGTAAGACATATATTCTAAATCTTATTGATACACCAGGACATGTAGATTTTTCATATGAAGTGTCACGTTCTTTGGCTGCTTGTGAAGGAGCATTATTATTAGTTGATGCGGCTCAAGGTGTTGAGGCACAAACTGTATCAAATACATACCTTGCGATAGAAAATAATCTAACTCTTATACCGATAATAAATAAGGTCGATTTACCATCTGCAATGGTAGATGATGTAAAAGTTCAGATGATGGAACTTATTGGATGTGATGAGAGTGAAATTATTGAGGCAAGTGCAAAGAGTGGTGTCGGAATAATGGATATTTTTGAGGCAATTATCAAACGTATAGATCCACCAAAAGACAAGGCTGAAGATAATTGTAGGGCATTGATATTTGATTCAATGTATGACAATTACAAAGGTGCAATACCCTACGTACGTGTATTTGATGGCGTATTACGCCCAGGTGATACCGCAAAGTTTTTTGCTCATGATAGGGAATATGAGATTACGGAGACCGGTCATTTTGTTTTGGATAAGGTCAAAACATCTGAACTTCGGTCAGGTGATGTAGGATATGTTGTTGCCAGTATTAGGGATATGGGGCATATTGAACCAGGGGATACCATAACCACAAAAAGCGATAATGCAGAAAATCCATTACCAGGCTATAAAAAAATCAAGCCAATGGTTTTTTCAGGTTTATATCCAGCTGAATCTGATGATTATGATCAATTACGTCAAGCGTTAGAAAAATTACAATTAAATGATGCCTCATTGGATTTTACACCAGAAACAAGTGAGGCACTTGGGTTTGGTTTCAGGTGCGGTTTTTTAGGTCTGTTGCATATGGAAATAATTCAAGAAAGACTTGAAAGAGAATTTGACTTGGATCTAGTGACCACTACTCCAAATGTGATTTATCAGGTCAAAAATAAGAGTGGTAAAACACTAAGTGTAGACACTCCTGCAAAAATGCCTGATACTGGAGATATTGATTTGATTTCAGAGCCAATTGTTTCTGCTGAAATACTTACTCCAAAAGAATATATTGGGAGCATTATGACACTTTGCCAAAAGAAGAGAGGCATATATAAGACAACACATTATCTCTCTCCTGAAAAAGCTCAATTGCATTATGATCTTCCCCTAGGAGAAATAATCTTTGATTTCTATGATAAATTAAAATCCATATCAAGTGGTTATGCATCTTTTGATTATGAATTTAAAGAATTTTCAAAAGCTAGTCTCCAGAAATTAGATATTCTGATTCATGGTGAACCAGTAGATGCTTTATCAACTATATGCCATGCTGATGATGCTTATCATAGAGGTGTCGCATTATGTAGCAAATTAAAAGAATTAATTCCTAGGCAAATGTTTGAGGTTGCAATTCAAGCAGCATTGAATAATAGGATTATCGCACGAACAACCGTTAGAGCATTAAAGAAAAATGTAACTGCAAAATGTTATGGTGGTGATATCACACGCAAGAGGAAACTTTGGGAAAAGCAGAAAAAGGGCAAGAAGCGAATGAAAATGATTGGGAAAGTAGAGGTGCCTCAAGAAGCATTATTAGCAGTTTTACAGGTTGAAGGTGATTAATGTCACTTAGATCATATTGGATTAATACTCGATCTCCACTTTATAGTTTTCTTTTTACAATTCCATTATTTTTTATTTACGAGCTTGGAGTCTTATTTTCTTCTACGACTGAAATGGTCTCAATGCGGAATGGAGCAGATGCATTAATGAGGCAAATACTATCTGCACTTGGAATGCACGGATTTTACTGGATGGGAGCTATATTTTTCATTGGTTTCATTATTGTGTATCTTTTTCAAAAACAATACTGGAATGATATTGAAATAGAATCAAAGTATTTGATATTAATGATGTTTGAAAGTGTTATCTGGTCCATAGGCCTTTATTTTTTCATGTCAAATGTTTATGTCCTTTTGATGACTCCTAGTGGTGCATTCATTATTCAGCAAGTCATACTTGCTGTTGGTGCAGGTATTTATGAAGAATTTTTATTTAGAGTATTGTTAATTGCAGGAATCGCAGGAATTATGGGTTTTATTTTTCAATGGAATGAAGTCCTGAAAAATTGGATAGCAATGATCATAGCTGCTGGTGTTTTTTCATCATTTCACTTTATAGGAGAATTTGGTGATTACTTTTCATTTAATATCTTCATGGTTCGATTTTTTGCAGGAATTATGTTAGGTGCACTTTATTTTATGAGGGGATTTGGAATTACAGCTTGGGCCCATTCGATCTATGATTTGATAATTCTTACAAGAATATCAACACAATGACATTTGGACGAATAAATTGTTTTCAAACCTACAAAATTAATATTATCATAAATTAAAGGAACTAGTCCTATGGTTTTTAAGTTCAAGAGTGCAGATTGCATTATGATTATTGACCTAATTTAAATTACAAGGAGTGATGTGTGTACCCAATCATATATGATTTTGGTGTAGTTGATTTATTTGGCTTTCAATTTCGTTTAGCTATATATTCATTTGGTTTGATGTTGGTCATTGCATTTTATGCATGCTATTTCTTACTGGAAAAAGATTTAAAAGAATTAGGGCATGATGAGAAACTTGCCTCTGATATTATCTTTTGGTCAGCACTTGGTGGAATCATAGGTTCAAAGATTTATCATGTGATAGAAAACCTTGATCAAATATTGGCCTCAAGTAATCCCTTGAGTATGATTTTCAGTGGTTCTGGTCTAGTATTCTTAGGTGGCCTGATTGGTGCAGTGGTTGCAGTTACTATCGTTCTTAATAAATATGAAGTATCCTGGTTAAAATTTGCTGACCAACTAGCACCCTTGATATTGTTGGGTTATGCCATTGGTCGCCTAGGTTGCTTCCTTGTCGGTGATGATTATGGTATCCCATCAAATTTGCCTTGGGCAATGTCATTTCCTGAAGGTCTTCCACCAACTACGACAAGTGTATTTGAATATCAATTCCCTTGGGTTGATATTTCAGGCCTGCCTGCAGGAGTTATTAAGGTACATCCAACTCAAATGTATGAGACACTTATTTGTAGTATCTTATTTTACTTACTTTGGTCAAAACGAAATAATATTTTAGTTCCTGGAAGTTTATTTTTTCAATACCTTATTTTGGCAGGATCTGAAAGATTCGTTATTGAATTTTTGCGTACGAATGAAAAATATGTTTTTGATATTTTTTCAGGTGCACAAATACTATCCATATTAATGATCATAATTGGATCATATTTTTTATTGAATCCAATATCTGATGGCAATACAGATACTACGTAAATATCTCTTAGTAATAACTTTCTGTTTTTATTACAGCTGGGGTCAAATATCAAAATTTGAGATTAAAGAATATCACCCTGTTTCTGATGAGATCACATCATTGGATTTTAAACCAACAAAGTTCAATTGGTCCATTGGCAATCGATTTCTTTTATTTGACGAAGTGAAAAATCAGATATTAGAGGTTGATAAAACTGGAGAATTGACATTTCCTAGTGGATTCAACACTAATTCAATTTATGGCCAGTTTGTATGGATGGGGGTTATCCCAGAGGGAATTGGCGTTGTGGATAGATTACAAAATACTATACATTTTCTTGATTTTAGATTAAATCTAACCTCAACAATAAAATTCGAACCCAAATTGTATCCTGAAATGGTGACTATAAGTTCTTGGGGTAAATTTTATTTTTATTCAAAAGCATATAATTCAATTTATTACTTTGATAGATCTTTACATAATGCGATGCCATTTGTAGATCTTTCAAAGGAACGTATACCCAATAATTGTTTTATGGATATGGTTCTCAATAAGGATGGTGATCTTGCTATTTTATCATGTAGTGGAACAATATATTTTTTTAGTATGAATGGTAAATTGGAAGTTTCAGCTCCTGTTGAAATTGATGATCCAAAATATATTATATCAATAAAGAATGATTGGCTGGTTTTTAATGATGATGGTAATGTGTTTTCAATGGAAACTGGAATGAAGTACAAAGTACCAGAAGTGAGCATGCCTATCTTAGATATTAAATCAAATAATAATTCAATTGCCATTCTTTCTTTGAACCAAATATTCGTTTTAGATGTTAAATGATAAATGGTTAATCATTGTTCTTCTTTTAATTCCACTTAAGGCCTATGCACAAATCTCAAGTGCAATAGACACAATAAATTTTCTTGGGAATTCGAGTCAAATTAAATTGGAAAATCAATTTATTATTGATTCTTCTTTAGAAATAATTGGCAATAAATCCAAAATTGATCCGATCGAAATAAAACCAATAGAAGGTGAAATATTTTTTGAGGATTCTCTTATTTCGCAACAAATCATTATCAAATATGATTACTTAGATAATGCTCTTCCATTTTCGGTTGGACCTAAGTGGAAAATGTTACCTCAATTAGATCTTGAAAAGAGAATCATTAATTCAAAACAGAAAATTAAAGAAGAAAATAAAAAAAGTAATTCGAATGTTTTTTCATCAGGTAGTTTTTATCGCCAGATAAAAATCTCTCCATTGGGTGGCTCAGATTTCACAGGTGGACTTCAGATGCAGATAAATGGTAAGATATCTGATCGTTTGAATGTAAGTGGTATTTTAACAGATCAGGATTTTCCTATACAACCTGAAGGTACAACCAGAGAATTAGATGAGTTAGATAATGTACATTTTATAATTTCACATGAAAATTTTAAATTAAATGCTGGAGATGTATTTTATGAAAATCATGGTATTAATCGAAAATTAGTTGGACTTAGTAATAGTTTTCAAATTTCTGATATTAGCGGAACAGCAGTTTATGCAAAATCAAAGGGTAATTATAAGTATTTAGAATTAAAGGGTCGTGATGGAGATCAAGGCCCATACAAGTTATTGGGTAATGATGGTAATACTGATATAGTAATCTTGACTGGTACAGAAAAGGTCTGGGTTAATGGTAAGGAATTGATTCGAGGAACAAATTATGATTATATCATTGATTATTCATTGGGTGAAGTGACTTTTACTCCAAGAGTCATCATTGATTTCGATTCAGATCTTTCTTTTGAATATCAGTATTCAGATGATCAATTCCAAAAAGGATTCATGGGTGGAAATATCAAAAAGAAAATTGGTCGTAAAGGAATCATTGATATTGGTGTATTTAAAGAAGAGGATAGGTACAGAAGAGAAGATTTCAATGATGATTATCTTGACTCTCTCTCGTCCATACCTAAAGGGTTGATTAGCGTATCTACTGCAATCAATGATGAAAATGGAGATTATATACTTGAAAATGGTATATATCACTATGATCCATCATACTTAGCCCCTGACTCTATTCGTTTTCAAGTTGTTTTTAATTCTGATTCAGATGGTGACTATGAAAGGCGAATATCTGAAAAGGGTCGAGTTTATTATTCATTTTTACCTGATGAGGGCAGGAATGAATTCATTCAACTTTATAGTCCATTTAGAACTGTTAAGGCACCAAAGATACACAATCATGGATATTTCGATTATGATTATAGAGTAAATGAACATATAAATATCAATGGAGAATTCGCAAGTTCAATGATTGATGATAATAGAATATATTCAAGCGATTTAACACTAGGTGGCTCATATAAATACGGTTTTAGCATAGATTCACTTTATCTCGGTAAAGGAAAATTTAATTTGAATTTTAATAATTGGAATAGAGGACCTAGATATAGATCATTAAATAGAGAACATAAAATAATGCATGCACGGCTCTGGAATTTAGATTCATCAATAACACAGGGCGTGAATGAGACCTCAATTAGATCAAGATATGTTATTGAAGATTTTAGTAATTCATATTTTGAGTTAGCTCGATTAAAATATCTAGATAATGAAAATGCAAGGATACATTTTCAACAAAATATATCAAATCAAAGATTTAATAATTCATTTTTTAATTATATTGCAATAAATGATGATACTAAGAAGTTCAATAGGATAGAGGGTAATCTTCAGATTAATATCAGTTCTTACTCTCCTTTTGTGAGGTTTTTATCAGAAATTGATAAATCAAAAGGTAGCTTTTATAAACTGGGATTAGGACTTAGTATGGATAAAGAAAACAAAAAATTCAAGATGGGTTTTGATAATAGGATAGATGACAATACCATTGATAACGGTGATATCTACCAGACAAGGGATTTTGTTGGATATGCTCAATACAATAATAGAGGAAGGGAAGGAGTTAACCAAAATATCATATATAAAAAGAGATTGAAGAATGGTGGAGATATTATTGGTGATCAAGATTATACATTGTTAGATATGGATATTTCAAAATATGATAAAACAAGTCCATATAGATGGATAATAAAACTAAGACAAGAACAAACATTAGTACAAAATAAAACCATAGTTTATGACTCAGTGGGCTTAGGACTAGGCCAATATAGATATGATCCAATATTCAATACATATATATCAGATCCAAATGGCTCGTTTATATCCTATAGTATATTATCTGGAGGGAGAACTCCCAATACGATTTTCAAAGGTTCACAGGAATTTGCAATAGACTTAGATAAGTTTGACAATTTTTCAAATATGCTAATAAGACTAAATGCAAAACAGGAATTCCAGGGTAGGGAACCACGGCTTGGCCATCTTTTTGAGACAGACATTAATGATAGTTCAATAACAAGATTGAATTTTTTCAATCGAATAGAATTAAACTACGCAAATATTCATAGGGCAATGATATGGCTACAAAATTCAAAACACTATAATGGATTTGATTCAAGAGGAAATGACCTTCAAAACAATAAACAGGTTGGCATTGATTTTAATTTTCCACTTGGTGACCTAGTCTCAATTAGGAATAAAGGTAAAATCAAGTCTGATTTGATTGAATCTACAGTATCCACACTTAGAAATCGTAATACCTCTGGTTGGTGGAATGATCTTCGATTGCAAATGAGATTGCATGAATCAACAGACCTTGATATTGGGTTATTATTGGGTGCGGAAGAAGGATTTCAAAAAGACAGTGGCTTTATGGCCAATGCTATTGGATTAACCTTTACAGGAAAAATTCTTTTTAAGAATATTGGTCGTTTACGTACAAGTTTGGATTATGTTCAGATAAAGGAGGCAAAGAATATAGGTTTCTTGCCACCTGAGTCCTTCGAAGGGTATCCTATTGGGGTTAGCTTTAGAACAAATTCAACATTTACTTATTCGATTAATAAATCAATTTCAGTTTTATTATCATTAAATACGATCGATGATGAAAGGTATGAAAATTTTATCTCATTTCAGGGAGAAGTCCGTGCGTATTTTTAATTATTATTGTTTATTCATATCTATTGTGTGGACTCAGAATGATGATGTGATAATATCTTCCATCAATGCAGATACGGTTCAAAACAAACTTGAGCATTATTTAGAACAAGACCATGGTCCTTCTATTTCATTTGTACTTAAATCTTTTGATAAAGTAGATAATATATCAACTTATAGCATAGTTGATAATCCAAAGGCTATTGATACTATTTTGGTTAAATATAATGATAAAATTAAAAATAATACTCTTAAGCAAATTTTTGCATTGTATGAGAGCACAATGATTGGTGAAAATTTTAATCATGTTGGTAAGAAATTGGTTTCCAGATATTATTTTATTAACGATGAACCCATACTTCAATTGGGTATGATTAAGAGTGAGCTAGGAGCAATTATCTCATTTACACCTAAATTTGAAAGTAATTTTTCTGGAATCCTTGGTATAAGCAACTTGGAAAATAAGTGGAATATCAATGGTGAACTTGATCTTCAAATGGAAAATTATTTTCAAAATGCAGAAAGGGGAAGTTTTTATTGGAAACGCATTGATTCATTATCACAAATAATAAAGTTGGGTGTTCTATTGCCCCATCCATTTGGCTGGAAGACAGGAATTGATCTTAAATATCAATATGGAATATTTAAAGGTTTATATACATCGATGGAAAACAGACATATGTTAAATACCTATATGCCTTGGCTTAATAAAGTTGGGCTAGGTTATGTTTTTGGGAGAACAACACCAACTCAGAAAGGTATGGGTCTTGGACATAGGGCTTCAAAATATCAGGCATTTTCTTTTTCATCAAATAGAGAGGAAATGAATGATAGATATTTACCAACTTCTGGAACTGGGATTCAATTAATTATAGATGGTGGGTTAGATGGACAAGTAAACTATTTAAATACCAGTTTCTCTTTTATGAAGATCAAGCCTGTAAATACTAACGTTTTTTATAAAATTAAGTTTTCAGGTAAAGGTATAGCTTATGACGGTATTGCTGTTCCAATTAGTAGATACCACAGGTTTGGTGGAGCTTTGTCTTTAAGAGGATATGAAGAACAACAGTTTACATCTACACAATTTCAAGTAACTACAGTTGAATTAGGCTATAATACGACTAATTTGATGCAGATGATAGCTTTTGTGGACTTAGGTTCTGATCGGATAAATATTTTTCAAAAGAGTTGGCTAGGGTATGGTATTGGTTTGAGTCAAATAAATAAGGATTTTATGATAAATTTAGAATATGGATTTTCAGGTAATTCTCTTAAAAATGGTAAAATTCATTTGAGATGGATTACTCGATTATGAACTTGTTAAAATAAACTATAATTTGATGAATAAAATAATTTCAATACTCCTCTTTACCATTATGCTCAGTTGTGAAAACAAGCGTGAAGCCTTAGGAGCTGATAATGAAATTCGTGTTATTTGTTCTAGGCTTGACCGTGAAATAATCACTGCATATCTATCATCAATTTTCATTGATACGTTGTATACACCAGAACCAGAACCTTATTACAATTTAAAATTTTCTGAGCCAGAGACTTTCAGTCAATTAAAATCACAATCTCAGGTTATTGTGGGAGCGCTCAAACGGGATAATAATACTGGACATCAATTAGTAAAAAAATTGCTTCCTGAGAAACAATTTGAATCTACCCTCAATGGAGATCCAATCATACTAGGGGAAGATGTATATGCAAAAAAACAACTTTTCATGATAATAAATGCAAATTCAAAAGAGCATTTGATGGATCATGTTGAAGAAAAGAGGAAACAATTTAGAAAAGTTTTCAATGATCAATTCATTGACCGCCAAAATAGATTTCTCTTTGGTGATGATCGGAATATGAAACTTGAAGATTCATTGAAATCAGAATACGGATGGACAATTAAAATACCTTGGGGATGGGATAGAATTAAAAATCGTCCTGATTCAAATTTTGTATGGCTTGGAAGAGAAATGCCATTTCAATGGATTGGAATTGGATGGGTAAAAGGTAATGTCTTATCCAATGAACTATTGGTAGGTGATTATGTATGGAAATGGCCTAAAGATAATTATAAGTCAATTCAAATAAATACTCATAAGTTTGAGTTAGATAAGATAAGTCACGGCGATACTTTTGCCTGGAGGGCTCAAGGAGTTTGGGAGACTATTAGTTTAAAGGAATCAAAAGGAGGACCTTTCAGGTCATATTTATTTTATGATTCATTAAATGATCTTACATACCATTTAAATTTTTTAATTCATCATCCTGGTGATGATAAAACAATTTTTATGAGACAGATGGATATGATAATAAAAACGTTTAAAACTTCATAGTCAATGAGGATTCTTATAACTGGAGCGTTCGGGCAGCTTGGATATGCATTGCAAACTACTCTTTCAAAGAATAGTGATTATGAACTTATATGCACAGGACGAAATATTCTTGAGGGGCAAGAAGGAATACCTATTGATATACGAAATCAAGTGGGTCTGAAAGAAGTAATTAATTCAACCAGTCCTGATCTAGTAGTTAATCTTGCGGCAATGACAAATGTTGATGCTTGTGAAAAAAATCCAAAACTTGCCGGTGAGATAAATGTTGCTGGTTTACAGCATATTTGTGATTCCTTTTCAGGAAAGATTATTCAACTTTCAACGGATTATGTTTTTGATGGCAAAGCTGGACCATATAATGAAGAAGATCAAGTATGTCCAGTATCCATTTATGGAAAAACAAAATTAGCAGCTGAGCATATTCTATTAGATTCTAATCTTAATAACTTAGTAGTAAGGGGTAATGTGTTATATGATTATTCCCCTCATACTAATGCAAGTTTTTTAAACTGGGTGGTTTTATCACTTAAGGAAGGGAAAGAAATAAAAGTAGTGGAAGACCAATACAATAATCCTACCTGGACGCAATCAATGGCAGATATCATTTATCTATGTATATCTAATGATATCAATGGTATCATCCATTGGGGAGATGCTGATCATCTTAGCAGATATGATTTTTCAAAAAAAATTGCAGAAAAATTTTCTTTAGATAGTTCTTTAATTAAACCTATTTTGACAGAAGAATTAGATCAGATTGCAAGAAGACCACTACAGTCTGGATTAATTGCTGATAAATTAATTAATATGTTAGATGTTATACCACCATCAATAAATGACTGTTTAGATGAGATTATCAGCTTATGAGAACCTTGATTATATCTCCAACCTATAATGAAAGGAAAAACATACAAAGTTTAATAGAACAGGTTTTCGACCTGGATTCAACCTATCATTTATTGATCATTGATGATAATTCGCCAGATGGTACGGCAAAAAAAGTGGAGGAATTGCAAAAGAAACATTCAAATCTTCATTTAGAAATCCGTCCAGGAAAGGCAGGTTTGGGTACTGCTTATCTTTTTGGATTCCAATGGGCATTAGATAAAGGTTATGATTCCATTGTCCAAATAGATGCAGATCTATCACATGACCCCAATGATATCCCTAGGTTATTAGCAAATCTTTCAAATCATGAATTAGTAATTGGTAGCCGGTATGTTGAGGGTGTAAGCGTTGTTAATTGGCCTATAAGAAGGCTAATTCTAAGTTATGGAGCAAATTATTATTCAAGATTTATCACAGGTATGCCAATAAATGATGGAACTGGAGGATTTAAAGCTTGGAGTGCCTCTCTTCTTGATAAGATCAAACTTAATGAGGTAAGATCTCAAGGGTATAGTTTTCAAATAGAAATGAATTTTAGAGCTTGGAGATTAGGGGCGAGCATTAAAGAGGAACCAATTATATTTGTAGATCGAACAATTGGTGAATCAAAAATGTCTAGTACTATAATGTATGAAGCCATATGGATGGTATGGCGTCTTCGTATTTGGAAATTATTTGGCTGGATATAACCTAAAGGAATGGATATTTCATTTTGCATAGTTAATCTGAATGCCAAGAAATATTTGAGTAACTGTCTCAAGTCAATTCCTGGTTCAACAAAATTAGATTCTATTGAAATTATTGTTGTAGATAACAATTCATATGATGGATCTGCCAATTTCTTAATTGAAAAATATCCTGATATAAAATTAATCAGAAATAGAAGGAATAAAGGTTATACCAAAGCAATGAATCAAGCGCTGAGGTCAAGTAATGGTGAATATAGGGTTGTCCTTAATCCGGATACTGTCTTAATGTATGATTCCATCGATATATTAATAGACCAAATGAGATCGGATCGTAGTATTGGAATTGTAGGACCAAAAGTAATAAATGAAGATGGATCTTTTCAAAAATCATGTAGAAGAGGAATTGCGCGTCCAGCTGCAGTCTTTTCATATTTTCTTGGATTATCTGAACGATATCCTTCAAATAAACGCTTTACAGGATATCATTTGAATTATTTAGATGAAAATACTTTGAATGAGGTCAAAGGTGTCTCTGGCTCATGCATGATTATCTTTGATAAACTTATAGATGATATTGGATATTTTGACGAAAGATATTTTGCATATCAGGAAGATTCCGACTATTGTTTAATGGCAATAAATAATGGATGGAAAATCTATTATAATCCTGAAGCAGTTGTAAAACATTATGGAGGGAGGGGAGGAGCTCATTCTTTGCCTTCAAAAGCAATATTCGAATGGCATAGGTCATATGTGAGATATTATTTCAAACATTTTTCTAGTGATTATTCTTTTTTATTTAATGTTTTTTATTACACCATAATGGTTGGGAAATTAATATTTGCTGAAACCAAAAATCTAATCAAGGGTTAAATGCAGCAGGCTATTTTAATGGATAATGTTATGGTCTTACTTTTGGCAAGTATAATCATTTCTGTTATTATGGGTTGGTTAACCATAAAAGTTGCTCCTAAAATAGGTTTGATGGATATACCTGGTAGTGCTGAACATAAAAATCATAAAGTTCCAATTCCTTTGACTGGTGGTGTTGTATTAATCGATACAATATTTATATTAATGCTTCTCACTGGAATTTGGTCCGTTCCTGGAATAAAACCCATAGTGATATCGGGGTTCATTATTTTTTTATTTGCCCTAGCTGATGACTATTTTCATTTATCACCAATTCAAAAGTTATTTGGACAGTTAACTGGTGCTTCAGTATTAATTTATTTAGGAATTCAGGTTAATATTTTTGATTCGCCAGAATTCATTTTTCGAACTGGTACACAAATAGATCTCTGGTTAAACTTAGTTATTACCTTACTATGGTTGGTCACTCTAACAAATGCATTTAATTTCATAGATAGTTCTGACGGATTGTCTGTTGGGCTTAGTGGCCTTTCCGCTGCATTCTTTCTTGTAATTTCCTTATTCGGTGGGCAATCATCTATAGTCTATTTCTGTGCTATCTTATTGGGTATCTGCATAGGACTATATTTTTTCAATTCTTATCCTGCAAAGCTATTTTTAGGTGACTCTGGTGCACAGACACTAGGATTCATATTGGCAGCTATTGCCATTGTTTATGATCCGAATACTGGGATACAGTCTTCCACATGGTTCGTACCAATCATGATATTTTATGTTCCATTATTTGACCTCGGATTAGTTGTATTTTCTCGATTAAGAAGAAATAGACCAATTCATCAAGCATCTAGAGATCATACATATCATAGATTATCCAAGAGAGGAATATCTATTAATCATTCAGTACTTGTTCTGCATGGAATTTCATTGGTAATGAGTATGATAGGATTTTTATGTTTAAGTTTGCCGGTTCTATACGCAAATATTGTGTTTTGTCTGGCAATTTTTCTGGGTGTAGCAATTTTTTTTGAATTAGATAATAATTTTTCTTAATAATTATGGCAAATTTTTACCTAGAATTTGAAAAACCTCTTAAAGATATTGATGATCGAATTCTATCATTGAACTCTATGGCTGAATTGAATAAGGATGATATTATCTCTCTTGAAAGATTGAAAGAGGAAAGATCCATATTGATAGCCAAAATCTATTCAGGTTTATCAAGGTGGCAGCGAATACAACTTGCAAGACATCCTGATCGTCCATACTCAATGGACTACTTCCTCAATTTATGCCCTGATTTTATTGAATTACATGGTGATAGACATTTTATGGATGATCCTGCAGTCATTACAGGTCTTGGCAATATGGGAGATTACAAAATAGCTCTGATTGGACAGCAAAAAGGTAGAAATACAAAGGAAAATTTATATCGGAATTTTGGAATGATGCGACCAGAAGGGTACCGTAAGGCAATGAGAATTATGAAGCTTGCTGAAAAATTTGGTTTACCAGTTATTACATTAATGGATACCATAGGTGCATATCCTGGAATTGGTGCTGAGGAAAGAGGTCAAGGAGAGGCTATAGCTAGGAACTTAATGGAAATGTCTAGTCTAAGAGTACCTATTATAAGCGTTGTCATTGGTGAGGGAGCGAGTGGTGGAGCATTAGGAATTGGTGTGTGTGATAAAATGCTTATGATGGAGAATTCTTGGTATTCTGTCATTAGTCCTGAGGGATGTGCTTCTATTCTATTTAGAGATGCAAAACGAGCTGAAGATGCTGCTGAAGCACTAAAACCAATACCAACTGATCTAGAGGAAATTGGAATCTGTGAAAGAATAATTGAAGAGCCTAATGGTGGTGCTCATCGAGATTTTAAATCATCTGCACAATTATTGAAAACTGCATTGATAGAGGAATTAGATATTCTTTCTAAAGTCAATCCTTCTGAATTTCTAGATAATCGAATAAAAAAATATGATTCACTTGGTTACTTCGAAGAATCTTGATGATTGAGTATGATCATTTTATTAAAGTCTTCTATAGAGACGTTGATCAGATGGGTATTGTATACTATGCTAGGTATCTTGAGTATTTTGAAGAAGCCAGAACTGAATTATTGGATTCCTTAGATTTAAGCGTTTCGTTAATCGAGGACAAAGGAATTCAATTACCGGTCATTGTGAGTCACTGTGAGTACATTGCTGGTGCAAAATTAGAAGATAAGCTTTTAGTAAGGACTTCAATTAGGCAAATGCCAAAAGCATCTCTAACAATTGACTATAGTGTAAAAAATAGTATATCTCATCAAAAAATCGTTACTGGTTTTACCAAGCATGCATTTATTGACAAGAAGGGAACTCCTAAGCGTGTACCAAAATTCATTCTGGATAAGTTTAAAGTGCATTATTGAATTTTATGGTATCCATAGAATTATTTATTAATTAGATATACTGCAGATATTCCAAATATTCCACCGAATAAGGTTGAGAGTTCTAATTGTTCTGACAATAATAGCATCGCAAAACCCATTGCTGTAAGTGGCACTAAAAATATATATGCACTAGCCTTTTTTGGACCTAATTCTGTGGAAGCGAGAAAATAGATTGATGTTCCGAATGACATTGCAACAATTGATAGAAGAAGAAGATTTATCCAAAATATTTTATCAAAATCAAAAACTGAAAATAAATTTTCATTTGATGCAAGTGGTAAACAGATTAAAAATGCTAAGGCAAAACTCCAAAAACTGTAAGTTAAAAATGGAGACCTATTTTTAGATATTGAGGTAGTCATTGTAACGCAGACCCATGAAATTGATGCAAGAATAAAAAAAAGATTACCAGATTCTAAAATAGAGGCCATGTCAAATTCCCAAAAACGTATTATTAGTGCGCCACCAGTCAAACCTAAAATAAGTCCTAGTACATCTCTTTTTAAAATTTTATTTCCAAATACAATACTAGTAAAAAGTAAAGTAAGAATTGGATTCAAGGTAGTTACAAGCACACCTCCTGCACCAGCAAGTCCTATTTGAGTCCCTCTAAAATAAAAAAAGTTATAGGATACCATAAAAAGAGAGTTAATAAGGATTAGCCCAAAATCTCTTTTATTGACCTTAAAACTAATATTTGATATTATTAAGATTGGTGCAATAGATATCGTAGCTAAAAAGAATCTCCATACCATAATTAGAGGAGCTTCGCAATATTGGCCTACAATTTTTGCATTGGTCCATGATAAACCCCAAGATAACATTGCAAGAATCATTAGAAAATTCAGTGTTAAGTCCTTGCGTGGAATCATTAAAGATAAATTACATTCTAAAAACTGGAAAATGAGTATCAGCTACTGGTTTGTGCTGAATAGATTGTAGTGCTAAAATCAATTTTTCTCTAGTTTCTATTGGACTAATAATTCCATCATCCCAAAGTCGTGCACTAGAATAATATGGATTTCCCTCTTTTTCATATTTATCTAGAATCGGCTTTTTAATTGTCTCAAGCTCTTCATCTGTTATTTTTTTTCCATCAAGATCTGCTTGATCCTTTTTTAAAGTGGACATTACATTTGCTGCTTGATCTCCACCCATCACTGAGATTCTAGCATTTGGCCACATCCAAAGAAATCTTGGTTGATAAGCACGTCCATTCATTGCATAATTTCCGGCACCAAAACTACCACCAATAAGTATTGTGATTTTTGGAACATTCGTAGTTGCAACTGCCTGGACCATTTTTGCTCCATCTTTTGCTATGCCACCAGCTTCGGCTTTTTTACCTACCATAAATCCAGTAATGTTTTGTAAAAAAAGGATAGGTATTTTTCTCTGACTACATATTTCCACAAAGTGTGCACCTTTGAGAGCTGTCTCACTAAATAAGACACCATTATTACCAATAATTCCTATTGGGAATCCAGCGATTTTTGCAAAGCCAGTTACTAAGGTCTTCCCGTAATCAGATTTGAATTCTTCAAAATTTGAGCCATCTACAATCCGTGCAATTATTTCATGTACATCGAATGGTGTTCGATGATTTTTACTTAAAATACCAAAAAGTTCATCTTGGTCATAGACTGGTTCTAAGAAGTCATTTTTTTGATTCGTTTGTTTTGGTAAATGATCAATGATGTTACGCATTTTAATTATTGCATCATTATCATTCTCTGCAAAATGATCTGCTACACCACTCAATCGAGTATGAAGTTTTGCGCCACCCAATTCTTCGGCAGTAGCTGTTTCTCCAATTGCAGCTTTGACCAAGGGGGGGCCACCTAAGAAGATCGTACCTGTTTTATTAACAATAATGGCCTCATCACTCATAGCGGGGACATATGCTCCTCCTGCAGTGCAAGATCCCATTACAACCGCAAATTGGGGAATCCCTTTTGCACTCATTCTAGCTTGATTATAAAAGATTCTACCAAAATGATCTCTGTCCGGGAAAACTTCATCTTGTCGTGGTAAAAAAGCTCCTCCGCTATCTACAAGGTAAATACATGGGAGGTGGCTATCTAAGGCTATTTCTTGGGCCCTGAGGTGTTTTTTCACAGTAATTGGATAATAGGTTCCACCTTTTACGGTAGCATCGTTTGCGATTACTATACAGTATTGATCATTTATAGTGATGATTCCAGTAATTATTCCTCCAGCAGGAATATTATCTTCATAAAGCTCGTAACCTGCGAATTCAGACAACTCAAGAAATTCAGTGTCCAGATCTTTTAGTTTGTCAATTCTCTCTCTGGCGGTTAGTTTTCCTCTGGATCTATGTTTTTCTACTTTATCAGCATTACCCATTTTCCTTATTTCTTCGATCTTATTATTTAAATCAGTTGCTAGATCTTTATGGTATTCATAATTAGAAATGAATTTGTCAGAGTCTTTATTGATTTTTGTTTCGATTAAGGGCATTATTTATATGTTTAATTATTAATATTGAATATTATAGTAACAATTGCAGAACCTTAGACTTTTGAGATTGAGTAAGTTGATATTTAGAAATAATATTTTCTATTGTCGACTATTTCTGCATCCTTTTTTAAACCATCTATCCATTCTTTAAAGATCTGCCCTTGTTTTCTTGAATAGATAATATCACGTATTTGTGTTCTTTTACTTTCAAAGTCTGTTGAGTCAAATTCATCAGCACTTATGAATTCTACTATCACATGTCCACGATTTGTTTCAAATGGGCCAAGAATACTTCCAGCTTCAGAATTTAATAAAGCACCATTTAAGTAATTATTTCTTCCAATGGATGTAAATCCTTGCAAAAGGGTCTTTGATTCTTCATTGAAACTGTTTTTGATCTTATCTTTTTCGATTAGTTCTGCTAAGCTTAATTCTTTGCTTGAGAGTTTGATCAATAGGTTATTTGCTTCTTCTAAGGTTGCAATCTTTAATTTTTCATTTTCTACTTTTGTAGATATTTGATTCTTGACTTCTTCAAATGTTTTATAACCAGAGGGAGTGATTGAATCAAGCCTACAAATAGCATAATACTCATTGTTTTCTAGAATTTCAGATACATCATTGATTTTACCATTAAATGCAAATTGTATAGCTGATCTTAGACCACCCAATTTAGTGACGGCATAACCAGTATTGTCAAATCTATCATAACTTTCTATATCCACACCGTGTTCTTGAACTGCTTTGTCAAAACCATAATCCTGGGCATCGTAACTGAAAAGTGTAGCTTCTTTTCTAATATTTGATAGAGTGGTAGGTGATAATTCTGTTTGAATCAAGATATGTGACGCTAGAACCTCTTTCTCATTACTATCGTCTAATCTTGTATCACGAATGAAAATTACATGGTATCCAAACTTAGAATTTATTGGGCCAATAATCTGATTTTTCTTTGCGTTAAAAGCAGCTTCATCAAAAGATTTGACCATTCTACCTTTTTTAAACCAACCAAGGTCACCGCCTTTTGTATTCTGATTACCAGGGTCCATTGAGAATTCATTGGCTAATTTTGCAAAATCCTCACCAGCTTTTGCCTTTTTGTATAATTCTGTAGCAAGCGTACTAGCTGCTAGGGTGTCAGATTTAGAAGGTTTCTTTTTCCATGAGACAAACGAAATGGAACGAAGGCCATCATGAGAATATTCTGATTTTGATTCATTGAACTCTTTTCGAAGATCTTCAGTGGTTGGCTTAGAATCTTCTTTTGAGACATTTATATCTGTAATGTGTGCACCAGTTAGTGTGTATTTCAAATTACGTTTGATATATTCATTTTTTATATCATTGTTAGTTATAATAATACTTTGATCTATCATTTTTTGAAGTTTGTAATTAGGAATATAAGTGTCTCTCATAAATGCTTCAATTGGAGCCCATTCATTTCCTTGCGGATTTGCCAGCGCTTGTAAGTATTTATCTTTATCAAAAATACCATTTGTTTGAAAAGTAGGGTTCTGAGTCAGGAAAGGAGGTGGGTTATTTTCCAAGTGGTATATGACTTCGTCATCTGAGGCAGAGATGCCCAATCTTTTAACCTCTTGCGATACAAGAATATCCTGCAATAGATTTTCCCAAGATGTATTTCGAGCACGTTGTAGTTGAAAATCATCTATGGTTTGTCCACTAGTACGTGTATTCTGAAGTTGTTGGTTAACAACGTTATTGAATCGGTCCGGGCTAATATCCTCACCGTTAATTCGAGCTATAGTTGTTTGTGGATTGACATTGCCAAAAATTTGATCGATAATATTAGCACCGCCAACTAATCCGCCAATGGTCATGCTTAAAAGGAATAGTGCTAATAGTATCCATAGTACTATATGCATCTTTTCACGCATTGAGGTCATTAATGCCATAATAATTGTTTCCTAATTTTAGATGAATTCAATAATCATAGATTATTTAAAAATTTTGCTGGCAAATTTATACTGTGGTATTTGATGAAACAATGAGCAAGAAGGATATAACTTCCATAAGTAATTATGGAAAAAAGCCAAGCAACATTTAGTAATCTATCTGAACTCGAGCAAAATATAGTTGAATGTAGGAAATGTGAAAGACTGGTTCTCTTTAGGGAAAAAATTGCAAAAGAAAAGAGAAAGTCCTATAAGGATTGGGATTATTGGGGGAAGGCTGTCCCAGGATATGGAAACCCTAATGCAAAAATAATGATATTAGGACTTGCTCCAGCGGCGCATGGTGGTAATAGAACTGGAAGAGTATTCACAGGAGATAAATCTGCAGAGTTTTTATTTAAATGTTTACATCATGTAGGGATAGCAAATCAAGCAAACTCAGATCATAGGTATGATGGATTAGAGATCAATGGCTATATTACAGCTGCTGTCAAATGTGTACCTCCAGGTGACAAACCTACTGCAGAGGAGAAATCTAAATGCATAGACTACTTGGCAAATGAATTCAAGATATTAAAAGAATTAAAAGTTGTATTAGGGTTAGGAAAGATAGGATTTGAATCATGCCTTAAATTTGTAAGAGAAGCTTACTCACTGAAAATGAAAGATTATAAATTTGGTCATGGAGTTCGTTATGAACTGCCAAATGGTCTTGTTTTGTTTGGAGCATTTCATCCTAGTCCTCGTAATGTCAATACCGGGAGACTAGATTTTAGAATGATGGTAGACTTTCTTGAGGTTGTAAAAGAGGAAGTGAATTGATACGTTTGTTCATATATTTATTTTTGACAGTCCAATCTCTTCAGGCGGTTTGGTTGACCTATGAAGAGGCTACTAACAATTCGCCATTTGAATTGGCAAGCCTGGGGTGGACTATACCTTTCCCAAATGAGGATGCCGTTCTTATCCGCGGTAGAGGAGATAATTGGAAAAAATGGTATAAAGTAGATTTATTGAAAAACGACACTACTCTATACTTAGATAGTATGGCGTTTAATTATAAAGGTAATGACCTATATGTAAGTAACATAGAGTTCTCTGAAAATTCTAGGAGACTCCTAATGAGAACTGACCGCAGGAAAATTTGGCGATATTCTCACTACTCTACCTATTTCATTTATGATATGGAAGATAAAGAATTAACTCCTTTAACCGTTCAAAATAAAGAGCTGAGAAATGTAAAATTTTCTCCAAATGGTAAGCTCATTGCATTTGTTAGGAAAGATAATAATCTATATGTCTATGACATTGAGCGAAATCGTCAAAGACAAATAACAACAACGGGGTCTGAAACAAT
>Ga0208277_1000286_pt1 | contig 30492 bp, 27 predicted proteins | sample ETNtaG_5_FD_185782 | JGI IMG/M metagenome (GOLD analysis project Ga0208277, IMG submission 185782) | Marine microbial and viral communities from oxygen minimum zone, Eastern Pacific Ocean - ETNP201406SV205 (SPAdes) (version 2) | ecosystem: Environmental > Aquatic > Marine > Oceanic ...
TACTCGTTGCTCTATCGGCCACGGTCTCCAACTCAGCTGAATTGACGGATTGGATTCACTCGGTGCGTGGGAATATTAAGCAAATATCTCGCAATACTCGTCCAGTGCCCTTAAGGGGGCATTTTTTAGCTTCTGAGAAGAGGCGAAACTATCACTTAGTAAAGATTGAAATATTAAAGAATGGGAAACCTAACCCAAAAGGTGAAATATTCAACACTAGGCGAAAAGGAAATGGAAGACGCAATTCCGAACGCTGGACGACACCGCGCCGAAGCGAGATTGTGGATGAGTTGAAGAAGTTGGAAATGCTTCCAGCGATCTACTTTATTTTTAGTAGAAAAGGGTGCGATGAAGCGAGAGATTTGATGCTTCGTTATGGCGGGTCACTCAACACTAAGGATGAGGGAAAGCTAGCAAGAAATTATGCCGAGGAGAGGTTCCGATTACTCACTCCAGAAGAAAAGAGAATCTTAGATGTCAATTTGCTTTTGGACGCTATCGAAAAAGGCTTTGCTTCTCACCATGCTGGGCTTTTACCAGTCTTCAAGCAAACAATTGAAGAACTGTTTTCGTTGGGATTACTTAAATTGGTATTTGCTACAGAAACTCTAGCTGTCGGAGTAAACCTGCCTGCGAGGTCTGTAGTTATAGAAAAGCTAACCAAATTCAATGGTGAAAGTCACGACTTGCTCAAACCAAGTCAATTCACGCAATTAACCGGAAGAGCAGGAAGGCGCGGAATCGATAACGAAGGGCACAGTTTTACTTGTTGGTCACCCTTTGTTTCCTTTAATGAAGTTACTGATTTAGCTGCAAGTGAAGAATTCGCTCTCACTTCTGCTTTTACCCCGACATACAATATGTTGGCAAATCTGCTTGCGACTCGAAGTGAAACAGAAGCTGCAGTTTTATTAGCAAATTCTTTTGCACAGTTTCAGTGGGTCAGAAATAAAAGCGGTTCGAATTCTGGACTCATTGAAGAGGTCATGCTACGTAGGAAAGTATTAGAACTCACTGGGTTGGCTGATGGTTGGAGTTTGACCAAAAAAGGTATGCCATTAACAAAGATATTTAATGAATCAGACCTATTAGTCGCACTTTCAATTTCTGATGGAATTTTTGAAGGACTGCAACCTAAAGAGTTGGCTGCTTTGGTTTCATGTTTCACTTTCAGGGATAGAGGAAAAGATTCCCGCATTAAGAAAAAGAGAGATAGAGAAACTTTTGTGAATGACCAGATTAAAGATTTAATGTTGTTGAGTTTTGAAATTGAAAAAATTGAAGCAGAACTTGGTATTGAACCAATAACACTTCCGAATTCTGGGTTCGCTAAAATTATTTTTGACTGGGTAGCCGGCCAGACTTTAAGTGAAGTTTTAACAAAGGATTTTACTGGAGGGGAATTTGTAAGAAATGTACGACTCTCGATTGATCTACTGCAACAAATCTCTAACGTTTCAAGCACTGAAACATCAATACTCGCAAGACAGACAATCGGGTTGATGGAGCGCGGTGTAGTTTCTCTTAATGGAGAATTTGAATCAGAAACCCCACAAGAAGAAAGTTCGTAGATGAGCCTTAATAAAGGACAAAATTGGGGATACTCAGCTCCACTGCCAAGCGATGGCGTAGTTGTTGCTAGCAACAAAGAATTAATCGAGAAGGTCACTGCCTTTAAAAGAAATGGAACGAGCTTGCCAGTTTTCGGCTTATTGGGGGGTGATTTGTGGAGGACTCTTGGTGGGAGACGTGAATCAGCTCGACTATATGGTCAAGATGCCACTACCGTCGATGTGGATCTGGGTTGTGTCCTACTTGACGGAAAAATCTACTGGTTCTGTGCACATATGTTAATTGGTAATAAGTTTTATGGCCGTAAGGTCTTTATTTCAAATGCTGCACATTACGGGAAAAGCAACCCAACTCCTAAAGCGCATCCCGGTGATGGAAAATTTGACATGCTGAAAATTGAACTGTCAATGATTGAAACACTTAAGGCGTTTAAACGACTTTCCGCCGGAACTCATATACCTCACCCTGGGATCAAGTATGAAAGACTTGAGTCGAAACAATTTTCTTTTAGTAAAAAAATGAAAGTTGAAATCGATGGACAAAATTTTGGTACATTCGAAAACCTCTCACTTCGTATTGAAAAAGAAGCACTGAGAGTAGTTGTCTAGTAAACATACGAATGCTTAATAATGATGTCACAGTTTGTAAATGAAACGAGTTTAAAAAGAGAGAGTAAGAATTCCTGGACGGGTGTATTAAATGACAATTGGAACATAGGAGATGTTCCAAATGGTGGTTATCTACTGGCAGTTGTTTTAAGGGCCATGAAAGAAGAAGTTGGTTCTGAAAATTTACTTTCTGCAAATGCACACTATCTACGACCGGGGTCAGCGAATAATGAAGCAAGAGTTGATTTAGATGTTCTTCGAGAGGGGAATAATATTTCTACTTGCACAGGATCACTCACACAAAATGGAAAGCTTTCCTTGCAAGTCTTGGCAGCTTTTGGAGAATTAGAAAATGTTGATGATCAGATCCCACAAATCAAGAGAGAAGCGCCCGTATTGCCACCACCAGATGCATGTCGTAAGAGATCATCTGAAAGCCAGGGAATACAACTACCAATTCAGCAAAGAGTGGATGTGCGAATCGCAGAGTTGGAGACGGATTCAGAACGGGCGGAACTTTATGGATGGATTAAATTTTGTGATTCCTCCCCAGTTGATTCTCTCGCTCTAGCACTTTTCTCCGATGCTTTTCCACCGTCAATATTTTCAAAACTTGGAAGAGTGGGATGGGTTCCGACAGTCGAGTTGACTGTCCAAGTGCGAAGTACGCCTGTGGAAGGTTGGATTATGGGCCATTTCTTTACTGACGACTTGCAAAATGGCACCATGGTCGAGACTGGGTCTCTTTGGGACAGCGAAGGTTCTCTTGTAGCACAAAGTAGACAACTCGCTTTAATTAGGAGCGATTCAAAGGGTTAATTTTGATCCACTTTTCGTATTGCCTCTATTAGGAAGATGCAGAATGACGTGATGAGTGCCAATATCACGGAAAGTGCCATTGCCTGACCGCGTAGTTCTTCTCCTGGGGTTCCTAATAGTCTGAAAATTACCAGGGGAGCGGTAAGTGTTTCTGGATTTCGTGGGAGGAAAGAAGTTGCTCCAAATTCTCCTAAAGAAATGGCAAAGGAGAATCCACCTCCGACTAGAAGCGAGCGGTAAGAGAGTTTGAAATCAATATCAAACCACCTTCTTAAAGGATTACTTCCAAGAAGCTGGGAGTTTTCATGCAACGCTATGGGGATACGGCGTAGAGATGGCACAACACTCCGCACAACAAAAGGGATCCCTAAAAGTGCATGCAGCATAGGGATAAGCAAATGAGAGGTTCTTAAATCAGCTAAGAAACCATTGAAAGATAGAAAAATGCCGAATCCTATTGTTACTGCTGAGACCCCTAGAGGAATGGAAGATGAAATATTTAAGAAAGTAGAAAGATTTTTACTTCCTTTAACAATAATTACGGAAGTTAGCATTCCAATAAAAACAGCTATAAGTGTCGCCAGAAGAGCAAAATACAGTGAGTTCCACAAGGAAGAAATTGGAGCTATTGGGACAATATTTGTTCGTTTTGTTAAACCATTAAAAAAGGAAAAAATATCGGAGTTGCCAAAGTTAAGTGAGCGTTCCACAAGTATGTAAACGGGTAAACCGAAGAGGAGAAATAGATAAATCAAGTGCAAAGCTAAGATGCTATTTCTTGGTTTCCTTTTTTTCTTCGTGGATAGGTTCTCCTTCAAAGAGGTTTTTTTCTCACCTTTTATAAGGAGCGAGGACAATAAAATTACGAAAGTCAATTGAATCAAAGCAAAAGTACTTGCTGTGCCTATATCGCTGCGCCATACAGCTTGTCTCCAAATTTCTGTTTCTATTGTTGAATTTTTTGGACCTCCGAGAATGAGAATTATTCCAAATGAAGTAATGCAAAAAAGAAATATTGTAGTTCCAGCCGAAAATAATGCTGGACGTAATCGCGGGAGAGTAATTTTGAAAAAGGTGCCCATAGCTCCAGATCCAAGAATCCGTGATTGGCTTTCAGGAGTCTCGCTTAAACCCTCCCAAAAAGTTGAAACTATTCGCATTGCTATCGATGAATTCAGAAAGATATGTGCAATTAAGATCGCCCAAACGCTATGCCGTAAGTCAATAACACCACTATCGAAATTAAACTTCGAAAATACAGCAGTAAAAGAACTGCCCACTACAACAGTGGGCAACACAAAAGGAATTGTGACTAGCGATCTAAGAAACCCCCGTCCTCTAAATTGATATTTTGTAAAAAGATAAATACCAGGAAACGCAAACAGTATCGAAAAAACAGTCGATACTAAGGCTTGCCAAAGAGTGAACCAGGCAATAGACCAAAATGTGGCAGTGAAAATAATCTCGCGAAGCGGGTTAAAGGAATGACTTGCGGTCTCTCTTAAAATATAAGAAACCGGTAGAAAGAATAGAACTGCGAAAAATGAAGTCGGCAGTAACGCTATTGCCCAGTTCTTAAAACCGATAAAAGGCTTCAGCGGAGCACCGTTCGCGTCCATATTTCAGTCCAATCGTTACGATTTGATTCGATTTTCGCAGGAGACAGAACGTTTAGGTCAGCGGGAAGTATTGGGTAAGTTGAAAAAGAGTTAGGTAAGTTCGCGTCAGATTTAACTGGCAACATGAACATATTTAAAGGAATATCTTCTTGAAAATCTTTCGACAACAAAAAGTCAATTAATGCCTCCGCTCCTGACCTATTATCAGTATTTTTTAAAATTCCTGCATATTCGATCTGTCGAAAACAACTATCTTCAATTATTCCAGTAGGGGGTGTTTCAACAGGAGGATCTGAATAGATAAGTTCAGCTATTGGGCTAGACGCGTATGAAACCACTATTGATTTATTACCCCCTCCAGCTATGAAATCTCCGTAATATGAACTTTCCCAATCGTTTGTTACATGAACACCATTTTGAGTTAGAGCCTGCCAATAATTGACCCAGTCGTTCCCAAAGCGAGAAATGGTCATTAATAAAAAAGCCAAACCTGGTGAAGATGTTTCAGGATTTTGAACAACTAGCAAATCTGAGTATGAGGGGTTAATCAGATCATCGATACTTTCAGGTGGCGGAAAAGATTCCGTAAACGAATCCTTCCAATAGTTGAGACAAACATGACCATAATCAATTGGAATCAAATATTCGGAATCTGGAGAATTCAAATCTCCAATCATGTTTGATTCAAGTTGAGAGGTGTAAGAATCTATAATTCCAGCATTTAAAGCCCTGCTGAGGAATGTATTATCGATTCCAAAAATGACGTCACCAACGGGATTTTTTTTAGTCAAAATTGCAGTGGACACTAATTGCCCCGTGTCACCTAACGATAATTGTTCAACACTGATGCCAGTATCGGAAGTAAATTTGTCAAATAGGTTCTCAGAGACAGCAAAGGAATCATGTGTAATGAGAGTGACAGTTGATTCGTCGGTTTCTTTAGTAGGTGATTCAGAACTCCCGCAGGCAAAAAGAGCAAAAATTATTATTACTGATGGAATCTTGAGATACTTTTTCATATTCCTCCGCTGGCATTATCCAGATCAGGTTCTCGGGTCAACTGCCCTCCGAATTCGGATTCAGTCCTCTCAGCTCGGACGGTCCGAGCTCCCCGTATTTCAGTTCATATAATATCCCATATGGGTGTATTAGTGTAAATCGTTCTAACTAGGAGAAAAATGAATTTTGATTCGATGCGCGTTTTAATTACTGGTGGTGGGACTGGGATTGGACGAGCGTGTGCAGAGGCATTAGCAACACAAGGTGCGACAGTCATAATTTGTGGCAGAACTTTGGAAACATTGGAAAAAACAAAAGAAGAAATATATTCGAAGCATGGTGTCAAAATTGATCATCTAATTTGTGATGTAACACATGAAGAAGCCGTTGAAGAGTGTTTCGCCAAAGCTGCTGGGGCTTCCGAAGAACTAGCAGGAGTAGTCGCTAATGCTGGTGGAGCAATTGGGCTTGGCAGATATCAAGAATTGAGCGCTGAGCAATATTTAGACACTTTGAAACTTAATGTTTTAGGAACAATGCACTGCGTTAAACATTCGATTCCATATCTTGCTAACAACGGTGGGGGGTCCTTCATCGGAATGTCTTCAATAGCCTCTACCTTGACTCACCGTTTTTTTGGGGCGTACACGGTTTCAAAAGCAGGTATAGAAGCAATGATGAAGAATGCAGCTGATGAATACGGAAGTCAAAAAATTAGATTTAATTCTGTCAGACCGGGTTTTATCGCAACCGAAATGATGGATGTGATTCCACGTGATAGCGAGATTTTCGATAGTTATGTGAGGAACATACCTTTAGGTGAAGTCGGTCAGCCAGAAGACGTTGCTTCGCTTGTGAAGTTTTTAATTGGTTCGGAATCAAACTGGATCACTGGTCAAACATTCACTATTGATGGAGGACACTCTTTGCGATCAGGACCTGATTATTCAGAATTTTTTGATATTTAAACAAGCCGACTTTTAATTAGCGTCTGCAACTTTCTCACGCGTTGGGACATGTAAAGTTATATACCAGATGCCGATAACAGCAACAACAATTATCAAAGCATTCAGTAACATGTTTTGAACCAACAGAATTGTCGCTAATGCAGTGAATACGATAATTGAAGTAACAGCGAAAAATTTTGCCTTAAACGGCATGCCTAACCCGTTGCGGAAGTTCTGAATTGCAGGTCCAATTTTTGGGAGTCCAAGCAACCATTTTTCAAAGCGCGGATTTGAAATTGAAAACAACCAGGCCGCTACAATCATGAAAACCGTTGTCGGTAGGCCAGGAACCACTATTCCTACAATTCCTATAGCGACACAGAGGAATCCTAGAAGCGTTAAAGTGGCTTTTTTTGCTTGAGTTAAGAGATTTTTTTTCATGTGAACTTTATTTCCGTGCTTAAGACAACAGTTCAGAAATATCAATTACAACGAGAATAGACAAGAGAATAATCACACCTATATTCACGGCTGCTACCACCCACTTCAAGTTGTGGTCACTTTTCCAGAATCTACGAATACTCAAAACGTTAAAGAATATTGCAACGAGTCCAATAGGTAGGCCTAAACCCGCGGTAATTCCTCCAGCAACACCTAGTAGCGGTAAAAGCCAGGGAAATACGACGTAGGTTAGTGTGCACCTAATACCGGAGATGACCATAGAAGTGGAAAAGGTCTTACTGGCTGATTCCAACTCAGTATCTTTAGTAATATCGAGACTCATACCCTAAGCCTGCCACGAAAAAAACATTTATGGTTAAAACTCCGATACATATTAAGTCGATCAAATGAGGATAGTTTCATTTAGAGACGGAAGGTAATTATATGTCAATCTTAATGAAGGACTTTGCAGAAACTAAAGGTCAAGAAGTGGCTTTAGTTGATGATAACGGTTCGATAACTTGGAAAGATTTTGATAGGCGAGTGAACTCTTTAGTCAATGGATTTCGAGAGTCGGGTTTGAAGCAAGGTGATTCCGTGGCAATCATCGCAGGCAACAGAATGGAATGGTTTGAAACATCTTTTGCTTGCGCTCATGCCGGCCTTATATACGTACCGGTTAATTGGCACTGGGTTGCTGATGAACTTGCTTACGTTTTTGAAGATTCTGCCTGTAAAGCAGTAATGGTTGATGAAAGATTTCAAGACGAAGTGAAAAAAAGTCTAAATGATTCACGTTCTAAAAATGTTTCCTTAGTTTTGCAGACAGGCGGTAATCCTGATTCAAATTTTGTCAATTATGAGGAGTTTTTAACAGCCCAGTCAGAGGCAGAGCCAGATAATCAACTACTCGGAGGTCCAATGTTCTACACCTCCGGAACAACTGGGAGACCAAAAGGGGTCCGAAGTGGCCTAACAGAATCCGGACCTGGTGTGACGCCTGATGTCATGCAACTGGTGGCCGCAGGCTTTGCAGCCATGTTGCCAGTGCCGGGCGTAACAGCTCTTTGTGGACCGGTCTACCATTCTGCTCAATGGGCATTTTCCTGGTTGCCAATGATTGCTGGCTCCTCAGTTGTCATGCAGCACAAATTTGACCCTTCAGGATTATTGTCACTGATGGACGAACACAAAGCAACAAATGTGCATCTGGTACCCACTCAATTTAAGAGATTATTAGATCTATCAGATGAGGAAAAGAAAAGTTTTAAAGGTGATTCTCTTAAAACGGTTCTACATGGTGCAGCACCATGTCCACCAAAAGTCAAAATTCAAATGATCGACTGGTTGGGTGAAAAGATAACTGAATACTACGGAGCTACCGAAGGCGGAATAATTTCGCTCATCAGTTCCGAAGAATGGTTAGAGAGAGGTGGAAGCTTAGGGAAACCACTTGAAACCATAGAAGTGATAGTTGTTGATGAATCTGGCAAGCGTTGCGGAAGCGGGGAAGAGGGAACTCTTTATTTCCGAAACCTAATGGGAACAGATTTCGAATACCATAATGCTCCAGAAAAAACAGAAGCAGCACATCTCGAACCTGGTGTTTTCACGTTTGGAGACATCGGCTTCATGGATGAGGATGGCTATTTATGGTTAAGCGATAGAAAGATAGACATGATAATTTCTGGAGGCGTTAATATCTATCCTGCAGAAATCGAAGGCGTTCTAGGCGGTCACCCTCAAGTTAAAGATGTCGCTGTCATAGGTGTGCCAGATGAAGAATTTGGTGAGCAGGTGAAGGCAATCGTCGTTCCTGCATCAAGTGAAGAGGATCGAGATTCTTTAGCTAAGGACCTGATTATCTACTGTAGGGAAAATTTGGCGGGTTATAAATCCCCTAAATCAATAGATTTTTTATCTGAGTTGCCAAGAACTGGAACTGGAAAGATTCAAAAACAGCCATTAAGGGAACCATATTGGAAAGAAGAAGATAGGCGGATTTAATATGAACGAGGAAAGTCAAAAAATTGAACAATTCTGGGAAACGCCGACACACACACAAATAGTTGAAATTTCTCACGCACATGTTGATGCGTTAGAAGCGAGCAATGACGACAGTGTGTGGCAACAAGTTGGCATGCATCACATAATCCTTACGACAACGGGGAGACGTTCCGGCAATGAACATAAGTGCGCACTTCCAGTTTGGCGCGATCTCGACGGGCATCGAGTGGTCGTTGGATCTTTTGCTGGTGCCGATAAAGAACCAGATTGGTTAGCTAATCTGAGAGATGAAAAAGCTAACGGTGAAGTAAAAATCAGAACACAGAACTCTGAGTATCTCTCAGTTCCTGAAATTTTAGAAGGAGAAGAGCGCGACCGACTTTGGAATCAGCTTTGCGATGACAGGGCATGGTATAACGATTATCAAGATCGAACTGAAAGAGTAATTCCACTAATTAGATTTCCAGAGTAATTGTTATGGCATTCCTGAATGGGGGATTTCCACTCTAGTGGTATAGATAGCACCTTTACCAGGCTCGACTCCAGTTTCAGGGTCACTGGTTGCGGTAAGAATAAATAGAGTTTTACCATCGTCACCACCTAGCATGCATGCAAAAGTTCGCTGCGGGAGGTCTATTATGTCCGTTATCTCACCACCTTCGAGGACTCTCACAACTTGTGAGGAAAAAGCGTCGGCAAACCATATGCCATTCTCACTATCCATGGTGCAGCCATCGGGTAAACGTCCTGGGGTCTCCGCCCACAATCTACTTTCACTCAAAGTTCCATCAGAATTAATTGAAAAAGCAGAATATTTACAAGAAAAAGTTTCTCCAACAATCAAAGTTTCTTCATCTTTCGTTATTACAGATCCGTTAGGAAAGTGGAGTCCTTTTGCAGCAATCGTTTTACTTCCGTCTTCAAAGACGGCTGCCAGATTCGCCATAACGGCAGGAGTTCCTGCTCCATAGTCATAACCAAAATTGCCTACATAAGCCGTTCCATTTGTTGACACAACCATGTCGTTACAATGCCAAGTAGCGATGTCATCCAACTCGGCGTGAACGATTGTTTTGTTTCCGTTGTATCGAAGTATTTTTCGTTCCAACATTCCAACGACAAGAAGATCTCCGTCGGGTAGCCATCCGAGACCAGACGGCTGCTCATCGCCCAACTCTAAAACGACTTCACGTTTACCATCGAGTGAAACCGTATATACACAATGTTGAAAAAAGTCAGAATACCAAAGCAGACCATCATGCCAGCGAGGCCCTTCACCAAAATCTAAACCATCAATTAATAATTCTACAGAAGACATACTTCTCCTTTATGAAAAGAATATACCTACTAGAAGCGTGAAGTAACTTTACTTTAGAATCCAAAGGGTACGATCTGATGGGAGGTATGAATGCTTTTTGCTATTTATGCGTTAGACAAAGAAAATTCTTTTCAACTCAGAATGAACAACCGAGAAAATCATCTCAAATATTTAGCTAACTCGCCATTGGTTTTTGCTGGCCCTCTTTTAGATGACGATGAAAAAATGTGCGGTTCTTTAATTATCCTCGAAATGGACGATATTTCCCAGGTTAAAGATTTTGCAGCGAATGACCCTTATGCAGTTGCAGGTCTATTTAAAAATGTCGAAATTAAACGTTTTGTGAGGGCCTTTCCGAGAGACGAAACTGATTCTGCATGAAGATCATTTCATCAGAGCTAGAAAAAGAACGTTCTGCGAACATTGAATCAGTATCGAAGACTCATTTTGATGCTCTTATTATCGGAGGCGGCATTAATGGTGCAGTTTCAGCTCTAGCTTTGCGATCCCATGGTGTGAACGTGGGATTATTTGAAAAAAATGATTTTGCTTCAGGGGTCAGCCAAGAGTCATCAAATTTGGTTTGGGGCGGATTCAAATATTTAGAAAGCTATGAATTGAAACTGGTTATGGAACTATGCCACTCAAGGAATCGGCTTGCTCGCGCTTATCCATCAAGATTAGTTGAGAAGAGGTTTCTTGCAGCTCTCGACTCCACTTCGCCTTTTGCTCCCTGGTTTGCTTCACTTGGAGCAAATGCTTACTGGGGTATTGGACAATTTGCCACAAAAAGACCGCGTTACCGGTCGCCGCGAACCATTAAAAGGCTTGAGCCTTCAATTAACGCTGAGACTTTGATAGGAGGGATTGAATATTCCGACCACTTAATTGTTGACAATGACTCAAGATTTGTTATTCAAATGATCGTAGATGCAAAAAATAGAGGGGCGTCAGTTGGCAACTATATGACTGTCCTGGAGGCTGACTACTCCAAGAAAATGTGGAATTTAAAAGTAAGAGACGAAATATTAGATCAAGAGTTCGAAACGACTTCTGACATTCTTATAAACACTTCAGGACCTGAGGTGAAAGAAATTTGCAATATGACGAAGACAGAAACAGAGAGTCAACTCGTTTTTTCAAAAGGTGTCCATTTGGTCGTACCTAGAGTGACTGATTCCGGAAGAATATTGGCTTTTTTCGATGAGACACAACGCCTTTTTTATGTAATACCAATGGGAGATTGCTCTGTTATAGGTACAACTGATGAACGTGTTAAAGAGCACGAAGTGAAAGTTAACAGTAACGACATCGATTTTTTACTTAAAGAAGCAAATACGAAACTTTCCCTTTCGAAACCACTTGTTGCAGGGGATGTGATTGCTGAAAGAGTTGGAGTTAGACCGCTTGTGATTCCAAAAGGAGGCGTTGATCAAGATAAGGATTGGACCGAGTTGTCGCGACGACACGAAGTTGAAACGAATAGGCGGTATCGAATGATTTCTGTATTAGGAGGGAAACTGTCGGACTGTTTAAACGTTGGCGAGGAGGTGGTCAGCTCGTTAGAGAGTCTTGGCTACAAGACTTCGAAACCAACAAGACGTTGGTACGGAGAACCATCTGATGCAGAAAGGTCAATTTTTCTTCATGCTGCAAACAATAACGGTATAGATCATGATGAAGCCAATGAACTTTGGAGACGTCATGGCTCACGCTCTTTTGAGATTCTGGAAATAATGTCTAAGGAGCCTGCGTCGGGTGAAAGATTAAGTGAGAAAATTAACTACGCCCCAGCTGAAATATCAGTCATGAAAAGATATGAGTCCATATGTGATTCAGATGATCTACTTAGGAGAAGAACTCTAATAGGGCAAACTGTTTCGCAATCCGATCTTGAAAGTGACGTCGGTTTTACAGCATTAATCGAGCAATTGAACCATTAGTTCCACTTACGAGTCTGATTTTCCTCTTGGCCATATAGCGAGAGGGTTTCTTATCCAACGACCCAAAGAGTGAGCGATTTGCCCAGAGCGTGCGGTTAAAGGAATGAAAGGGGACTGTTCCTCTACAGGTACTGCCTCCCTGACACGGGTTCGGTAAGAAATGTAGAGACCTATAAATGCAAGAACGCTCGCATTAGCAAGAAAATAAGAAGAAGGTCCAAAACTTCCTAATAGAAATCCAATAACAACTGGCGCTATGACTGAACCACCACTGCTAGCTAACACCAGTGTAGATGAAGCAGAAACACGCTTATCCGGTGGGACCCAGTCATTTGCTAGAGCGGCAAACAGCCCATACAGAGGAAATACAAACGCTCCGAATAGAAGGTTTAAAATAATGTGAAGGTTGCTCGAATTAGATACCAGTGCTTGCATTACAGCAATAAGGGTAGAGGTAAAGATGCAGGAGAGAATGATTATTCTGCGAGGGAATCTATCTGAAAGACGTCCGAGAGGTATTTGGAGAATAATCGCCCCCGTTAGACCAGCTCCAACAAAAATCGTTGCCTTACTTGTAGACATCCCGGCTTCTATGGCAAAAACGATGGCCATACTGGACATGCCGGCTTGCACGAAAGAGGCAAAAGTTGTTCCGATAATAGCCGATGGAACCAGTTTGTAGAGTTCTCGAAAAGGCATCGACGAACTCGTCGGAGTTGGGGGATTAGAAGAAGCAGAAAGGGTCATAGGTACGATTGCTAGGGAAAGCAGGACAGAAGAAAATATAAACATCTTAAATCCATCTGCATCACCCAAATTGGCGAGAAGTTGACCGCCTGCAGTGCCACCAAGCATCACCACCATGTAACTGCCTAGTATTTGGCCACGATTTTCATTAGTTGCCCTGTCATTTAGCCAACTTTCAAGAACAACAAAAATAGTTGCGTTGCATATGCCTCCAATGAAATAAATTCCACACCAGGTAATGGGAGTTATGAAAGCTGAATTGATCAGTACACCAATTGATGCCAGAGAAGCCATAGCTGAGAAAACTCTTATATGGCCTACTGAACGTAAACTGAGAGGTGCAAATTTTGCTCCTATTAAGTAACCGGCGAAGTGAAATGCCATGACAAGCCCCATGGTTGAAGGAGTAAAACCTTCGCTTTCTCCTCTGACTGGTAACAAAACTCTCTGAATGCCGTTACCTAACTGGACAAAAGTAAAAGACAGAAACAAAGCCCAAATTCCCAACAGTGTTTTGATAGTGGGCGTGCTAGAAGAAGCAGTCGTCATTTGATCTGTCTTATTCCGTTACCCAAATATTCCGGGCGTTTAATTTTTGAATGTCGAAGATCAGTTTCCGTCAGATTTTGTTTAATTGGTTCCTGAATTTCAGAGACACTCGGGATGTCGTTTATTAACGTCACGTGAAGCAACATTGCTTCTTGCGTGGCTGCAAGAGTTAAGTTGTTGCTTTCGTAAAGTGCATGATGTAGATGAATTCTCTTAGAATCGCAGGCAATTAGGATTGTTTCAGTATGAATCGCTGAACCTTCTTTTAGTTCCTCTAGAAAACGAATTTGGGCTTCAACCGTATAAAAGGTTCCATGAGTTGTTCTGTAGTTCGAATCGAATCCCATATGGATAAGAAACTCATCTGAGGCATTAGCAAAGGCAACTCCGTAATAACCTTCAGTCATATGAGAGTTGTAATCAATCCAGTTTTCTGGAATTATCGTCTTCCAGATGGCTAAAGGTTTTTCACTCATGGCTGTCCAATGATAAAAAGAAAATAATGCAACCGGAGCAATCTAGACCCATATTAGAAACAGATCAATAGAAATAAATTTAAATCTCAGCGCTTCTTGAAGCAGGGATAGGTGGTATCGCCTATTGTTGTGGCATGGATAAAGATGCAATAAAAGGACTGCACGTAGTGGAGCACCCGTTAGTTCAACACAAGCTTACGGAAATGCGTAGGAAGACCACAACGAGTCAAAGTTTTAGAACTTTACTGAATGAGATAAGCCTGTTGCTTGCTTATGAAGTCACTCGAGAACTTCCAATTCAAGAAGTTGAAATTGAAACCCCGCTAATGAAAACAAAGATGCCCCAACTGAATGAAGTTCCATCTGTTGTATCAATTCTAAGGGCCGGAAATGGACTTCTCGAAGGGGTGCTCCAGGTGATACCAGACGCAAGAGTTGGACACGTCGGTTTGTACCGAGACCATGACACATTAGAAGCAGTTGAGTACTACTGTAAGTTTCCACCTCTCCAAGGAGGAATGACTATAGTTGTCGACCCAATGTTAGCGACAGGTAACTCTGCTAGTGCGGCCTTGTCAAGAGTGAAAGAAGAAGAGCCAGCGTCAATTAGATTCCTATGCCTTTTAGCCGCCCCGGAGGGCGTTGAAGCATTACAGGAGGCGCATCCAGATGTTGAGATTTGGACAGCTTCACTAGATGAAAGATTGAACGAGAAGGGTTACATAATGCCTGGATTGGGTGACGCTGGCGACCGGATCTATGGGACTACATAAGCGAAATAAAGGAGCAATTGGGCTTTTTGTGTTGCTCATCCTTTCGCTTTCAGTTTTCTATTCCTCCTTTGGAGATACTGCTTCTGGTTTAGAAGATAAAAAAACTATTTATTTAACATTTGATGATGGTCCACATCCAATTTTTACTCCTTTTATATTGTCTCTCCTTGATGAAAATGGTGCTAAGGCAACTTTTTTTCCGATAGGAAATCGTCTTGAAGAACGTTGGGAAGAAGATGATCTGCAAGACCTTTTAAATCGTGGCCATGCAATCGGAAATCACTCATGGAGCCATCGAGATCTAAGTAAAGAAAATAACAACGGAACAATCTTTCAACTTACTCAAAGTTCACTTATTACTGAAAAACTGGCAGGTTTTCAGCCCAGTTGCTTTAGAGCACCGTTTGGAGCTTTGAATCAAAGTGTTTTAGATAGTGCCGATTCATTAGGCATGAAACATGTCGGCTGGACGGTAGACCCACAGGAGTGGAGTGATACTTCGGTAGAAAATTCCATGAATCATATTGTTAAGCGTGTCGAAGATAAAGCAATTGTTTTACTACACGATCGCAGATTTTTAGCACTTCCAATAGTGAGAGAAATTTTCAAAACTTTCCCTACTGAGGAATGGAGTTATGAGACACTCCCGGATTGTCGAAATGACAATGAAAAAAATTCACGCTCCGTTATCCGAAGTAAAGGAGACGTCCCAATCGGAAAAGTTGAACAAGTAAAAAAAGTGGGAGAGGGTTATTTCTTTAGCGGTTGGGCTTACGATCCAGATCTACCAAATGGTGGCCTCCAAGTTTTAATTGAGGAGCCAAATGATCTATACCCTGTTTCAATTGTCACTGACTCTAAACATGACTTTGAGTTTGAAATACCTAACTTTGAAATAGATAGGCCAGTATGTTTATGGTTAAAGAATGAAGGTTCTTTGCGGTATAACAGTTTTATAGGGTGCCATAATGCATATAACTGATAATGAGCGAGAGGGTTTACAAAAATCGTTTCGTAATCTAACCGTCTTCACATCGAAATTAGCAAACGTGGAAATAGAAGACCTACCGACTGAAGTTTCCGGACCAGCTATATACGCATGTAACCACAGAAGCCTTTCTGACTTATTAATAGCGGGTCCCACATTTTTACACTGGGCTCAACCTATAAGAGCTTTGGTTGCGGCCTCATATTTTGAACACCCACTTATTGGGCCGCTTTTACGTTATTTGAAATGCATTCCCGTGCAGGGAACGGAAGCTATTGAACAAGCTGCGGATTCGCTAAGCAAGGGTTGGTCAGCGGCGATAATGCCAGAGGGAAGGGTTGTTCCTAAATCCGAATGGATTGAACAAGGTGTGGCTAAAGGTCACGTTGGTGTGGGAAAACTCGCTTTAGAGACAGGGCTTCCTGTTGTTGCTTCAGGGGCTAGTGGTAGTGAACTTCTTTGGCCCAGAGGTAAATATCTTCCCTATATGAAACCGTGGAATAGACAGAAGGTTGTTTTACGTTGCGAGTATTTAGGAGTCATTGATCAGGCGACCCCTCGTGAGGCAACAGATCAAATAATGAACGGAGTTAAAAGCTGTGTGGAGAGGGCGGAGCAAGAAACAGGGTTCACAAGGTAATTTTTAAAAGTGGTAAGGAAAGGATGAGAAATCTCGCTCGCGTTTCTCTAGAAAAGCCTCCCTGCCTTCAGTAGCTTCATCAGTTGAGTAAGCAAGTCTTGTTGCTTCGCCTGCAAAAAGTTGTTGTCCGACCAGTCCATCGTCGATCAAATTGAAAGCAAATTTGAGCATTCGAATTGCGGTCGGGCTTTTAGAATTGATCTCTTTGGCCCACTCCAATGCTTCGGATTCAAGATCATTGTGAGGAACTACTTTATTTACCATTCCCATCTGGAATGCCTCTTCGGCATCGTAAGTTCGACCTAAAAAGAAAACTTCCCTAGCGAATTTTTGACCGACTTGTCTAGCTAAGTAAGCAGACCCGTACCCACCGTCGAAGCTTGCTACATCTGCATCAGTTTGCTTAAATTTTGCGTGCTCTCGACTAGCGATCGTCAAGTCTGAAACTACGTGCAGACTATGACCTCCTCCAGCGGCCCAGCCTGGGACTACTGCAATAACTACCTTGGGCATAAATCGGATCAGTCTTTGAACTTCGAGTATGTGAAGCCTGCCGGTTGTTGAAGGGGGAGTATCGTCATCATACTCGTAGCCGTTCTTCCCGCGAATTCGTTGATCGCCGCCAGAACAAAAAGACCATTCATTGTCTTTCGGTGATGGTCCATTACCAGTAAGAAGTACCGAACCAACGTCGGTTGTCATTCGGGCATGATCAAGAGCGGAATAAAGTTCGTCCACTGTTTTCGGGCGAAAGGCATTTCTAACTTCTGGTCGGTTAATGGCAATTCGGACAGTGCCATATTTCTTTGCACGGTGATATGTGATATCAGAAAAATTAAAATCCTTATTTTCTGACCACTCATCTTCATCGAAGATGGTTGAAATGGTAGGTTTTTTACTATTCACGAAGCTCCATTGTACTATCGGCATAGAAACGCACTGCTTCCTATGCCATTTTAATTCAATAAGGAAGATATGGAAAAATTTGAAGGTGTAATAGGTAAAACTTATGAAGAATCAACCCCATGGTGGCCAGAACGTAAACAACCGCCTGCTGGGAGTCCGAACATTGTAGTGATACTTCTAGATGACACTGGATTCGCTCATCTTGGCTGTTATGGCTCGTCGATTGACACACCAAACATGGATAAATTAGCAAAGGATGGTTTGCAGTTTACTAATTTTCATACAACTGCTTTATGTTCCCCTACACGAGCTTGTCTGTTAACAGGTAGAAATCACCATACGGTAGGTATGCGGGCTGTTTCGAACATGAGAAGCGGATTTCCTCATTTACGTGGAAGAGTAACAAAGCACGCTGCAAACATAGCTGAAGTCCTGCATGAGGAGGGTTATGGAACTTATTGTGTGGGTAAGTGGCATTTAACACCGATGGAAGACACTTCGGGAGCAGGTCCTTTTGATCACTGGCCAACGCAGAGTGGCTTTGACCGTTTTTATGGTTTCCTTCAGGGGGAAACAGATCAATTTCACCCCGAACTGACACGCGATAATCACCATATTGAAAGACCAAAAGATGAGGAGAATTACCACCTGAGTGAAGATCTTGTTGAAAACGCGTGCAAGTTTATAAACGACTCAAAGTCTATTTACCCTGAACAGCCATTCTTTCTCTATCTAACTTTCGGAGCCACACACGCACCACACCAAGCGCCCCAAGAATTTCTTGATAAATACCGAGGGAAATTTGATGCGGGCTGGGATGAGATACGTAAGGCCTGGTTCACCAAACAGAAGGAATTAGGAGTAATTCCCTCAGATACTGTTTTAGCTGACCGTAACCCCGGAGTGGAGGAGTGGGACACCTTAAGCTCAAATCAAAAATCTTTCGCTTGTAGATTACAAGAAGCCTTTGCTGCAATGTTGGACCACACTGATGCACAAATCGGTAGTTTTATGGATTATTTGGATCGTATGGACCTAACCGAAAATACGATCGTCATGCTTCTTTCCGATAATGGTGCAAGCCAAGAGGGTGGTCCCACAGGCTTGATGGATGAAATGAAATATTTCAATATGGTTCCAGAAGACGTGGATAAAGCAGTTGAGAAGTTGGATGACATCGGGGGGCCAAAGTCACACACAAATTACCCATGGGGATGGGCGCAGGCAGGTAACTGTCCTATGCGATGGTACAAACAGACCACTCATGGCGGCGGAGTTAGAGATCCCTTTATTATTAGGTGGCCGAAGGTAATAAAAGACAAAGGAGGTAAACGCGATCAGTTTCATCACATAACTGACGTTATGCCTTCGATTCTTGAATTATTAGATTTAGAACCTCCTAAAGTTTTCAATGGAATTGAACAACTTGAGGTTGCAGGGACGAGTTTCGCGTACTTGCTCAACGCTGAAAATGAACCAACACGTAAAAAAGTTCAGTATTTTGAGATGTTTGGACATCGTGCAATCTGGAGTGACGGATGGAAAGCTGTGTCACGCCACGAATTCCGAGAAGATTATGACAAAGAAGTATGGGAACTGTTTCACTTAGATAAAGACGTCTCAGAAACAAATAATCTTGCTGAAGCCGAACCAGAACGTTTGAAAGAAATGATTCGTATGTGGTGGGACGAAGCAGAGAAATATGGTGTATTGCCTTTAGACGACAGAACTCTCGAATTATTTCGTTCATCGGTAGGAAAGGGTTCACCTCACGCCAATCGGACTTATATTTATCGTCACCCAATTTCTCATATGCCTGCAGGAGTTGCTGCAAATATGGGAAATAGATCTTTTGTCATTGAAGCTGACATTGAACGAAAGAAAAATGAAAATGGAGTTCTTCTTGCGATTGGCGGGTCAAACGTGGGGTTGTCACTTTTTATTAAAGATGCTCGCCTTATGTTTGATTACAACATCTTTTATGATCACAAAATAGTTGAAAGTAAAATAACCGTTCCTGAGGGTAAATCAAAAGTAGGCATCTACTTTGAACGAGATGATCCTGGAGGTGAAGCAACTCTCCTAATCGATGGTGAGCAAGTGGGGAAAATGGAAATTCCTTTTGTAATTAGACTTTTGGGTAGTACGGGTATGGATATCGGAAAAGATTCACTTTCACCTGTCTCAGAAGAATACAATGCCCCTTTCCCGTTTGAAGGAGAAATTAATCAAGTAGCGGTTCATTTACCAGAGAGGGGCAACACACTTGAAGAGTCTTTTCTGGCGATGCGTTCAGAGCTAGGGATGGAGTAATTCTCAGGAATCTTCTCTTATTATTTCCAATGCTCCACTTTCAATAAGAGAATCGAAGTTTTCTCTTTCCATCAAAAGTTCCTCAATACAGATTTCCTCAGTGTGTTCCCCTATAAGAGGAGCGCGGGTTATTACTGGGGGCGCCATGATTGATCCTGTTATACAAGCCCCGTCGAGAATAATTTCACCTACTCCGCCCAACTGTTCAACTTTTGGTAAGAAGTTGCGTGAAAGTAAATGTTCATCGTTTAGTTGCTCTGCTGCATTCAAAACGCGACCGGCAGGAATTCCGACATTTTGGCAGAGTTTTTCTACTTCTAAGGAAGGTAATGAAGTGGTCCAGGAGGAAACTATAGAATTTATAGCCTCTCTATTTTCAATTCTTACGGCATTAGTTGAATATTTATGTCTTACTTCGGAATCAATTTGCATTAAATTTGAAAGTTCTTCCCACTGATTATCATCTATAACGCATATGACACACCATTCTTCTTCACCCTCACACGGGAAAGGTCCCCAAGGAGCCCCTCTTGCTGAATCGTTACCCTGAGGCTTTACAGAACCAGGATCTATGGCTTCTTTACAGAAGATGTCACCGAGAGTGCCGAGGAGCGCTTCAACCTGTGCGACTTCTACATGACTGCCAGTCGCTCCTCGGTTGATGTTGATAATTGAAGCAAGTGCGAAGAGGGCAGAAAGTCTCCCGGCTAGGTGGTCAGGGTGAATTGCAGTTGTCCCTGGTGGGGGTTCACCGTCCTTAAAGGCCCAAAGCCAAGACAAACCACTAACAGTTTGAATAGTGGGTCCGTAACCGTTCCAGTTTGCAAAATCACCCTTGCTTCCCATTAGCTGACTGCTAATCATTATTGCATTAGGGTTAATTTGATTTATCGACTCATAACCGAGTCCTAATGCATCCATGGTTCCAGTTGAGTTGTTTTCGATCACTACGTGAGAGTTTTTGATTAGTTCAAGTACCACTTCGCGGGCCTTGTCATTTTTTAGATTTGCTCCAAAGGCTCGTTTAGTTCTGTTAGATGATGCAAAGGAAGCAGTCATGGTGCCCCCTAGGACAATACGAATAAAGTCGGGATACTCCCAGCTTTCGATTTTTATTACGTCAGCACCATATTCGGCGAGCATGCGTCCGCATTCAACTCCGACTCCACCGTGTCCAAAATCAATTACTCGCAACCCTTCGAGAGGGAGGTCGGCAGGGGTGAGTGATCTGGTGGGTTCAGGGAAAGGATCCTGGTTAAATTCTGGCTCGTCTTGATTGACGGAAGGTGACGGAAATCTGTATCCAATACGTTTACCATCAACTTCAGCAAAACCTGACATCATGGGGGCAGTCAGACCTTTAGCAATTTCAAGATTTTGAAAAGTTCCACGAGATTTATAGTGAGAATTCGTCAAAACGTCAGAGGGTTTAAGCATCGGGGTTGCTATGACACCGCGTTTTTGCGCTTCAATGCACCCTTCGATCATAGGAAGATCTTTCCAGTGCTCCCAGAAAAGTGGGTTTATCACATCAAGATTCAAGTAACGATTTATAGTACTTTCCCAGTATTCGTCTGCAAAACTTTCAGGAGAGCCCATCCATTCCCACAGTGCCTTCCATTGCCTAGGGGCAAGAATTACCTGCCTGACGAAACCATCAACGCAAGGTATATGCGGGTAGAGAGGGCTGTCACCGGACCGTATAAGCGTGGCAGGCCCACCGGAGACCTGACTTGCAGAAGCATTTGGAATTCCCCACGTATTCATTTGCGATAGAGCTTCAAGAGCGGAAACATCGATGTGTTGGCCTATTCCGTTTCGGTCTCTATGTAAAATTCCTAAAAGAGCAGCGTAAGCACCTACCACGCCAAGAGTGTCGTAAGAAATTGCCCCGGGTGCTAATAGTGGAGGTTTTTCGATTACACCAGAAACTGATAACCAGCCTGAACGTGCAAAAACAATTTCGTCAGTACTTACGTAAGAAGAATCCGGTCCTGTTTGGCCGAAATCGGTAAGAGAAACGATTATGAGAGAAGGATTTTCAGATAGTAGTAATTCGGGTGAGATTCCGAGTTCAGCGAGAGTTCCAGGTAAGAAAGTTTCAATTAAAACATCGCTTTGTTTTATTAAACGTAATAAAACAGCAATACCATTTTCATCGTTGAAGTCGATCACAGATGCACGTTTATTTATGTTCCTGTAAGCGAAATATAGTGAAGTTCCGTCTGGGGCAAAAGGCTCCAAACTGCGTGATACTGAACCATTCGGCGATTCGATTTTTAAAACGTCAGCACCTAAATCACCAAGCAAGCGACCACACAACTCGCCCTTCTCATCAGATAGGTCAAGAACGCGCAAACCTTCTAAAGGAGAAAATTCTTCACCATGAATATCATCCATCAGATAGATAGTAATTGTTTTTTCAGTTTATGTCGATGTGGATCTGTCTGCTTTCTGACTATATAGAAGGCTCTATTCGAGCTAAAGTGCGAGAGTGAAGAAACGAATTCGCTACTCCTTTTTTTTACTCGCGATTCTATTTCTTCTTTTTTCAACAGGTGAAAGAGCTATAGGAGAAACAGAATCCATTCGTGAAGCTCGTGAAAAGAAGCAGGATGCGTCTAATCGAAAAGCTGATGCCGCAGCAGTATTGAAATTAGCTGAAGCTGATGATCAGGCGGTCGTGCAGGCTCTAAATGATCTCGATGCAGCAGTTGCAATGGAGCAGTCAAAGATTGAAGCGGCGCGACAGGCTATAGAGGCCGCAGAAGCAGAAGCTACTCTTCGCTGGGTTGAAACTGATCAGGTGGTAAAAGGTATCGAAGACCTTAGAGAACGTTTACGGGATTTAGCTGTTGATGTGTATGTCTCTAGCATGAATCCAGGCACGTTCTTTGCGTCTGATGACATGTCTAGCGCTGTTAGGAAATCGGCTATTCTTAGTGCAGTTTCTGGCGATCAAGGCGATTTAGTCGATCAATTGCGAGCTTTAGAAGCAGATAAAGAAGAAATAGCACGCTCTGCTGACCAGGCAATTCGCGATGCCGAAAGAAATCAACTCGAGATTGAGGCTGGCTTATTGGTGCTCGATAGTCGTATTGCAGAAAGAGAAACCGCACGTGATGAAGTTCAAGAGCGAATTGAACTAGCAGAAGCTGAGATAGCTGAATGGAAACGTGAACAGTATTTGATGGCTATTCTAATTGACAATCTGATAGCAGAAGAATTACGAAAATCGGCTCCGGATTTAACGAAAGAGTCTGGTCAAGGATTCATTTTACCTATTGACAAAAGCAGCAAAATTACCTCTCCATATGGAATGAGAACACACCCTATTTTAGGTGTTAAACGAATGCACAACGGAGTTGATTTTGGCTGCGTGAGAGATCAACCAATATGGGCTGCTAAATCTGCAAAAGTTGTCTTTGCAGGAACTAGGGGTTATTACGGTAAAACAGTGATCCTCGAACATGAAGGCCCGGTGCTGACGCTTTACGCTCATTTAAATGAAATTTTGGTTTCTAATGATATGCAAGTTTCAACAGGTGATTTAATTGGAAAGTGCGGAACAACTGGCCGCTCAACAGGCAATCATCTTCATTTTGAAGTACGCACGGGTGGAGAAGCTAAAGATCCGATGATTGTTTTACCTAAAAACTAAAGGAAGAAATGAGCAACAAAAATTATAAAATTGGTGTAGCCGGAGCTGGAGTGATGGGGTCAGGAATAGCTCAGGTGATGGCGGTTTCCGGTTGTGAAGTTACGTGTCGAGATATAGATCAAGATGTTTTGAAAGAGGCTTCAAAAAATGTAGATTCAGGTCGTTTCGGTGTAAGAAGCGCTGTTGAAATAGGAAAACTTACTGAAGAAGAGGCAAAAAGTACCCTTGAGAGAATTCACTTCACAACAGATCTAGAAGCTTTGAATGAAGTAGATCTTATTATCGAAGCCATTCCAGAACGATTCGATCTGAAGGTTTCATTCTGGAAGGAACTAGACAAAACGGCAGCCAGTGGAACAATTTTTGCTTCAAATTCAAGTGGGTTTCCTATTTCTGCGTTAGCTGCGGCAACTGAAAGGCCTGATAGGTTCATTGGCTGGCATTGGGCTTCACCGGCACCGGTTATGAAATTGGCCGAGATCGTAAAAGGAAAAAAAACATCAAAAGAAACAGTAGATACTGTTTCTACTCTTGCTAAATCTGCGGGTAAAAATCCAATAGTTGTTAATGACTCTGATACAAGTTGGGGTTATGTGACTAACCGTATTTATTTTGCGATGGTGAGAGAAGCATCTACGGTTCTAAATGAGGGCATAGCTGATCGTGACCAAATTGATCAACTAATGACTGATTGTTTTCGTTGGCCATCTGGACCTTTCGGAATGACACGCGGGGCTACATCGGGATGGAAATAGTCGAATGAAAGCTGCTTTGCATACTGAAATAGGAAAAGAGTTATCTATCGCAAACGACGTTGAAGTTGCTGAACCTAAAGAAGGTCAAGTTTTAATTAAAACTGAATACTGTGGAATATGTCATTCAGATGTAAGTGTGTTGGATTCATTAGATCTGACCCCAATGATTTTAGGTCATGAAGCTGCTGGTGTAGTTGAAGAAGTAGGCAAGGGAGTCGCCTCAGTGACTAAGGGGGACTATGTGTTAATGACACCTATAGGACCATGCGGCACCTGTGAGATGTGTGGTCTCAACAGACACACTCTTTGTGAAAGGGGGCAAACATTCGTTTTTGGAACATTCCCAGATGGAAGTACGCCTTTCAGTAGAGGTGACACTCCTATTTATCAGGGACTTGGAGTCGGTGGTTTCGCAGAATACACAGTTTTAGAAGAGAGGAACGTTGTCAGAGTTGAAAAAGGTATTCCTCTGGAAACGGTTTGCTTAATAGGGTGTGGGGTCCAGACAGGTGTCGGCTCTGTTCTAAACACTGCGAAAGTCACTCCCGGTTCAACTGTTCTTGTTATGGGCCTTGGTGGAGTAGGTCTCTCTGTCGTTCAGGGGGCTTGTATAGCCAAGGCAGAGAAAATAATTGCTTCAGATCCTGTTGGAGAAAGAAGAGAAAAGGCTCTTAAATTAGGGGCAACTAGTGTTATCGATCCTAATAATGATGATCTGCTTAATGCCGTAATGGAGTTAACGTTTGGAAAAGGAGTTGATTATGCTTTTGACGCTGTGGGAAGTTCAGAACTAATTGCGCTTGGCCTAACTCTGAGCAAGCAGGGTGGAAGCACTGTAATAGTGGGTGCTCCAGCAGCCGATGAGGAACTGAAATTCTCATCTGCGTTGCATTTAATGATGACAGAAAAGCGTTTACTGGGATCTCTTCTTGGTTCATGTAATGCTCAAAAAGACATCCCACTTCTAATCGACTACTGGCAAAAAGGTTTACTTGACTTGGAAAGCATGATTACCCAGACTTATCCATTGGATGAGATAAACACAGGAATAGCTGATTTGAGAAATTCAACAGGGATCAGAAGCGTCATAAAAATTGATAAGGGCTAACAGAAACTTGAAAGAGCGCATCGGATATTTGGTAACTGCTTTTTCAGCTATTAGTGCAATCGTATTTTCCATATTGGTTTCTCAGAAAGGCATACTTTGGGGCGAAATAGGCCTAAGTCGTTGGATGTATGAAAATACGCCAAACTTCCTAGACGTTCTTGGAGACATTATTGACGCTCCTATTACCGATATCGGAGCTCCTTTGCTTTTCATCGGAATCTCAATTTTGGTCTATTTAAGTTGGGGTCGTTACGCGACAATCGGGATAGTTATGGCGGGATCGATGACGGGCTTGACCAGAATTTCCGACATTGTAGAAAGATCTGGACCTAATGAAAATTTTATTTTCTACAATTCAAGCTTCATTTATGGAGAAGGTGGCTATCCAAGCGGTCATATCGTCTATGCGATAATGATATTCGGAATGATTGCTTACTTGGCGGAAAAGCACGCAAAGGAACAGAACAAACTCCTGATCAAATGCTCAATGGGTTTTCTGATTTTACTGAATCTTTGGACGCGAATAAGCGGACTCCATCATTGGCCCGGTGATGTGCTCGGAGGAGTGCTGCTATCCACACCAGCGTTCTTGATTGTTATTTGGTTATACAATCGTGTCTCTTGGATTATTGAACGAAGCCCCAAAATCCATAAGTTAGTCTTCGGAAGCGATAATTAACCAACAAAAGCCGAAGCAAAAACAAGTGAAACAATGGTCATAACTTTTATAAGAATATTCATTGATGGACCGGATGTATCTTTAAATGGATCTCCTACAGTGTCACCCACTACGGCAGCTTTATGAGGTTCTGATCCTTTACCGCCGAGTTCACCACTTTCGATGTATTTCTTAGCGTTATCCCAAGCGCCTCCTGCATTAGCCATGAATATTGCAAGGCAAAACCCTGCTACTAAAGCTCCAGCTAAAAAGCCTCCTAAGGCATCGATGCTTACAAAACCTAATATCAAAGGTATAGCAACAGCAAGAATACCTGGAGCAAGCATTTCTCTCAAAGATGCCGATGTGGAAATCGCCACGCATCTTGCAGAATCAGGAATAACACCTTCGGCACCTTCTCTCAGTCCTGGAATCTCGCGGAATTGTCTACGGACCTCTTCGATCATCTTCTGGGCTGCGCGACCGACAGCATCAATTGTCAATGCAGCAAAAAGGAAGGGCAGCATAGCTCCTAAGAAAAGACCGATAAACACTTCGACTTGACCTATGTCCAAAGAGAGCGAACCTCCAGCTTCAATAATTGCAAATTCGAAACTTTTAAACAGTGCTAATGCAGTTAAAGCAGCCGATCCAACGGCGAAGCCTTTAGCAACCGCTGCTGTTGTATTCCCGAGGGAATCTAGTGCGTCAGTGACCTCTCGAACCTCTGGTCCTAGTTCAGCCATTTCTGCAATTCCGCCTGCATTGTCGGCTATTGGACCATAAGCGTCGACTGAAACTACAACACCTAATGTGGCAAGCATGCCTATTGCGGCAACAGCAATTCCGTATATTCCGCCATCGAGGTTGTAGTAGGAATCAAAAGCCATTTCTCCGCCCCAGTAGGCAACAGCAATTCCGACCCCTAATAATGCGACAGAGGCTGCAACTGAGATCATTCCTGCAGAAATTCCACCAAGAATCGTTGTCGCTGGTCCAGTTTTAGATTGATCAGCGATTTTTTTGACGGGAGAGTAGTGATCAGAAGTGTAAAATTCTGCTGTTTTACCTAGCGCCCATCCAACTAGTAAACCACCAACTACAGCGATAGCTAGACCTATTGGATTGTCGAAGTCAGGATTATCGCCAAACATCCAGTAAGCAATTCCAATAGTTGCAAGCACTGTCAAAAACATAGCGACGTTCGTTCCAAGGTGAAGGGCTCGACTTAAAGCTCGACTATCAGTAGATTCGCCACCTCGGACGAGAAACGAACCGAGTATAGATGTCAACATTCCCGCAAAAGCGATAGCTAATGGGAATAGTAGGAGAGAAATATTGGTTGATACTGAAGCATCTTCTGCAGTAAGCCCCAAAGCGAAAGCTACAAGTGATATAGGTGCGATAATTGATCCGGCATAGCTTTCAAATAGGTCTGCTCCCATTCCAGCTACGTCGCCAACATTGTCACCGACGTTGTCTGCTATTGTCGCAGGGTTTCTAGGGTCATCTTCAGGAATTCCCGCCTCGACTTTTCCGACTAGATCAGCGCCGACATCTGCAGCTTTTGTGTAGATACCTCCACCAACACGTGAAAAAAGAGCTATCGATGAAGCACCAAGTCCATAGGCAGTGACGACTTCAAAAGCGTCGTCAACTTCAGCTACTAAAACAAAAAGAATGTATACAAGTGCCAACCCACCTAATGCGAGACCGGCAACAGAGAAACCCATTACGGCACCACCGCGGAAAGCTATCGGTAAAGCTTTACCTGGTCCATCTTGTGCAGCATGTGCTGTTCTAGCATTTGCCATTGTGGCTACAGTCATTCCTGCATATCCGGCTGTAGCAGATAAGACCGCTCCAATTATGTAAGTGAGTGAAGCGACTGGAGCTATGAGTATGCCGATGAGAATTGCCATGACGGCAACAAAAATAGATACCCAAGAATATTCTTGACGTAAGAAAGCTCGCGCACCTTTCTCTATTTCATTCATAAGGAAAATCATGCGCTCATTACCTGGTGAAGCCGCTTTTACATTTGTGTAAAAATAGCCTGCTAGAAGTAAAGCTAATAAAGCAGATGAAAGTGCTAGATATGGTATGGCTTCCAAGGGGTTATCTCCTCAATGGTTGTATGTAGACGAATTATTATGGACAGCTTTAACGCTGAACGTATGGCTAATAATAGCCAAAACGACGGTATTAAGTGTGATACGGGCTTCCAACCTCAGTGGCACATTTAACTCAGTAAATCATCAAAAAAGTGGCGTAAACATAAAAGATAGGCAACGCTTAATATATGGATCGACGGGATTTACGTCACTCAATGAATAATAAGCGTAAAAACCTAACACCTGAATATGTAGAGTCGATCTCGATAAAAGTATGTGAAAATGTTAAAGAATTAGAGTGTTTTAAACAGGCACGAAGAATTGCTTCTTACATTGCCGTTAATGGAGAAATAAATCCAGCAACTCTTGAAAATCCTCAAATTGAATTTTCCTACCCAGTGATTCAAAAGTCAGGAAATCTAAAGTTTTTTCACTCGAATGAAAGTCTTACAACAGGAAAATATGGAATCCCTGAACCTGCTGATGGAATAGAAGAAGAAGTAGAAACACTGGATCTGGTGATCGTGCCACTAGTAGCGGCTGATATTGCAGGTAACAGAGTGGGACATGGTGCAGGTTATTATGACAAGACTTTTGATCCCGAAAAGCTGTCAAAACGTCCGAAGTTGGTTGGTTTGGGTCATGATTTTCAAGTATTTCAAAGTATCCAGCCAGAAGTCTGGGATGTTCCTTTAGATGTCGTCGTTACCGAAAACAATGTATTTTTCGGAGAAATCGCACATCCAAGAGTTTCAATGGGGGAGTATTAACAAATGAGAATAATTGTCGTTGGAGCAGGTGAAGTTGGGACTTATGTAGCTGATCGTCTGAGTCGCCAAGAACACGACATTGCTTTAATCGAACTTGATCCAGAAAGGTTTATGCAGGTAGACGCCGAATTGGATGTTTTGGCCATAAATGGAAGTGGAACTGATCCAGCTGCCTTGAAACGAGCAGGTATCGAAGAGGCGGATTTACTTGTAGCTGCAACTAACAAGGATGAAATTAATCTTTTCTCGGCACTTCTAGCCAGGCAAGCAGGTGTAAGTAAAACAATTGTTCGCGTTGAATCCAGAAAACTCCGAAGCAAAGAAGTAGCTTCACTGTTTGAAAAATTTGATGATCATTTAGTTATCGATCCCGATCAAGAAGTTGCTGATTCTGTTTTACGCCTAATGGAATATCCGGGTGCAATGGACCTTTCAAGAATGGCTGATGAAGAGGTTGTGATTATCGGGGCTCGCTTACCTGCTCATGCTCCAATGGTCGGAGTTTCGTTGCATGCACTTGGCAGAGAGCTTGATCCAGACTGGGACTTCATAGTTGGAACTATTACCAGAAAAGTTGAAGAAGATGACCAAGAAGAAACCACAATTATTCCACGACAAGATGAAGTTCTAAGAGAGGGTGATTTACTACGAGTTATTTGCAAGAGTCGCGCATTACGTGATGTAACTGATCGACTTGGAATAGCAAAAGATGTACCGAGAAGAGCGCTTTTGTTGGGTGGAGGAAGAACTGCCGAGATGATAGCGGAGGCGCTTTTATATCGGGGAGTTGATGTCGCAATTATTGAAAAGAAGCATGATCGGGCTATCGAGTTGAGCGAAACTCTAGCTAAAGCACTTATTTACGAGGGTGATGTAACGGATGTTGAAATGCTTGAAGAGGCGGATGTTGCGCGCCAAGACCTTGTAATAGCCCTTACGGGTGAAGACGATGCGAACGTTTTGGCTTGCTTGTATGCCAAATCGACTTCTGCACGTTCAAAAAAAGGCAATAACGATGCAGGAATTGAAACGATTGCTGTAGTGCACAGATTGAAACTTCTTGATCTGTTGGAAACAAATCAAGTTGACACTGCATTAAGCCCACGAACGGCTACAGCGAACAGCGTCTTACGATTCGTTAGAGGAGATGTGGGAAGTGTGGCCGCAGTGGAAACATTTCTACATGGTGATGTCGAAGTTCTAGAGTTTGCTGTTTCTGATGAAAGTCCTTGTGTCGGGAGGACACTTGCAGAGATGGATGTAACAAAAGACGCTCTGGTGGGTGCAATAGTGCGAGACGGTAAAGCTCAAATAGCACGAGGGCAAAGCACTTTCCGTTCAAACGATCATGTGATCGCTATTGCGAAACCAGAATCAGTAGACAAACTAACGGCTCTTTTCGTGTGATTCTTCCTTCACTCATCAAATTTCCTATGGTCAAAAAAAGAATCCTCCTTTTATCTTCGGGTACGTTTGCGGTATTTCGCGGAATATTAACCGGGATGTCAATTCTTGGTTTACTCGCGGTTATTTCTGGTCTGGTCGACCTCACCGGAACAGGCGAGAGTACTTCAAAGTTGCTTATTTTTGGAACACTTATAACACTCTTTTCTTCTTATTTATCTGTTTATCCAGCCGAGATAAAGCTGAGTAGATCTGAGTCATTACTAGGTGTTAGTTGTGCTTTTTTGTCATGCATTTTCGCTTCCTCCTTCTTGTACATGCTTACTACCGGAAGTGGGTTTAGCGATTCGTTGTTTG
>Ga0208277_1000287_pt1 | contig 30476 bp, 29 predicted proteins | sample ETNtaG_5_FD_185782 | JGI IMG/M metagenome (GOLD analysis project Ga0208277, IMG submission 185782) | Marine microbial and viral communities from oxygen minimum zone, Eastern Pacific Ocean - ETNP201406SV205 (SPAdes) (version 2) | ecosystem: Environmental > Aquatic > Marine > Oceanic ...
TAAGTTAGATGAAGAAAGTTTCTTAGGGTTTTGTAAAAATAGAGGTTTACACACATTAAAAGGACATAGGTCTGTAGGTGGATTTCGAGCTTCAATCTATAATGCAATGCCTGTAGCAGGCATTGATGCTTTAGTTCAAGCAATGCAAGATTATGAGTCTAAATGAATAGTTATTCATCCCATAGTCCTTTTTTGCCAAGCTTTTTTATTTTAGGAGCAATAACAAAGGCACAATAGGGGGCATTGGGGTTATTTTCATAATAATCTTGATGGTATCCTTCAGCTAAATAAAACTTATCCAGCTCTTTTACTTCTGTTGTGATGGGCTTATCAAATAAATTAGCAGCTTTTTTAAGAGCTTTTTCGGTAGATTTTTTTTGTGAATCATTGGTATAGTATATGGCTGATCTGTACTGTGTGCCAATATCACCTCCTTGACGATTTAGGGTTGTTGGGTCATGGGCTTGCCAGAAAACATCGAGAATCTCATCGTATGTTACTACGTTAGGGTCAAAAACAACTTTACACACTTCAGCGTGACCAGTTTTTCCAGATGTTACCTCCTTATAAGTAGGATTTTTTGTTTGCCCTCCTGCATAGCCAGATACGACTTCGCTAACACCCTCAATTCTCTCAAAAACAGCTTCAACGCACCAAAAACAGCCTCCGCCTAGAATTGCATGCTCAGTATTATTTTTAGACATACTTGAACCTTTCTTATTTTGACCTATAGTTGGAGTAGAGATTAGAAATAGCGCCAGTAGGCATGAAAAATATTTCCCCAAATTTACCCTATAGCTCTTTGAGGTCTTTATGTAGTGTATTTAACATTTCTTTTGCATCCCCAAAAACCATCACAGTATTATCAAATCCAAAAAGTTCATTTTGAATACCTGCAAAACCTGGGTTCATTGTTCGTTTATTGACAATAACTGTTCTTGATTTATCTACATCTAAAATTGGCATTCCAAATATTGGACTTGAAGCATCATGTCGAGCAGCGGGATTCACAACATCATTTGCACCAAGAACTATTGCTACATCACAGTCTTCAAATTCTGGATTTATTTCGTCAAGATCTTTTAATAATTCATACGGGATATTTGCTTCAGCTAGCAAGACATTCATATGACCTGGCATTCTTCCTGCAACAGGGTGAATGGCATATAAAACTTTTTTCCCCATTGATTCAAGTTGCTCAGCAACTTCTCTAACTGCATGTTGAGCTTGAGCGACAGCTAAGCCGTATCCTGGTACAACGATTACTTTATCTGCAGCATCTAAAATCATTGCTGCTTCATCTGTTGTAGAAGATTTAATGCTTATTTGTTTGGCCTCAGAAGAACCTTCGCTCGAGCTTAAGCCAACTGCACCAAAAATAACGTTTGCAAGCGATCTATTCATTCCTTTGCACATGATATTGGTGAGTATTAGCCCAGATGCACCAACTAATGCTCCAGCAATAATTAAAGCATTATTCATCAAAACAAACCCTGTGGCTGAAGCAGCTATTCCTGAATATGAATTTAAAAGAGAAATAACAACCGGCATATCAGCACCACCAATAGGTATAGTCAGAGTAATACCTATTAATGCAGACAAGGCAATTACGATATAAAAAGCATTCATTTCGTTGGTACCGCCAAAAACCGTATATACCCCAAAAACAATTAAGGTAATCATTATAATTGCATTTAGAGCTTGCTGTCCTTTGAATACGATAGGTTGTCCACTTATGAAACCCTGGAGTTTTCCAAAAGCAATAAAGCTACCTGTTAATGTTAGTGTGCCAATAAAAATTGATAAAATTATAGTAGTTACAAGAAAAGTTGATTGATCAGCAGTTCCGTATTTAGAAAAAAATTCAGCTGTAGCAACAAGAGCTGAGGCACCACCACCAAAACCGTTAAAGATTGCAACCATTTGTGGCATCTGCGTCATTTCAACGCGCATTGCAAATGTAGCGCCAAGGATAGAGCCAATAATCATTCCAATGGCGATTAGTTTGTAATCCAAGCCACCAAAAGAAGAAACAGTCGCTACAATAGCAATTAACATGCCAATAGAAGCAAGGGCATTTCCAGTTCTTGCGGTTTTTGGTGAGCTTAATCTTTTAATTCCAAGTATAAAAAGAACCGCTGCTGCAACGTAAAATAAATTTGTATAATCCATAATAATTATTTCCGCTTAAACATTTTTAACATTCTATCTGTTACCATAAACCCACCTACACAATTAACTGTAGCAAAAATAACCGCTACCAGTCCTAGCCATGTCCCTATCTCGCCATCTATCTTTGTTGAAATAATTGCACCAACGATTGCAATACCAGATATAGCATTTGATCCAGACATTAATGGTGTGTGTAAAGTGGGAGGGACTTTAGTAATTATTTCAAAACCGACAAAAATTGCCAGAATGAAAACAGTGATAATATTAATATCCATTTTTAATCCTTATTTACAGCTTGTTGGGTAGGTTCGTGGGTTATCTTACCTTGATGAGTAAAAATTGAGCCCGAAATGATTTCATCATCCATATCAATCTCAAGCGAGCCATCTTTAGTCATATGGGAAATAAAGGTTGAAATATTTTTTGCGTAAAGCTGAGTTGAATGAACTTGCATCGTTGAAGGAAGGTTTAATGTTCCATCAATAGTTACACCATTCTTGTTTGTAACTTCACCAGCTAATGTATCTTCACAGTTTCCTCCATTCTCAGCAGCAAGGTCAACTATAACCGATCCCTTTTTCATTGTATCTACCATATTGCTAGGTATTAAAAGAGGGGCAGGCCTTCCTGGGATAAGAGCGGTAGTTATCACTAAATCAGATTTAGATATATGTTCTTTCATAAGCGCTTGTTGTTTTTCTTTGTATTCGTCTGAAGTTTCTTTTGCATAACCACCTTCACCAACACCATCTTCGTTTTCACTTTCAACTTCAACAAATTTTGCACCCAAAGACTCTACCTGCTCCTTTACTTCCGGTCGAACATCAAAAGCTTCAACTTGTGCCCCAAGTCTTTTTGCTGTTGCGATAGCTTGTAGGCCTGCAACGCCAGCTCCAATAATCAGAACTTTTGCTGGTGGTATTGTACCAGCAGCTGTCATCAATAGTGGCATATAAACAGGAAGGTGTATGGCTCCGTTTAAAACCGCTTTATAGCCAGCTACATTTGCTTGTGAGCTCAAAGCATCCATGCTTTGAGCTAGAGTTGTTCTTGGTATTAGGTGCATTGAAAATGCGGAGATGCTTTTCTCCGTAAGTTTTTTTACAACGTCAGTATCACGGGTTGTTTGAATTAATGAAATATACGATGAACCATTTTTAAGCTTATCAATCTCATCTAAAGTTGCAGTCGCAACTTTTATCACTAAATCAGAATTTGATAATATTGATGCGGTATCTGAGATTATTTTTGCACCAGAATTTTCATAATCACTATCTGAAATAAAAGATGGTTCACCAGCACCGGCTTCAATGTGAACCTCTAATCCAGACTTTAGTAAATCCTTAACGGTTTGAGGTGTTACCGCAACTCGATTTTCACCAGCTACGATTTCTTTTAATACTCCAACTATCATTATATAACCTGTAAATAATTATAAATATCAGCCCTGAATTTAAATAATTATTTATATATAACTTCAAATGATTAAACATTTTCCCAATACCATAAGATTGCTAATTTTAAATATGTTCAGAGCTAGACTTATTTTAATATGTATTATTTTGTTTACGGGTTGTTCTTCTACGATTAAGATCGTTGAAAACCATCCAAATAATGCAAAAAAATCAACTGAGATTTATAGCGGTAAGATTTTCGGTGCCAATTTAATAAAAAAATCAACTTACTATCCTAGTGGGCGCATTTTTACAGAAACAAGCTATTCCAGAAATAAAAAACATGGTAAATATGTTTCATTTTATGAAAATGGTAAAATTGCAACCAAAGGTATTTTCAAGCTAGGTCTTAGATCTGGCAAGTGGGAGTGGAAAGATAAAAATGGCAAATTAGATTCTATTTATACCTTTAAAAATGATAGATATCATGGAAAAAATGAGAATTATTTTAATGGGTCTCTTCAGATTTCTCAGAATTATCGCGAAGGGAAAATGCATGGAAAATTTACAGAATTCACTGAAGAAGGATCAGTTAAATCTATTGGAGAATATCAAAACAATCTACCAAACGGTAAATGGGAATGGTTTGATAATAGTGAAAAAATTCAAAGACGTATTAATTATAAAAATGGCATAAAGGATGGGGGTTTTAAAATCTACAGTGGAGATAGATTGACTCTTACGGGTTATTACCATCAGGATAAGCGCCATAAAACCTGGAAATGGTACGGATCCAATGATGACCTTGATTCATTGGCTAATTATTCCTTTGGAGATTTAGATGGACAGTATAAGGCTTGGCATGATAATCGCGAATTAAAAGTATCAGGCTTTTTTAGTAAGAATAAATTCAATGGCGAGTGGAGCTGGTTTTCTGAATTAGGAAAAATTGATTCAATGAAAGTTATGACTAATGGTACACTGAATGGGCCTTCAATGTTTTATTTTAAAAATGGTCAATTAAAAGAGCAAGCAATTTATAGTTCAGGTAAACTTGATGGAGAAAGGACAACTTATTATATATCTGGACAGTTAAAAAATAAAACTGAATATCGTTTAAATGAGAAAATGGGACCCTTTGAGATATGGTCGTCCAATGGCCAATTAGAGGAGAAAGGATCATATTTAAAAAATCAATACCATGGTATAATTCAAAGAAATTATTCAACAGGGCTTTTGGCGTCAGCTGCAACATATAGCCGAGGATATCTCGATGGCATTTCACAGATATTTACCCCATCAAATTTTTTAAAAAAAGAATCATTCTATGCGTCAAACAAAGAAATAGCAAGACTTGAATATCATGACAATGGAAGATTTAAGCGTGTTTTAATAATGAAAAATGAAATAACCGTTTATGAACGTAAATGGAATATTGACGGATTTGAAGTTACAGACAATGATTACATTGACGGAACACGTACTCAGGCTGATTATTATTTATCCGGTCAATTAAAATATGAATGTATTTATAAAAATGATTTAAAGCATGGAATGGAATGGTGGTTTGGTGAAGATCGCAATCCAACAAAAGTAAATCTATTTATTAATGGAATTAAAATAATTTCTCATGAGCTTTCATATGTTAGTAATGATTAAAATTTAAATATGTAAATTATATATTATGGATCGATACACTTTCTGGATAATTATTGGCTCATCATTTGCGGCGCTTGCTGTAGTTTTCGGGGCATTCGGTGCTCACGGGCTTAAATCAAAAGTTACTCCTGAAGATTTAGTTATTTTTGAAACGGGGGTCCGCTACCAAATGTACCATTCATTGGGATTGATTCTTTTAGGGGTATTGGGTATGGCCGCCCATTTGAATATATCTCAACTCCCTGCTATTTTTTTTATTACAGGAATTTTAATTTTTTCAGGCACACTTTACCTGATCCCATTAACAGGTATGCGCTGGTTGGGCGCTATTACTCCTATAGGGGGAATAGCGTTTATAGCAGGCTGGACTTCTCTTATTTATAATATTATCAAATCTCAATAAATGTCAAAATCTAAAAGAGTTCTTGGTGTTTTTGATGCAACATCAATGGTGACAGGAAATATGATTGGTTCTGGCATTTTTTTATTGGTTGGCTTTGCAGCAGAACCTGTAACTGGCGACTTATCTTTGATTTTAGCTTGGCTTGGAGGAGGAATGATGGCTCTTGTAGGAGCGTTTTGTATAGCAGAGCTATCAACAAGATTTCCTCAAACTGGAGGCGACTTTATTTATTTACATAAAGTATATGGTCCATTCCCATCGTTTTTATATGGCTGGATGAGCTTAGTAATTTTTCAGACAGGATCTACAGCGGTTTTAGCCTCATTTTCTGCAAAATACACTTTGCAGTTTTTACCTCAATTGCAATTTTTAACAGTGCCAGGTCTTGCCTCTTTAATTTTAATTTTTTTTACAGCTATTCATTGTTTCAAAGTCCAAATTGGTTCTCGATTTCAATCAATTCTTACTGTTATTAAGGTAGTTGGAATATTTTTTATGGTAAGCCTTCTTTTTTATTCAAAACCAACTGAGATCGTCCAATCTTACTCTAGCGGTACATTGGATAATCCCTATATAGGTTTCTCTAGAGCATTAACACCAATATTTTTTGCTTATACAGGCTGGAATTGTGCGGGCTATATAGCTGGTGAAATATCCAATCCTAGAAAAACACTACCTATTGCGTTGATTGGTGGAACTTTTATTACGACTATTATTTATGCAATTGTGAATTATTCATTTATTAAAACAATTGGCCTTGAAGCTATGAAAGGACAAGAAATGGTACCATTGCTTGCGCTTAATTCTGTAGGAGCCAATCATTGGTCTGGATTTCTATCTTTGCTAATCTTAATTAGTGTAATGAGCTCGCTCTCAATTCATACGCAAACTGCTGCAACCAGAGTCATTCAAGCCATGGGTCAGCAAGGCATATTTTTCAAATTTATAGGAAAAATAAATTCACGCTACTATACCCCTGTTAACGCATTAACAGTTCAAGCGGTATGGACAATAGGTCTTATGTTTTTATTAGATATCGAAAATTTAGTTGACTCAACAACAGTAGTTATGATAATGTTTTCTGCATTATCTATTTCTACTTTATTTAAAGTTAATAGATCTAGTAGCGATTCAAGTATTTTTACAATACCATTTTATCCATTATTACCATTAATCTATATAGTGAGTGCCGTATTTATTTGTTGGGGTGTAATACAATTCCATTTAAGTCAAAACAGCTACCTTCCTTTTTGGGGATTATTTTTTTTAATTTCAGGCTCATTAATTTATTTTACTTGGAAGAATTTTTTTCACAATGAGTAGTTTTTCAAAAGATGCATCAAAATTGAATGGCAATAATTTGCTGAATTGGGCGCAAGAAAGAATGCCGATTCTACAAAATATTTCAAAACGATTTATTAATGAAAAGCCATTAAAGGGAATTCGGATTGGCGTAGCGCTCCACCTTGAGAAAAAAACAGGCGTTTTACTTCAAACATTGCAAAGAGGGGGCGCTGAAGTTTCTGCTTCTTCATGCAATCCCTTAACAACGGATAACAATATCGCTAAGGCATTATCAGATGAAATGAAAATTTATGCTTGGGCAAATCAAACTGATGATGAATACTATAGCTGCCTTAATAGCGTGATGGATTCAAAACCTCAAATTCTCATTGATGATGGATGTGATTTAATATTTTTAGCCCATAAAAAATATCCTGAAGTAGTAAAAAATGTTTTAGGTGCATGTGAAGAAACAACCACCGGAATTGTTAGGCTTAAAGCCATGCAAGAGGATGGCGCTTTACAGTTTCCAGTTATGGCGGTAAATAATGCTTACTCAAAGTACCTTTTTGATAATAGATATGGAACCGGTCAAAGCGTCATAGAAGGTATTCTATCAGCAACCAATACTCTTATAGCTGGGAAAAATGTTGTTGTGGTGGGCTATGGTTGGTGCGGAAGAGGTATCGCAAGTCGGCTTAAGGGGCTTGGGGCAAAGGTTTTTGTTATTGAAACTGCTTCCAATAGCTCTGATGGCTCATCAGGCTATCATCGTGCCCTTGAAGCTCTTTATGATGGCTGTTGGGTTGGTTCATTGGATGATATCGCTGAAATTGGTGATATATTTATATCAGCAACCGGTAATAAGCATGCTATCAATAAAAATCACATGAAAAAAATGAAAGAAGGTGCAATTCTAGCAAATGCTGGACATTTTAATAATGAGATTGATTTAAATGGTTTAGAATCTATTTCAATCTCATCAAAAGAAATTCTACCAAATATAGATAAATATGCATTAAAGAATGGCGGCCACTTAATTCTTCTTTCTAAGGGTAGATTGGTAAATTTATCGCAACCCACCGGCCAAGGGCATCCAATTGAGATTATGGATGCAAGTTTTGCTACTCAAGCGCTTTGTGTCGAATATTTAGTTAAAAATTATGAAAATCTAAATTCTTCAATTTGCAATGTCCCTACATCAATTGATAACGAGGTAGCTAAAATTGCTTTAGAATCTCATGGCATACATCTTAATGAACTTTCAGAGGATCAAAAAAAATATTTACAAACCTGGCAGGAGGGTACCTAGTGAAGTTAAAAATAAAACCTTTTAATGAAATCGTTAAAAATATGTATACAGATCACGGTCATTTTCATCAAGGCGATGCTGGATTAGATCTATTTATAGCTTCAGAGCAAACTATTAAAGCTGGAGAAACAGCTTTAATCAAACTTCAGTTAGCTTGTGAGCCCGAAAACAATCAACCGTACCTATTAATGCCGAGATCTAGCATAGCAAAGACACCATTAAGGCTGTGTAATTCTATTGGATTAATTGACGGCGGTTATCGCGGAGAAATCATGGCAGTTGTTGATAATATTAAGATGGATGATTATTCAGTTGAGCCAAAACAAAGACTATTTCAGCTTGTTGCTATGAATGGTGCGCCAATATCTTTTGAGATCGTAGATGAAATATCTGAATCAACCAGAGGAGCAGGTGGTTTTGGTAGTACTGGTAAATAATATTTGCTAAAAATTTAGCACTCTATGTCATTGACTGCTAAAAATCATTGATAATTGATAAAAAATTTAACTAATTTCAGCGCTGAAAATTTTAAAAACAAACTAATAAATACAGGAGTATTAATATGGCACTAAAAGTAAAACCTTTAGCTGATCGCGTAGTGGTAGAACCTGCACCAGCTGAGGAAGTGTCCTCCGGCGGCATTATTCTTCCAGATACTGCTCAGGAAAAGCCACAACAAGGCACTATTGCTGCTACTGGACCAGGTAAAGTTTCAGATGCTGGTAAAGCAGTTGCAATGGAAGTAAAAAAAGGAGATAAAGTACTTTACGGTAAATACAGCGGTACTGAATTTTCTTATGAAGGAAAAGATTATTTAATTATGCGCGAGAGTGATATTCTCGCCGTACTATAAAGGAGCAAACAAAAATGGCTAAAGAAATTTCATACGATCTTGAAGCACGAAATGCCCTTAAAGCAGGTGTCGATAAACTAGCCGACGCCGTTAAGGTTACTTTGGGTCCTAAAGGTAGGAATGTTGTTATTGAGAAAAAATTTGGCGCACCTACGGTTACAAAAGACGGAGTTACTGTTGCTAAAGAGGTAGAGCTTGAAAATAAATTAGAAGATGTTGGCGCTCAAATGGTTAAAGAAGTTGCTTCAAAAACATCAGATGTCGCTGGCGATGGAACTACTACCGCTACAGTATTGGCACAATCTCTTGTAGCTGAAGGTTTAAAAAATGTAACTGCTGGAGCTAACCCTATGTCTATTAAGCGCGGAATTGATGCTGCAGCCCATGCTGTAGTTGAGGCACTTCAAGGACAAAGCAAGGATTTACCTGATTCTAAGCAAATTGCTAATGTTGGGAAGATATCGGCAAATAACGATGAAGAAATAGGTGATAAAATTGCTGAAGCAATGGAAAAGGTTGGTAAAGATGGCGTAATCACAGTAGAAGAATCAAAAACGGCAGAAACTTTTCTTGAGACAGTAGAAGGGATGCAGTTTGACAGAGGCTATCTTTCTCCATATTTTGTCACAAATTCTGATAATATGGAAGCAGAAATGGATGACGCATATCTTTTAATATATGATAAAAAAATATCAAACATGAAAGATCTTCTACCTCTGCTTGAAAAAGTAGTTCAAACTGGAAAACCAGTTACGATTATTGCGGAAGATGTTGAAGGTGAGGCGCTTGCTACATTAGTAGTGAATAAGTTGCGCGGTACTTTCAAGGTTCTTGCTGTTAAAGCACCAGGTTTTGGTGATAGACGCAAATCTATGTTAGAAGATATTGCTGTTTTAACTGGCGGAACTGTCATCTCTGAAGATGCTGGATATAAACTTGAAAATGCAACTCTAGACTATCTTGGAACATGCAAGAGGGTAGTGTCAGATAAAGATAACACTACAATTGTAGGCGGTAATGGCGAAGCAAGTTCTATTAAGGCTAGAATCAACGAGATTAAAGTTCAGATTGAAAAGACCACTTCGGACTATGATCGCGAAAAACTTCAAGAGCGCCTAGCTAAACTTTCAGGTGGTGTTGCTGTAATTAATGTTGGAGCTGCTACAGAAGTTGAAATGAAAGAAAAGAAAGCTCGAGTTGAAGATGCTTTGCATGCAACTAGAGCAGCTGTTGAGGAAGGTATTATTCCTGGCGGCGGCGTTGCTCTCCTAAGAACCGCACCTGCTTTAGATAAAGTAAAAGTAGATGAAGAGGAAGCTGTTGGAGTAGATATTATGAGAAGAGCATTAGATGCTCCTCTACGCCAAATCTGTTCTAATGCAGGAGTTGAGCCATCTATTGTTGCACAAGCAGTTCGAGAAGGAAAAGATGATTTTGGCTATGATGCACGAACTGGTGAATATGTAAATATGTTCAAAGCTGGCATTATAGATCCTACTAAGGTTGCGCGTGTTGCAGTTCAAAATGCTACCTCAATTGCAGGTATGATATTGACAACAGAAGCTGCTGTAACTGAAATACCCGAAAAAGAGGCTCCACCAATGCCTCCAATGGATCCAGGTATGGGCGGTATGGGCGGCATGATGTAAATTGAGCAAAATGCTCATTTAAAAAACCCTCTCTATTTTAGAGAGGGTTTTTTTTTATATGAACCTTGATTAGCGAAGAAATCTCCTCTTAAATTCAAAACACATTATGGGTATAATAAAGCTTAAAAATATGCAATTTTATGGTTATCACGGAGTTTATGATCATGAAAAAAAACTAGGAGCCCCCTTTGAGGTTGATGTGGAAATCACAAAACCATTCAAAGAAGCAGCTTCTTCAGATGATATCGGTCTTACAGTTAACTATGATTCAATTTTTAACCTTGTTGATAATACAGTATCCAATTCTAAATATAATTTGATTGAGACGTTAGCTGATAAAATAGCAAATAAAATACTGAACAATTATGAGATTGATAAAGTCGTGGTTAGAGTTAGAAAACCTAAAGTTCAAATTAACGGAATTCTTGATACTGTTGAGGTTGAAACGGAAAAAATTAAATCTGAATGAATCAGTTAGTATATTTAGGACTTGGTGCAAATATTGGCGATCGTGATTCAAATTTATTTACTGCGATAGCAGCATTGGATGTCAGGGAAGAGATTACAGTAAATCGCACCGCCTCTATCTATGAATCTGATCCTATGTATAATCTCGATCAACCTAATTTTTTAAATAGCGTTGTTGAAATTGAAACTTCATTACAACCTGAAATAATGATGCAGGTATGTCAGGGTATTGAAATAATGCTTGGTAGGCCAATAAATCGCAAAAAGAATGAACCAAGGGTTATAGATATTGATATTCTTGCCTATGAAACAATTTCTGTTGAATTGGACAAATTAAAGATTCCCCATCCTCAACTTTTTGCTCGTAAGTTTGTCCTAGTACCATGGGCAGAAATTGCCCCTGACTTTGTTGTTCAAGATTATGGAAAAAGTGTTTCAGATCTTTTATCTCATTGTCCTGATTTATCTAATATTAAAAAGTATAAATTGGAAAAGACTGCATGAAAAATTTGCAATATGTTGCAATTGAAGGCACAATAGGTGTTGGTAAGACAAGCCTTGCCAATCTTTTCTCAGAAAAGCTTGGAGCAAAATTGATCCTAGAAGCGTTTGAAGATAATCCTTTTTTAACAGATTTTTATGAAGACCCTGAAAGCAATGCCTTTCAAACCCAATTATGGTTCTTGCTTCAACGTTATCAACAACAACAAGAATTAAGACAGGTAGATATGTTCCAACATCTTGTAGTTACAGACTACATGTTTGTAAAAGATAGGTTGTTTGCTGCTTTAAATTTAAATGAAAAAGAAATGTCGTTGTATGATAGTGTTGCAAAAATGATGGAGAAAAATGTCATACATCCCGATCTTGTAATTTTTCTTCAAGCTGACACTGAAACTCTTATGGATAATATATCTAAACGCGGTCGTGAGTTTGAAAAAAATATGTCTGAAGACTATATTGATGCCTTGAATCAAGTATATAATGAATATTTTTTTCGATATCAAGAAACACCTCTAATTATCATTAATACTAATAATATTGATTTTGTGCAAAATCCTGGGGATTTAGAGGAAATGATAAGTTATATTCGTCAACCTATATCTGGGACTAAATTTTTTAACCCTTCCTCTGGTCTTCAGAATGCTTAAAACATTAATTATTGCCTCGTTTGTATATTTTTTGTTTTCGTATCTTAGAAAATCTTTTTTTAACAATGGATCAAGCTTTAATTCTAATAAAGACCAAAGTTATAAGAATCTTGATATCAAAGATGCTGATTTTGAGGATATTGACAGTGAATAGTTTTAATAAAATATTAGAACCCAATAAAAAGCATCAAGATCTTTCGCTATTTATACTTCGTTTTTTGCCATCATACTATATGTTTGCAAATCATGGTATGAAAAAAATCACTAACCCTCAAAAATGGGATCGCTATGGAAATTTTTTTACTAAATATTTTGGTGATATCTTAGATTTTGCAAACACTCCTTTTGGTTTTATGGCCTCATTTTCAGAGTCTGTTTGCGCTATTTTAATTTTGGTTGGTATCCTAACAAAACCAGCATCGATCTTGCTTGCCTTTACTATGTTTGTTGCGGCTATGCATCATATCACAGGAACAGGTAGCCCGGAAAATGCTTTGGTCTTTTTTTCAATATATACTACAATTGCATTGGTTGGGCCTGGTAAGTATAGTTTAGATTTTATATTTTTTTTAAGAAATGAGAATAACCGTTTATGAAGAAATTACATTTTTTTACAATTATTTTAATTATCACTTCACTAGCTCAGGCTCAATATAAAAAAGGTTTTGGTTTTACAACGGGTGCGTGGGGATCAGGATTTCATTATATGGGCGATTGGGAGCTAAATGAAACATTATTTTCTGGATTTGAAGTTAAGTTTATTGATGTCAAAAATGATGGTGAAATGCCAGCAATAAATTATTATACTGGTCAAACTTTAAATGTTGGAGATGATGCATTAATTTTATTTCCTGCATTTGCTAAAATTAGATACTTACCTTTTGAGGGAATGATTGCTAATGACTTCTCACCATTTATTGAATTTAAAGCAGGTGCTAATTTTGCTTTGGATGGAAATGGTAACGCGAGAACCTTTCGTGGTCGCTGGAATAATTCAGCCTCCTATACATCGTTTGGCGGGCAATTTGTAATTGGAGTTATCTTTCCTCAAATTAATGGTACTTCTATCATAACATCTATTGGCTATGAAACTTTACCTATGAGCCAAAAGATTGATGGTCGTGATAATTACGATGGTATGACCCTAAATATTTCATATATATTTAGAAACCGCAGATAATAATGGATGAAATATTTTTACAAGTACATCCATCATCTGTAAAAAATAATCGCTTCAATTTATCCAGTAGCGAAAGCCACCATTTTTTAAAATCTTTAAGAGGTTCAGTTGGGGATGAAGTATGGCTTCTAGATGGCAACGGTCTTGCCTTTAAGGCATGCGTTGAAAAAATTGATAATTCAATTGTTAAAGGAGTTATTGATAAATCCTTTGCTAATTATGGTGAAAGCCAAAAAAGTATACATTTAGTTGTAGGGCTGATCAAAGGTAAGCGAATGGATATAGCAATAGAAAAGTCTGTAGAGTTTGGTGTTAAATCGATTCATCCAGTTCTTTTTGAAAGAAGTATAAAAAAAACAATAAATATTGAACGACTTTCAAAGATTATTGCCTCATCTGCAAAGCAAACCGGTAGAAGTTTTTTCCCTGAACTTAAAAATATTGCAAAATTTCAAGATTGGATCAATGTATATAAAACTCATAATTCTTTTGCTTGTCATTTTTCAGGTAAATTTAAAATTGAACAAGTAGTTAGCTCTCAATCTGATGATATAACGATAATAGTTGGACCTGAAGGTGATTTTTCAGATTCTGAAATAATGCTTATGAACAACCATGAAGTACCATTGGTTAATTTAGGACCTAGAAGATTAAGAAGCGAATCCGCATGTATCTCAGCTATAATAACAACTAGCGGTATCATTGAATCGTAATATGCAAGATTGTTTATTTTGTAAAATAATTAATGGGGAAGTATCCGCTAATATAGTATACGAGAATGAAGACGTATTAGCTTTTGAAGATATTGAGCCACAGGCACCAATTCATCTATTGGTTATTCCTAAAAAACACATTGCGTCAATCAATGATATTAGTCTTGAAGATAAGAATATTTGCGCAGAAATGCTTTTAGCGGCAAAGGAGCTTGCGAATATTATGAATGTTAATGATAGTGGATATAGAACAATATTCAATACGAATAAAGATGCTGGTCAGACTGTGTTTCATATACATATGCATTTTCTTGCTGGCAGAAAAATGAAATGGCCTCCTGGGTAAAATTAATCAAATAACAGTCTATTTTAGATTATCTTAATAGTAAATTTTTTAGAATTATTTTAGATTATATCATCTTTTTACCTCGTAAATGTATATATCAGAATTAAATCTACACGGCTTTAAGTCCTTCGCTAAAAAAGAAAAAATTAAATTTGGCGAGGGGGTTACAGTAATTGTTGGTCCCAATGGATGTGGAAAAACAAATATTGTTGATGCAATTCGCTGGGTATTAGGTGAGCAAAAATATTCGGTGTTACGTTCTGGTAAAATGGGGGATGTTATTTTTAATGGAGCAGATGGACTGAAGCCTCTATCTGTGTGCGAAGCCTATTTAACTGTCCACAATAACCGTGGCAAGCTACCCATCGAATATACAGATATTGAGATCGGAAGAAGGGTATATAGAGATGGTGAATCAGAATATTTTATAAATAAAACCCCATGCAGACTAAAAGATATTCATGATCTTTTTGTAGACACTGGTATGGGTTCAGATGCCTATTCAGTTATTGAATTGAAAATGATCGAGCAGATATTATCTGAAACAGCTGATGATAGAAAACGCATGTTCGAAGAGGCCGCTGGAATAAATAAGTACAAACAGCAAAGGCAGTCTGCTTTAAGAAAATTTGATGCTGTTCAAAGAGATCTTGAAAGAGTTAATGATATAGTTCAAGAGGTAGAGCAAAAAGCTAAAAACTTAAACTTACAGCTAAAGAGGTTTAATCGTCATGAAAAACTATCTAAAGAGTTATTTGATATTGAAATTGAGCTAGCATATGTTAAAGTACATGACTATGAGTCAGAACTAATTCCTTTAAAAAAGAATGTTTCAGATACACTGTCATTAAAAAATGAAAAAACTTCAGATACATCTTTACTTGAAACCGAATTAGAAAGTGTTAAAAAAATCTATAAAGAACAGCAAGAAGATTTACGAAAAAAACAATCACTTCTGCTGGATCTTGAAAAAGGGAGAAGCGATGCCCAAAACAATGTATTAATTTGGAATGAGCAACATAAATCAGCCGAACTAAATATAAATAGACTGACTCTAGAAATAGGAACAAATAAAGAAAAAAAGAATAGTCTAAATAGTCAAATTTTGATACATGAACAAGATATTGGTGGCCTTAAACCAAATATAAAAAGCCAAAAACAGATTTTTGATAAGAAAAACAAAGAGTTTGGAAAAATTGAAGAAAAATATTCATCAGCGCAAGAACATATAAAGTCATTAGAAAAAGCTCGATGGGATGCTCAAGAGAAGATTGTTGGAGAGCGTTCTAGCCTTGACAGGGCAACGTCTTCCATTGAAGAGAAAACTACAGTTATAAAACATCTTAACAGAAAAAGAGACAGTTTTGAAAACGATCAGAACAATTTTTCTTTAGATCAGAAAAAAATTGATACCCAAACAGAAAAATGTATTTCAAGTGTTGAAAAAATAAAACAGGAAATAATCGCAAATCAAAAAAATATTGATAGTAGTGAAGCAGACCATTCCCATCTAAAAATGAAAATCCATTCACAGCAAACAGAGCTACAGTCTTTAAAATCGCAGCTTATATTTATTAATGAATTGATTGAGCAGAAGCAGGGTTATCCCGAGGGAGCAAAAACAATACTATCAAATCAATCAAATTATTCAGGATTAATAGGTGCGGTAGGTGATTTATTTCAGGTAGAAGGTAAATATGAAATTGCGTTTCAAAGCGCTTTAGGTAATTGGGCAAAATGTATTGTTGTAAAAGATAAACAATCAGCGATGAAAATACATACCTCAGCAAAATCAGACCAGTTGGGCAATTTTTCAATTCTTCCTCTCAAAGAGTTAAAAAAAATAAATTATAAAAAACCAAAACCTCCAAAAGTTAATGGCTTAATAGGTTTGGCAATTGATTATTGCGGAATTCCTGCTACTAATATTGCTGTGGCTGAATTATTAGTTGGGAACCTGTTGCTAGTTGAAGATATAAATAAAATTGATTTTAATGATAAGCTAAATGCCTGGGATTTTGTTGACTTAAAAGGATCTTATTTAGGAGCAAATTATTTACTTAAGTATCAAGATAAGTCAAAAGAAACAAGTGTTATTGGGCGTGAAAAGAAAGCGTTGAAGACTCAAAAGAAAATATCTACACTAGATGAAAAAATTAAAAAGAATGAACAGCTTTTCTCTAAGCTAGAAAAATCAATTGCAACTTTAAATCTTACTAAGAGCAGTTTAGATGAAAGCTACGATGTAAAGAATGCACAATTAAATGAGCTAAAATCAGTACAAATAAAAAATCACTATAGACAATCACAGAATCTTAAATCAATTAAAGAGCTTGATAATGAGATAGTACAAAATAATTCTGAGTTAAACAGCTTAAGTAAAAAGGTGAAAGAATTTGAGCCATCAATTAAAAAGACAGATAAATTAATTAAAAAATTGCAAAAAGACATAGATGAACACTCTAATGTTTTTTCTGATATACAATCAAAAAGAGATAGTTTTCAGCACAAAGCACAAGAAGCAAGAATTGATCTTTTGAATATGGAAAATCAACTTAAAAGTATTTTATTTCAAAAAGATTCAGCCTCTAAGTTGGTATCAGAGCTTGATATTAGAGATAAATCTATAGGAAGTGAAATAGTTGAGCTTGGAGGGCTTAAAAAATCTTTAGATATTAAGATTATTAAAGAAGAAAATGATTTGAAATCTATTATTGGAGAAATAACTAAAGAAAAATCGGTTTTTGATCTTAAAGAGCAATCTGTTACGGATACCTTTAGTTCTATGGAGATGCTTCAGGATAAGATAAATGAAGAAAAAAAATTAAAAGAAAATCTACTAGAACAGCAAAAAACCAATGAGCTTAGAATTGTTGAATTAGATCAAAAAATTAATAATATTAAAGAAAGGATGATGGAAAAATACAACTCAAAAGTTCCTAACGATCTGATAGTTGATAAAGATATTGATGAGCTTGAGGATGGTATTGTTAAGATTCAAAATAGTTTAGAAAATATTGGCCCCTTGAATATGGCTGCTCAGCAGGAGTATGAAGAAGAGCAGAGCAGGCTTGAAAATCTACTAGAACAGCGTATAGATATTTTAAAATCTGAAGAAAATCTTAAAGAGACCATTGCAAAGATTGATGTAGTTGCAAGAGAGAAGTTTGAATCAACCTTTGATCAAATTAATACTAATTTTTCAAAATTATTCGGTATGTTTTTTGAAGGAGGAACGGCATCTCTATCCTTGAGCGGTGAAGAAGATCCACTAGAGGCCCAAATAATAATTCACGCTCAACCGCCTGGCAAAAAAAATCAAAACCTAAGAATGCTTTCAGCCGGTGAAAAATCACTAACTGCTATAGCTCTTTTATTTGCTATATATCAATATAAGCCTAGTCCTTATTGTGTTCTTGATGAAGTTGATGCACCGCTTGATGATGTAAATATTCAGAAGTTTAAAAGGGTATTGAATGAGTTTGCTCAAGATACTCAGTTTATTGTTGTAACGCATAATAAGCTCACTATGGAAGTTGCAGACTACCTATATGGTGTTACAATGGAGAATAAAGGTGTTTCTAAGCTGGTATCTGTTAAGTTTAAAGGAGAGGCTTAGATGATATTATAGTTGTTTTCTATATCTCTCGGTACTGCATACCTCAGCAATCCATTCGTTTGATGTGCTTGCAGTTTCACAAGCTCTTTTATTATCAGCACCAGTAATATTATAATTTTCATCTAGACAATATGCATCCTCTCTGATATTAATTCTAAATGTTTGCTCATTTGCAGCTAAATCAAAAGGAATACATGCATTTTTTATGCATAGAGTTTCAGCCAGTTGAGTCCAAGTAAAATTTTCAGTCCCAGCATCAGGTCCAGTGCGTGTTTCTATGCCCGTACCATCTTTCTTTAATTCAAGAGTAAGTGTAAAGCCTTTGGATTTTAAACCTCTGTATTCTTCATCATCAACTTCTCCACTACATTTTCCTGAAACTGTGTATTTACCCATTTCAATCAATTTCCATGTACCTACTAATGGGCCAGACTCTTCATCTTTTTTATCTTGACAGCTTACAAATATGATAAGAAGAGCTAATATTGTATTTTTCATAAATAGACACCTTTATTGTATATATCAAATTACATTAAACATTATGAAAATACTCTATTTTTGAATCGTAGTTTGATTGTAATAAGAGTTAAATTTTGACATGAGTACAAATCATTTAAGAAATTTTTGTATCATTGCTCACATTGATCATGGAAAATCTACTCTTGCTGATAGGTTGCTAGAGGAAACCAAAACTTTATCAAAAAAAGAAATGAAATCGCAAGTTTTGGATAGCATGGATCTCGAACGGGAAAGAGGCATTACTATAAAGAGTCATCCAATTCAAATGAAATACACAGACTCTAAAAAAAATGATTTTGTCTTTAATTTAATTGATACTCCTGGTCATGTTGATTTTACATATGAGGTCTCTAGGTCGCTTGCAGCATGTGAAGGAACACTGCTTTTAGTAGACGCCGTACAAGGCGTTGAAGCTCAAACAGTAAGCAATGCTTATCTTGCTATTGATAATGACCTTACAATAATCCCCGTAATTAATAAAGTAGATCTTCCTAGCGCTCGCGTTGATATCGTTACGGAGCAGTTAATAGAATTAATTGGATGCGAAAAAAATGATATAGTTTCAGTTAGCGCTAAGACAGGTGAGGGGATTGAAGAAATTTTTGATGCAATTATTAATAGAATTCCTGCACCTGAGGATCGCTCAGATCAACCTTTGCGAGCAATGATTTTTGATTCTGTGCATGATAATTATAAGGGTGCAATACCTTATATACGTATTTTTGATGGCGTAATAAGGACTGGTGAAAAGGCTAAATTTTTTGCCCATAATCATGAGTATGATATTACTGAAGTAGGTCATTTTATTTTAAAACAAATGCCTGCTAAAGAATTAAGAGCTGGAGATGTTGGTTATTTTTTGGGTAGCATTCGCGATGTATCGCATGTTCTACCTGGTGATACTGTTACGAATAGCAATATTAAAAATTTAGAACCGTTACCGGGATTTAAAGATATAAAACCAATGGTTTTTTCTGGTTTGTATCCATCGGATTCTGATGATTATGACCAATTAAGGATGGCGCTAGAAAAATTGAAATTAAATGATGCGTCTTTGATTTTTGACCCTGAGACAAGCGAAGCGTTAGGTTTTGGTTTTCGATGCGGATTTCTAGGTTTATTGCATATGGAAATTATTCAGGAACGCTTGGAAAGAGAATTTGATATATCCCTTGTTACAACTACTCCCAATGTTAGATATAGGATCGAAAATAAAAATGGTGAAAATATTGAAGTTGATACTCCTGCAAAAATGCCTCCTACTGGTGAAATTAATTCAATTTTAGAACCTTTTGTTTCTGCGGAAATAATTACTCCAAAAGAATATATTGGCGCAATAATGACGTTGTGTCAGAAAAAAAGAGGAATCTATAAAAACACAAATTATCTAACATCTGATAAAGCACAAATTCATTATGATCTACCTTTGGGAGAAATAATTTTTGATTTTTATGATAAGCTTAAATCAACAACAAAGGGATATGCTTCTCTTGATTACAATTTAAAAGATTTTGTTCCAGGTGATTTAAAAAAACTTGATATACTAATTAACAATGAGCCGGTTGATGCACTATCAATTATCACCCATACAGATGACGCATACCATAGGGGAGTAGCGCTTTGCAGTAAATTGAAAGAGCTTATACCAAGGCAGATGTTTGATGTGCCTATCCAAGCCGCGTTAGGTAATAAAGTTATTTCACGATCAACAGTAAAAGCTCTAAAGAAAAATGTTACAGCTAAGTGCTATGGCGGGGACATAACTAGAAAAAGAAAGTTATGGGAAAAGCAGAAAAAAGGTAAAAAAAGAATGAAGTCGATTGGCAGCGTTGAAATACCACAAGAAGCATTGTTAGCTGTGCTTCAAATAGATTCTGATTAAATTATGAAATCACCATCATATTGGACTGCAACAAACACTCCTTTATATAGTTTTATTTTTACCCTTCCGCTTTTATTGATTTACGAAGTAGGCTTGTTTGCTATATCTGCGAATGATTTACCATTACTTAGAAATGGTGCCGATGTTTTAATGCGTCAATTTCTAGAGATGTTTGGAGTTGTTGGAACATATGGATTTGGTGGCACTTTTTTGATTGGTTTTATTATTGCTTTTCTACGACAAAAAAAGGAATTAGAAGCATCACAAATAAAGGGCGAATATTTATTAACTATGCTATTTGAAAGTATCGGATGGGCTATCCTTTTAATAATTATCATGATGAGAGCTCCTGAATATCTTATGCTCACAAAAGACGAAAGACTTCTACAGCAAGTTGTTTTAGCTGTTGGTGCAGGAATTTATGAGGAATTTGTTTTTAGAGTTATCTTAATCACAGGATTTGCTTATGTATTGGGATTGGTGTTTAAATGGGGAAATATTGGAAAAAATGTTGGCTCAGTTTTTCTTGCAGCTATACTTTTTTCTGCATTTCATTTTGCAGGTCCTTATGGCGAAGACCCTTCTGGGTACCTTTTTTTTATTCGCATAATTGCAGGTTTATTTCTTGGCACAATTTATATTTTTAGGGGATTCGGTATAGCTGCATATACTCATACAATTTACGACTTATTTATTCTGGTTAGATTTACTACTTCAGACTAAGATTTTATTAAAAACTAAATTAAATTAAAGCGCTTAATTTTTATTATTTTATGAAAAAATATTTTATACAATTTATTTCCTGTAGCCTGTTCACGATTTTTGCGCAAAGCTCACCTTTTAAAAGTTTTGATATCGTAATTTATCCGGAATATTATTTCAGTGGGGTTATGGCTGAAATCGAAGGTGAAGTATACGATTCTAGCTTACCATTAGATCTTAAGTTGCAGGTTCCATCAAATACCGATAGTGTTTTTTATGTTAGCGGAGATTCAGAAACGCCGACTATTGAAGAAACAAATTTCTCCAATCAAGGTGAAGTTTCTTTCATCAATAAACTAGTAACTGACAAAAAATTTCGTATTTTTATATTCTATGGTCTAGCAAAAAATGGGATAGGCCGATCTGGAGCCTTTGATTTTCAACTTAACCACCCAATCGATGAAGCGCATATTGTAGTCCAAGAACCTTTGGTTTCAAGTAATTTTATTTTTTCAGAACAAATCCATGAAGATTTTAAAGATCAGCATGGAATTAATTTTAAAAGAATACATATTAATAATTACACTTCAAATGCAGTTAAGAATATAAATTTTACTTATGATAATCCAACTCAAGATATATCAATAAACTCTTTACAGAAAGGTATTCAAAATACTCAGAATACAACTGTATCTCAAAGCACTGGGCCAATAAGACATAAACTTCCTTTATGGCAACCCCTTGTTGTGCTTGGTTTTGTTTCGGTTGTAGTTGGAGCGATGTTTTATAGACAGATGAAATCAGAAACTGAAAACACTAAACCTAAGGCTAAGGGAAATTTTTGTATAGAATGTGGCAACAAAATAAACCCTAAAGCTAAATTTTGCGCAAACTGTGGAGCTAAAATATAATGTTTCCTGTTATTTACGATTTTGGCGATATAAATATATTCGGCCTTTCATTTCATCCTGTTATTAATTCTTATGGATTTATGCTCATGTTGGCATTTTATTCATGTTATTATTTTTTAAATAAGGATTTAAAAAGATTAGGGCACAATCCTTCTCTTGCAGGAGATATTATTTTTGCAGCAGCTGTGGGTGGCATTATTGGCTCAAGGGTATATTTTCTTATTGAAAACTATGACCAGTTTATAGTAGACCCTGTTGGTATGATTTTTTCTGGTGGAGGCCTTGTTTTTCTTGGTGGACTTCTTGGTGGATTATTAGCTGTAACTTATGTAATAAAAAAGAATGGTTTAAAATGGCTGCTCGTTGCGGATTTAGTAGCACCACTTTTGATCCTAGGTTATGCAATCGGCAGAATTGGTTGTTTGCTGGTAGGAGATGATTATGGATTACCAACAAACGTTTCATGGGGTATAGCATTCCCTAATGGTATACCTCCTTCTACATACAGTATTTTTGAGACTAGATACCCTTGGGTTGATCTAACAGGTTTCTCTCCGGGCGTTCTTAAGGTGCACCCCACACAGATTTATGAAATTTTACTAGGTAGTGGAATTTTTTATTTTCTTTATCAAAAGCGATTATCTATAAAAGTTCAAGGGAGTCTATTTTTTACTTATTTGATACTTGCTGGGGCTGAACGCTTTATGATTGAGTTTTTACGTATTAACCAAAAGTATCTTATGGGGTTTTCGGGCGCTCAAATCATCTCGATCTTTATGGTATCCGTAGGTCTATGGTTCTTATATAACCCAGTAAGTCAGACCAAAGGGCATGCGCCTAAAGAAAATTAATAAATATTTTTTCACCTTATTTGTATTTTTCCATACCGGGCTTTCGCAAGACTATTTACCTTTATCAAAAATTTCTTTAAATGATATACGCGGAGCTCGCGAATTTTTCCCAGATTTAATTGCATCCCACGCCAGTCAAATAGCATTTATTGATAAAAAAAATCATACCCTTGGAATGTATGCAAATGATAGTTTGCGTATTATAGGTGGATATGGTTCATCTGAATATAGTTTTTTAGACCCTGTTGATATAGTTATTGATAATTTAGATATTATGGTCTTAGATGAATCTGCAGGTAGAGTAACAAAATATGATCTAAATTTAAATTTTATTCAGCTATATGATCTTGCACCTGATTATACCGTTTATCCTTCTGTATTTGATGTTGATTCTAGGCAAAATATATATTATTTCAACCGCGATGATGGTATTTTGTACCGAAGAAATTATAGAGAGCAAAATGTAAGCAAGTTCATTGATTATAGCTCAAGCTCTCTACCATTTCAATGTTTATCAGATATATATATTAATCAAAAAGATCAAATAGGGGCCCTTTTCGATTGTTCAAACGAATTGCATACATATGGTCGTTCGGGAAGATTGCAGAGAAAATATAGTTTTGAGTTAAAAAATGCGCTAAAAGCTTTATTTATAAACGACGACTGGATCATTATTAATTCAGCAGCTCAAGTTCAATTTATAAATGGACCCCTTTTAAATCTCTATATTAACCAGGAAACAGTGCAAGATAGTTACTTGGATCAAAACAATCTTTTTATCTTAACCAAAAACAATATATATATATTTGATTTATCGATTTTATCAAAATAGTTATTTTCTTTTTTTCACTTTATTGATGATTCCAGTTTTTTCTCAGGAAACAGCAATTAGCGACACTACTCTACCTTTTAAAATAGGACCTATTTTAAAAAACCTACCAATGCTTGATAGCTTGCAATTAATAAAAGCTGACTTCAAAAAGGATACCGTTGATATACAAAAAATAGGAGATTTTGATCAATATCCCCTAAATGCTTCTGGTTCTTTTTTTAGAGGTATAAATTTTGGCGGAAATGGAAATAACGCGCTCAATGGAGGGCTTAAAATGCAAATAGCTGGTAAAATATCAGATGAAACATATATATCTGGTGTTGTTACTGATGAGTCTTTACCAATTCAACCAGATGGATCAACTGCTGATTTAGATGAACTTGATAAGGTTTTTATTCAAATTGATAATCCAAATTTTTCAATAACAGCAGGCGATATTGAAACACAAGAAACAAATATATCTATAAATAAATTTCAACGAAACCTTATTGGGCTGCACAATGAAATACAATACGATAATAAAATAATTAGATCTGTAGTTGGGCAAAGCAAGGGCACCTATCACCGTTTAGAAATTAAAGGCCAAGATGGAAATCAGGGTCCTTATTACCTTACAACTTTTGATGGTATTACTAATGTAGTTATTTCATCTGGTTCTGAAAAAATTTGGCTTAATGGAAATCTTTTAAAAAGAGGTGAAGATTTAGATTATATAATAGATTATTCTAAAGGTGAAGTGTATTTCACATCAAAAAATCTTATCTATTTTGATTCTGATATAGATATAGAGTATTTATATAGACAAACAAATTACGCAACTAATTATTTGGAAACTGGAATCCAAGGTACGTTATTCAATGAATCTGGTTTTGAATTAAAATATATCAGAGAAAACCAAAATATTCATAGCTCAGCATTAAGTCAAAATCAAAAAAAACAATTTAACCAATTAAATGAAATTGTTATTGATGGTGTATATGAAGATTCTTTGGGTGCGTACATCAAGCTAAATAATATTTATATATATGACCCGCAAAATACAGCCAACGTTAAGAGATATTCCGTTGTATTTAGTCCTAATAAAGAAGGTAGATATATACGAAAAGTATCAGATAAGAATAGAATATTTTATGAATATGCAGAACAAAGCAATGGCGATGAGCAGCGGTTTTCACCAGGACAAACTATCCGCGCACCTTTTGGTAAAGATATTTTGCAACTTAATTCAAATATCAATGTTAGTAATAACTCCTCATTCTATTTAGAGTCTGTTTTATCAATGAAAAATAATAATCTTTTTAATAAGGAAGATAGTTATGGTAATGGCTCAGCATTTAGATTGGGATATTCTCAATATAATATATCTTTTCAGGGCTTAGATATTGGTTTTGACATTGATCATCTAGTAAGCTCAAAAAACTTTAGCTCTTTAGGAAGGGACAGGGAAGTTAATTTTAATGAAAACTGGGATATTGATCCATTGGATCCTGATAAAGAAATTGCAATTTCAAAGTTTGGGGGAAAAATAAACTCAGAGCAAACACAGATACAAATTGACCTATTTGATCTTAGTGGTTCCAATAATAAAAAATCAAGAAGCGAAATCAATTTCGAACATAAATCAAAGATTGTAAAACAGGGCAACCTTAGATATAATCGAATTAATGCTTTGCAAAAATTTAATCAGTTAAATTCAAAATTTATTTTCTTAGATGGAGAAATAAACCCTTTCGTAGATATACGACATGAGTACCGTTATAATGGCTATAGGTTTGATGACGCTCTTATAGGGGTTGGCCTATTCAAAAATAAACGTTCATTGTCTTTTGGGTTGGGCAGGAGAAGTGACTGGGATTATGATCTTAATGCAAAATCAATGTCCAATTCAAAAAACTCACAGTTTATTGAGCTGGATTACAAATTTTTCGATCCAAAAGGGTGGAGTAATGAGATTGTATATCGATCAAGGGTTCAAGTAAATACTTTGAATAATGAAAAAACATCATTTGGTTCAGGGAGATTGGCGCTTAACTATCGAAATAAAAGATCACCTCTTCGATTTAATGCAATCATCAATGCGCAAAACTCTATTAAAGAATATGCATCTGTTGTTTACGATTCAATCGGTATTGGAAGAGGTAGCTTTCGCTATGATCCAATTTTGAATGAATATATTAGAGATGAAAATGGATCATTTATTGCTAATACAATTTTAGTGGGTAGTTATAAAGCAGGAAAAAATATTAATTCAATATCTCGAATATCTTATGATTTTTCTAGGAGCACACTAAAACTTCTTAAATTTATAAAATACAGATATACGCATAACGCTGAGTATCATGGAGCAGAATCTAATATTTTTGATGCACTCAATAATCGAACTGCCCAATTACTCATGTTTAATAATCGTAACGAAATTATTTACCAAAAGAATATTTCTTCAATACGACACCGCTTTTCTATAGAATCTAGAATTAATTTCAATGGAATGGATTTGCGTGGTTGGCAGGATAAAAGATCTGATGTTTTCAGAATCGATAGTCAAATTCCTTTGTCAAAAAATTATTTCATTAAATACGATTTGAATATGCACACCTATTCACTTTTATCAGGCAACAATTATACACTGCCAAGAAATGTAGAAGGTTTTTACCATGAATTGGGTTTAAAAAAATCATCATTAAAAAACTTTCAGTATGAAATAAAGGCTATTTATTATAACGATAGAGCAACTTCATCGTTGTTTGATAAAAATATATATGCCTACGGATTAAAAGGTGATTTTATAAAATTTATTAATGGGAATGGCAGGATAGACTGTAGGATTGATTATTATGATGCAAAAGGATTTGAAGGAATGCCAGCTGAAGCTTTAAAAGGCATATCTAGCAATAAGACACTTCGAGCTAATCTTACCTCTTCTATAATGATTGATCAGTCATTATCGATAAATACCACAATTATGTATACTGACAGTGAAAGATATAACGGTTTTTTTCAGATCTCAGGAGAATTACGTGCGTATTTTTAAAATACTATTTATCTTTTTTCATATATCTATTAATGCTCAATCGCGTACTGAAATGCTTGACGCACTTAAAGAGCGTGGCAGGTGGGGAGATTATTACTTAAAAGAAAACGGTGATTCATTTAAGCTAATTACTAAAAATATCGAGGTTGATTCATTGGTTTTCCTAGGCGATACCACATTACGATCTTCTGTGCTCGGGAGTATTTTTAAACCTTTAAAAAAATCAACTGCTAGCTCTGTTGCAAGATCGCGATTTAAAGAATTACAGGATAGCCATCTTTTTATATCATCAAGTTCAAAACTAAGCTTTGCTCGCTATAATTACAATAATATTGCTGCAGTAATAGACTTAAAAACTGATTTCAAGAGCCATATTGGTGGTATTATTGGTTCCAATAAGGATCAATCGGGAAATTGGAAATTAAATGGCGAGCTTGACCTTCAATTGGAAAACCTTTTTAAAGATGGGTCATCTTTTGGTCTGTTTTGGCAGCAACCTTCTTCGGTTTATAGATTGCTGAATTTTGAAGTAGAGTATCCCGTTTTCTCAAAATTACCATTTGGGGTATCTGCATCTTACAATCAAGAATTTTATGAACATTCTTATATAAATCAAAACCTATCAAGTCATTTGACATCAATTGGTAGATACGGCAAGTTAAAGATTGGTAGTAAAATTGAAACGTCCAAAGATATTGAAACTTCTGAATCCTCCAAAACTAGATCCGCATCAATCATTGTTCAGCGCGATAGACGGAACGCTAGATGGCTACCGTATTCTGGAGGCTTTTGGAAAATAGGGTCTGATATTGGAACCTATAAAGATCAAATTGGCAGTACGATAGAGTGGAATGCAAATTTTAAATTAGGCGCTTTTAAGTCCTTAAGGTCTTCATTGTTAAATTTTAATTTTGTTGTATCATTAAACCATTTAGAAGGCAGAGATATCGCACCTGCTAAATTCACTAAATTTGGTGGTTCAAATTCAATTCGAGGTTACAATGAGAATCAATTCAGCGCAGAATGGATGACCCTTCAATCCTTAGAGGTGATTTTTGGCAATTACTATCGTTCGCAGTTCTTTACTTTTTTTGATAATGTGTATGCTAAAGATTTAGAAATCAACCCAAGTTCTGGGTTTGGGCTTAGGGTGTTTGATGGAAAATTCTATTACGATATTTCATTGGGTTTTCCATTGACAGGAATACAAGAAGCGAAGCTTCATGTTAAATTCAACACACGTTTATAGACTGCAATACAATATTTTTATAGTTAATTTTTGTGAACTATTTATGTTAAAACGTATATTATTTGTAATTCCTTTCATTATTCTTTCTTGTGAAAACACTAAACCCGTTGCACAAGGAGGAGACAACGAGATTGTTGTCGTGTGTTCAAAGAATGATAAACCTCAAATTAATTTGATCTTATCAAATATATTAACAGATACTCTTTTTACTCCTCAAGCTGAACTCTACTATAAACTCATATGGGTGGAACCAGAACGCTTTAATGATGTTAAAAATTATGTCAATGTTATTGTTGCAGGAATTGGACGTTCTCTATCAAACAATGGATCAAAATTAATTAAAAACATTCTTTCAGATGATCAGTATAGCTCTTCAATGGAAAACGATAATCATTTAATCTTTTCAAAAGACATATTTGCGCGTGATCAAAATTTTTTAATAATAAATGGACCATCGTTCTCAAAAATAAATACAATTTCAATAGATCAAGGTCCTTGGCTAAAAAAACAGTTTGAACGGTTATTTGAAAAGAGGCAAAGTGAATTTTTGTTTGAAGAGTCTACGCTTCAAAAAGAGCTTGAGGAAGATGTATATAAAAAATATGGTTGGGGAATTAAAATACCTTGGGGTTATACGGTAATCAGAGATAGTGCTGAACAGCAAATATTTTGGATTGGAAGAGATTTGCCCTTTAGATGGCTTGCGGTTCAATGGGAAGATGGACTTCTTTTTTCTGATTCATTATCAGTCGCTAGTTATGCGAACCTATTTCCTGTGAAATTTTTTAAAAATATACGCTATACTGATTATAAATTTAAAGTTGAACCCTCAACATTTAATGATTACGGTTCGTGGAAAATATCAGGACTTTGGGAAAGCATTGAGGAGGCGCAAGGGGGTCCATTTATATCGCATTTATTTTATGATGAAAAAAGTGATAGAACATATTTTGTTCATTCAATGATCTTTCATCCAGGTAGAGATAAATTTTTACTACTCAAGCAAGTGGATATAGTTGCTAAAACCTTTTATACGTCTGATAAAATCACTAAATGAAAAGCATCCTTATAACTGGAGCGTATGGACAGCTTGGTAGCGCGTGCTCAGATGTATTAGGGCATAGATTTAATATTATCAAAACTGGAGCAAGACCCATTAATAATAAAAGCAAGCTTGATGTATCCTCCAAAGAAAGTGTAAAAAATTTTCTAGATCAACATACACCCGACATCATATTGAATTTAGCTGCAATGACAGATGTTGATGGTTGTGAGCGTAACCCTGAGCTTGCAAAACAAATTAACTATCAAGGCGTAGTAAATCTATGTGATGGTTTTAATGGGCATTTTATTCAACTTTCCACAGATTATGTATTCAATGGTCAAAACGGTCCATATCTTGAAGAGGACCCTGTAGATCCAATTTCTATTTACGGTAAGTCTAAGCTTGCTGCCGAAAAATATCTAATTGATAGCAATATACCTCATACGATCATTCGTGCGAATGTTTTGTATAGCTATTTACCTAAGACTGAGGCAAGTTTTTTAAAATGGGTAGTTGAATCCCTTAAAGACTCCAAAAGTATTAATGTTGTTAGCGACCAATTAAATAACCCAACCTCGACAAATTCTATTGCCGATTTCATCAATAGGGTTGCATTATCAGAGATAGTTGGATTGTACCATTATGCAGATAGTGGTATCATGTCACGATTTGATTTTGCTCAGCTGATTGCGAACGTTTTTAATCTTGACTCTGATTTGATCAAGCCAATCTTAACATCCGATCTAAATCAAACAGCTCCAAGGCCATTAAATAGCGGACTAAGGACACAAAAAATTAAAAATGAGCTATCTATATATCCTCCAGATGTTAAAGAGTCGCTTAAAAGCATTTACGATACGCTAACATCGTAAAGATTTTAACTTTGTATGTTAAAATATGTCTAATCAGAAAACAGCTAATGCTAGGTAAAATAATGTTTAAAAAAATCAATATTTTAATATACTCGCTTTTAATTTTTATCATCGGTTGCGATGAACCCACAGAAAATAGTATCGATGAGCTGTTGTGTGAAGGTGGGTCCTATACGACCAAAAATATAATGACCAATATATCAGAGGAAATTTATAATGACGATGAATCGGTAAGAGCTTATAGTAGATATGTATGGACATCGGACGGATCAAATAGGATTTTAAAAGGAAATGGTATTCCAAATCATCCAGTTGGCACATTTCCAAATCCCCATAATCCAAACACGATAACAGAGCAAAATGTTAATGCTACATTTAC
>Ga0208277_1000288_pt1 | contig 30473 bp, 29 predicted proteins | sample ETNtaG_5_FD_185782 | JGI IMG/M metagenome (GOLD analysis project Ga0208277, IMG submission 185782) | Marine microbial and viral communities from oxygen minimum zone, Eastern Pacific Ocean - ETNP201406SV205 (SPAdes) (version 2) | ecosystem: Environmental > Aquatic > Marine > Oceanic ...
AGGAGGAGGCGGTCCAGCCGGAGGGCCACTTGGAGGAGTAGGCGGGCCAGCCGGAGGGCCACTTGGCGGAGTAGGTGGTGGCGTGGGCGGTCCACTTGGGGGAGTGGGCGGGCCAGCGGGAGGCTCACTTGGCGGAGTAGGTGGTGGCGTGGGTGGTCCACTTGGGGGAGTGGGCGGGCCAGCGGGAGGCTCACTTGGCGGATTAGGTGGTGGCGTGGGTGGTCCACTTGGGGGAGTGGGCGGGCCAGCAGGGGACTCTTCAGTTCGAGAAGGCTGGGAAAGAGGCGCTTCTCTAATTGGATTTGAGTTGAGGATGGGGGCATCGTGCGCTCCTTGGCTAGATGTTGCAGTTAAACCAGTAGATAGTTTGTCAAGATCCGCTTTGATTAATGTCTCTCCGCCTAATGAATTTTCAGCCGCATATGAGGTCATTTGGACCTTGGATGGGTCAATCATTTCTCTCTCTTTGATATTTCCAAAATCACCTAGATGGTTATCAAATGCACCTGTGAATAATGAAGATCCAATATTACTGCCCAATTTACGACCTTGGGTAACGCTGTATTCGAAATCGAAAGCATAAGGGCCCATTTTAATCTCATCAGAAGAGCCTTTCAGAACAAATGTCCATTCTCCAGAATCTAGCGGGAACTCAAATGTCCAATCCCTCTGAACACCCGGTCCTAAACTTGTAACTCCTTCAGTCGATAGATATTTTTGACCAGTATTGGTGATTACAGACGCATCTAATCCACCCATTGGGACAGGAGCTTCGTTAGTAATAGAGACATTCGCAATTATGACATCTTCGTCATCATCATTGATGTCCATTTTGATAGTGAGAACTTCTGCTTGTAACGAACCACTATTTCCGGAAGTTGGTACACTCATGTCGCTCGCCTAACTTGCGACTAACGCAGCCATACTTGAAGACAACCATGCCAAGAGTGTTAGATTAGGCCACCGCGAGTTTCAACAGGAAGGGACCAATCAACTGCTGCAACAGTATGGTTTGCTAGGTCAACCGGACTTCTTTTTGTCTCATGAGTGTATATCTTGAAAACATCCCAAAGTCCGAATAAAATTCCAAAGAAGGGAATGACATACTTTGTCTTGTGAGCAGCTCTTCTACCCCAATGGGCTTCTCCAAGAAGGCTGCCATCATCATGCACAATAGCGATTCGCATCGCTCTTTGCCCCAGTGATCTACCGTAATTACGCCCAGTGTACTTGAAATAAAGCCAGTAGAATGTTAGATGCATAATCCATGTTGCTAGAACATAACCTGCTTGTTGAGTGACTAGCAAATCAATCGCCATTAGGTAGAGGAAGAATGTTCCACTTGTCGGTAAGGCAATTAGTAGTGTTATCAGAAAAGCGTCGAGACTCATAGCAACTATTCGTTTCCAAATCGGAGCGATTAGCATACCCTCGGGGGCGGTAGCAGCAACGGCTGCTTGCGCCATTGTTCCGGGCTTGTGCACGCTTACAGGTGAGTCCGCCATGGTGGGGGGTTGGGTCGCGCCTTTGAAAGGGTGTGCTCAGGAATTGACAACATGCCATGCCATAAGATTGGATTCGGAGATCCAATCAAGCCAACTTGCCCACGTTGGGTCATTACGCAAAGTTCTGTCATCACCGATAACAATCAAACCACGTTTTGCTCTTGTTAGTGCGACATTTAATCGGCGATAATTAGACAGGAAACCTACCTTTCCTGCATCGTTTGCTCTGACTGTTGATAGTACAATAATCTCTTTTTCTCGTCCTTGATACCCGTCGACAGATTTCACTTCAAGTCCTTCAATTACATCGTCAACCATACTTCGAATCAACCGTACTTGGCCAGCATAAGGGGATATCACTCCAATATCTTCGGGAGTTAAGTCGCCAGGCGCTAGCAGGTCATTGACAACTTGTACAACTATTGCGGCTTCATCCATATTTGATCTCGATGATCCAGCCTCCTCTTCGATTTCTGCTCCATGAACTGGTACAAATGCTACTGGCTTATCCCAATCTGGCCATAAAAATCCAGCGACAGGTGGTCTTTCTGACGACGAGCAACCATCTTCTAATTTATTTTCATAAAATCTAGAAGATGGGAATTCGCGAATCGTAGGATGCATTCGATATTGCGTAGTTAACATGTGAGCAGGGATTCCATTGGACAACAACCGCTCGAACAGTGGAATATCCAATCCTTCTTGCTCCGCCCTACGACTGGTTACGGTTGGTGGTAACTGACGATGGTCTCCAACAAGAATAAGTTGCCGAGCTCCTTTAACGATGGGTACCAACGCGGATGGTTCAGTTGCTTGCGTAGCCTCATCGATTAGTACAATAGAGAATTTACGATTAGCCAGAGTGAAATGTCCAGCACCAATATTTGTAGTACACAAAACCTGAGCACTAGCCAATACATCATCGGTTATTCGTTGCTCCAATTCTCTAATTTCACGGTAATTTTTGTTTATATCGCGGTGCGCCAGACCCTTATCTTTGCCTTTCAAATCGTGAAGTTTAGCCCTCATAGCATCATTTTCTTCACGAATAAATGCGATTTCATCCTGCTTTGGATGTCTGGATACTTGTGCATCTAAAGTGGCTTCTCTAAGGTTTTCACGAACTTTAACTGGCCTTCCAAGTCGTATTGCTTTGACATCTAAATCAAGCAATCCTTCTAGCAAGTTGTCTACAGCAACATTTGACTCAGCACAAGCTAGAATCGGGCCACGGCCCATTTCTATCAAAGCGCTTAGAAGATGTACTGCCGTGTGGGTTTTTCCTGTACCAGGCGGGCCTTGAATCATCGTCAACCTTTGTCCAACTGCAGTTTCAATAGCCTCGACTTGACTATCATCTAATAGCATCCCTTTCAAATTGACGGGGCGGATTTTTTGTCCATGAATTTCAGGAGGCCTTTGCGCTGAAGAAACAAGATCGTGTGGCTGACAAAGTAACAAGTCCCTCAAAACTGTCCCGCCATCCCCTTCTGTAGAATGGAAAGATACCAATGCCTCATGCATACGGTCGTGCGCCACTCTATTTGCACCACGGTCTAATCGCCAGCCACCTTTACGTAAATCGCCGGGCTTGTCTTTAGCCACAATTCTAATCCGACGATTATTTCGGTCTAATACTACACCTTCGATGACCTTCTCGCCCCAAGGCCTTGCTCTGGAAATAATCACCATATCTCCGTGACCAAAGCGGTGGAAGGGTAGTGCCCCTCCTCCTCTGGCTTCGAATACAAGAATGGGGTCTCCAAAGAATCGACCTGATGTTCTGCCTACTAAATCGAATAATGCAAGGCCGGCGCCAAGCATCTTTTGCTTAGACCAATTCTTCCACCTTTCTTCAACTTGATTCAATTCATCTTCTAGCTCAATGCCAATGAGGTTGGTGAAGCATTCAAAATGGTCTTGAGATTTCCTCCACTTTGCCTCATGGGCAACATTTGTAGCTCGTTTACCATTAGAGCGAGTGCTCATTCTTCGCACCCCTCCTTTCTCGGCCATGACAAAACGGTAGCACTGCTTGTATAGCATGCTGCCGGTGCTCGGGAATAGGTGAGGCTTAACTACGAAATGAGTCGCCGAATATCTGCTGGTGACGATGTTCCGACGTAAGCAGGCCGTAGATATTGAGGGTGATGTTTGCCCTTATTGCGAGTTTGTGAACCCTGCCGGTTCAGCAACCTGCGCCCAATGCTACTACGAATTGACCAAAGCACCAAGAGACCAAGGAGAGTCGGTTTCTGCTGAAGTAAGCAATACTATTTTTGATGAATTAATGTCTGATGAAGACGACTCATGGGAAGAAGTCGATGCACTAGATGTTGTTCTTACTCTAGACCAAGCACCAGTAAATGTAGATCAATACAGTGCGACAGACTTTGAATCCGAAGAACCAGAAAAGGTTAGTTTTGTGGATTCATCTTCACCAGAACTACACAATACTGTGGCTCATGAACCTGTAGATGTGTCTGCAGATGATGTAGGAGAGGCAATTGAAGGCGTTGAAAAAATCGAGTTTACGAAAGAAGACCCGTTTGCACAAGTCCCGGAGCCAGTACATCAAGGGAGAGGCACAGTGTTCTCTCCAAGTACACCATCTGCGATGGATGACGATCTAAAGGGGCATATTGGCGGTTCTGAATTACCATCTTTACCATCTGATGATCTTTATGAAAATAAAATAAATCTCAATGCTGTTAAAGCACCACCGCCTACTCCTGCCGTTGTTTTACCATCAATTCCTGATATTCCAAAAGCCACTGTTGCTCCAAGCCCAGAACCCGTTGCTGTTGCACCTCAACCCGAAGTAGTAGCAGTGCCCGAATCTCCACCAATTGTAGAGGAATCAATAGATTCTGAACCCAAAAAACCTGTGCCTATTCCTCAGAATGAACCCGAACCCGAAGTTTCTGAAGCAGAGATGCCTCCTACCGAAGTGCGAATCTGGCCTTGGCCATCAGGGGAACCTTGGGATGCTAGGCAAGTCCATCGTGAAGTTGTTACAGCACTAGAACAAGCAAAGAGTGGACATATCGAAGAAGCAAAGGGCACAATCGACACACTAGGGCCTCATCTGACTGATGAAAATATAGATTTGATTTACCATATTGGTATGGTTCTTAAGCAGATAGACCGAGTAGATGATGTAAAATCAATGCTGGAAAGAGCGAAAGCAGCGATGCCTGACAATGAGCATGTTTCATCAGCAGTTGCCTATCTCGGAGTTTGAAGAGGGGGGTTTTCTCTGGATACGCCACAGTTGGAAGTTGACGAAATCGTGATCCTTCGTCCGATAAGTCGCCGAATCCTTCCCGAAGTAATGGAGTCATATCTTGAAGACCCTGAGGCAGCAAAAGCTGCTCTTCCTTGGTTGAAAGAAGGTGAGAAAGCACGCCGACAGATTGCAGACCTAATGATTGATCTTGAGATTCAACGAGATGGTGATTCGATACATTTCTGGGCGATTCATTCACTGGAAGATAATTCGTTTGTCGGGATAATAGGCCTAGGTGATGAACTTCAATTAGCCGCTTCTGCATACAATCTCGGCTATTGGGTTAGGAAAAATTGGAGACGCAAGGGCATTGCGAAATCTTGTGTAGATGCGATATTCACATGGCAAAAAGAGAGGACAGAGCAGTCTCTTATCGAAATAACAGTCCATCCTCATAACGAAGCAGGCTTAGCTGTTTGCAAATCGATTTGTGAAAAGTGGAACGGATTGGCAATCGAAGGTTTTGTCCCAATTGAAATAGATGAGAGAACAATACCTCATGTTTTGCATCTAGTTCAACTAAACCGTGGTGATTAGATGAGGCCGGTCTGGTTGACCGTTGATTCTGACGATATTCGTCATACTCCTAAATTTCAAGGCCACCCAACTAGATCCAAAGGCATTCCACACAAAGGGACATCCAGCCAGATGAAAGAAGCGATGAAAGCGTTTCGTAATTGGCTGGACAGAACCCAAGTAACTCTGACAATCTTTGTTATTGCAGACCAATTAGATGACGATGTATTCAGGGAATGGCTTGCTGACTTACTGCGAAATCATCAGCAAGTTACGATAGGTTGTCACGGCCTGACTCACCGTTGCTGGTCTGCATTCCCAGAAGATGCTGATAATTTCTTGGCAGCTATAGTTGAAGCGGATGTGAAATTACACAAATTCGCAGGAGATGCATGGCGGCCTTGGTTCAGAGCACCAGCTGGTTATATCGCGCCATGGATGGCTCCAGTAATCGCAAAAGCAGGATTTGAATTGGATACGAGTGTGAATCCTTCTTGGCTTGTAAGGAAAAAGGCGGGGCCATGGAAGGATTGGAACTCAGTTCAGAATGCATTGAAGGACTCCGGCCTGATAAGCAAGCCATGGTTATGCAAATTTTCACTACCGACTTGCGGTCCAGCGTTGTCAATTCCTATACTAAGGTGGAATGCAAGAAGAGCATGGAGAAAGTTAGGGCCGTTTGTGGAACCTGGAGAGGCTGAACACACTGTATACTGGCATATTCTTGATCACGGCAAAAAGAACGGGCAGTGGAAACCACCTCTTATGATTGAATGAGCCCAAAGGGCTCAAGTCATCTTTGCTTCAGGGGCTGTCATGGAGAAGAGATTCTGGCAAGGTCTTCTTCTAATCGGTATTGCGATGCACATACTTGCTGCAATGCTAATGCCACTGGGATTAGACGCTCATGTTCACGCCTCCTATGTCAGTGATGGAATGGATGATGGTGAAGCACATTTGGAATGGGGTGAACTTAGACCGGACTCACCTAATGGTTCTACTCCAAAAGAGGTTCCAGCAGACGATAAGTGGTTTGCTTGGCATTCCATAATTGAAATGTGGTTTACAATATTCTCTCCGTCAGCAGCAACGTTACATGTCCTTGGGTTGATTGGAGGATTAGGTTGCCTGGCTACAATTTTCCTTCTGACTAGGGATTTGTTCGGAGATGATCAAGCCTTGCGTTTATCCGCACTTGCATCGGTGTATCAACCTCTAATCAGGGCAACAGGGAGATTCTATCAAGAAAGTGTTATCTTAATGCTTGTCGCATTTTCAACATACTGTATAATCAAAGCACTACGAGGTAAGGGTGTAGTAAGTTCATGGCTGATACCTCCAATTATTTGCGCTGCAATTATACTATCATTCAAAGGAATGCCTGTATGGTATGTAATACCTGCAGGACTAGCATTGTTGGCAGCATCTCGACTAAAGATGAATCAGATTCAAATTGCTTTAATCGCTTTATGTGTGCAATTAGTAATACTCTATCGTAATGGAGTCTCTCTATCTAATCCCGATATCATACCCTCCTTACTTACAGCATTTATCGCATACTTCATTTTCGTAATTGGAGGAGTACTGTTTTTCACAAAGCAGGATGGATTAGAAAACGAAGAATCAAAAATTGTGTCTAGGGGAACAATGATGATATCTGCTTGTTTAATTGGCTGGATAGCTGCACTATGGGTAACTGAAGCAGTTTCCTTAGAGAGGGATTTTTTCGATATAATTGATTCATTTACAAATAATCCACGATATTTGTCATTATTGATAGTCCCACTTTGGTTTAGCAGGATGTTACGAACCGAATCATCAGGAGTAAGTCTTGCAAAAAACCGCAATACAATGGTTGTAACTATCTGTTTGATGCTATTATTGAATTCATATGTTTTAGCAGGGTCTGGCCAAAGAGGAACAGATGTGGTAGGCGCCCACATAGGAAATGAAATCGAAGATGGTGAAGATGTACTATTTTTGGCAAACTCACCTCTCTCTGTACACCGGTTATATTCTGTAAAGTTCGCAATGGACCCAGATAGTGACGGAGACAACCTTGGATTCTGGAGGAACAAAGATAGCGGTTGGGAAGTTGAATTGTCAGAATGTGAAACCTTCAAAGATATTGATTGGATAATTGTCTATCCATACATCGACCCAATTATTCCAGAAGGATGGGTCGAAATCGAATTCGAGGATTCTGAAAAAGTAAGTGACAGTTATCATTTGTATGTTTGGGGGGAAGAAAATGAACGGTGTCCTTGATGGAATAAAAGTCCTTGATTTATCGAGGATATTGGCCGGACCATATTGTGCCCAAATGCTAGCCGATCTTGGAGCTACGGTCACCAAGGTCGAGGCGCCTTGGGGAGACGATACGAGGGGCTGGGGCCCTCCATTCCTTGAGGATGGTACCGCTGCATACCATCTGTCATGTAATCGGGGCAAAGAGATAATCTTCCATAATCTGAAAAAAGATAAGGCAGAAATTCAACGCTTGATTTCAGAATCAGACGTGGTAATAGAGAACTTCCGGCCAGGTCAACTTGAGAGATTAATCGGTCCAATCTCGAAAGATGTAATTTTGTGTTCCATAACTGGTTTTGGACAGAGTGGCCCTCGTTCTCAGGAGCCAGGATACGATTTAGCTCTTCAAGCAATGAGTGGTATAATGAGTATAACTGGAGAACCAGGTGGTGGCCCAGTTAAGGTAGGTGTCGCTTGGATTGATATTATCACGGGCCTGTATGCTGGAAATGCGATACTGGCATCATTATTCCATCGTGAAAGAACAGGAACTTGCAACCATTTAGATATCTCATTATGGGACTGTGCAATCGCATCTCTGGCCAATCAAGGACAAAATCAGATAGTAAGTGGGACTGACCCTGGGTTGCTAGGTTCTGGCCACCCCAATCTAGTTCCTTACCAGGCCTTCCAAGCCAGTGACGGGTGGGTTGTGATTGCTGTGGGTTCAGATGCGCAGTTCGCAAAGCTATCAGAATTATTAGAATTTGAGAACACATGGCCAACTAACCAAAACAGAGTGGATTCAAGGCAGGAGGTTAACGCAGTAGTCCAATCAAAAGTTTCTGAAATGTCTAGATCTCAAGTAGTTGAATTGCTTCACGGAATTCCAACTTCGCCAATTAACAAGATTAGTGAAGCATTTGCTGATATCCAAAGCATCGCTCGCGGAGTGGTCAGCAAATGGAACGGGCAAGACGTTTTATCCAGTCCCTTACGGTTTATTTCAGAAAGAAAATAATGAAGTCTGACCACCGGTTCTAACAAGGCCGGCAGTTTCCAGTAATTCCATTGCATTGTCAAATCTCTTTTGTGAAAATTGTCTATCATCAACAAGGAATTTTTTCAAACCTTCAACATCAACATCGCCCTGTTTGAGCGATTCATCGTCAACTTCTACAACAGGATGGTTTCTGAAAATCTCCCTTATCTCGTCGATTCTATCAGGAATTTCCTTGTCTTTAGCAGCGCAAACCGCTTCAATCGTTTCAAACTCCTTGATTAATTTCAATCCAGTTTTGGGGCCAATTCCCTTGATACCGGGATGGAAATCAGTTCCAATCATTATTCCCAAATCGATTAGTTGGTCCCGCGTTAAGTCATTTTCGGACAGGATTTCGGCTAGTTCAATTTTTTGAGCACGAATAACCCGGCCCATTCTTTTACTTCCATCAGATGTAAGATTCCTGATAACTACTGGAGCGCCATAAAGCAAAGCATCCCAATCCTGGGTCGCAACTGCATCTAGTTGACCATTTGCTGCCATTACTGCAGCCTGCGCCTCACCTTCCGCTTTTGCTCTGAATGCAGGGATTCCCATCAGAGATAGCATCTCAATGGATTCCTCTACCATCTCCGGCGTATACTTGACACAACGCTGGGCCATTTTTTGCGCGGTAGCAAAGTCTCCTCTTTCGAGGGCGTCTTTCCATTCAGCTTCGGCCAACTCTCTTTTCTCACGCCTAGCCTCAATCTCATCACTCTTCAGTTCAGGATGAGTTCCATCAAAAATAAACACAGGATTCACTCCTTTGGATAACATTAGGGAAGCCCTTGAAAGAAAACCCATCAGGTGGGCAACTACCTTTCCATTGTCGGACTTCAACGGCCCTCCGTCCCCGGTAGGGGAACGGTCACGAATCGTGGTCAGGAATTGGAATGCAAGAAGAAAACTATCGATCCCTACACGCTTACCTCTCATCGCTTCTACTGTAGTATCTTCAGTGTTTGCGAGGTCGCGGAGATTGCAGCCCATGTTAGGGGCTAACATCGGATACACTTGAGCCTCACGGCTCGATAACAAGAAAGCGGGCAATGCAGGATTCGAACCCACGTCTTCGGCTCCGAAGGCCGAAAGGATATCCAGACTACCCTAATTGCCCCAAACAGCCGAAAAGCCACCCCTTCTTGAACCACACCCTCGCGTCCATTCAAGTGCTTAGGGGTGCTGGTAAGGTCATGAGCGGCACATCTCCTTGCGTTAGTAAGGGCTGTAGTATGTGTTGCAGAGAGACTGTAATGCCCATTACTGCAACGGAAGCAAGCCGGCTTACAAGACGCACAGGTATGTCGGAAGATCAATTCTGTAGTAAGGATGAAAATGGTATTCGCAGATTATTGAATAATCAAGACACGCGTGCGTGCGTATTCTTGGCCACTGGTTCTGATATACCGACTGCCCCAGGGGTTTGTTCAGTCTATGACAGCCGTCCTTTAGGCTGCAAAACATATCCAACAATTCTCAGTGAAGAGGACCTTGCAATTCTAGATAATTTATGCCCTCATACAGAAGAATTCGATGAACCAGACGAAGAGGATGCACACCGATTACTCAATCTTGAGTCGAAATTGAAGCTATGATTAGTGTACGGCCTAGGGACTTATGGACAGGTATTCCATAAGATTCTTCGACTTTAAAACCGGGTAACTTGAACTCAGTTTCGATAGCCTGGTCTAGATTTTCATTTCCGGCTTTGCCGGGTAAAATAATTACCAATCGACACTCATTATGTTGTGCTACAACATTTGCTAACATCTCCTCTAGGAGTTTTTCATCACCCTTCGAGTTCCGACCATAAGGGGGATCAACTACCAATGCTGCTAATTTTTGAGGCAACTGAAACCTTGTTGCATCGTCTCTACGAACTTCTGCTTTGACACCAGCCCATTCTAGGTTTTCTTTAGTACCTTCAACCATAACTGGATCGAAATCAATCCCCAATGTTTGGCGATTGGTAAGTGCAGATTCAATCAATATGCCTCCAGTTCCGCACATCGGGTCAACAACATATCCTTCGTTTATTCCAGCAGCGATATTCACTGCAGCCCTAGCCAATCTTGGCTCTAGGCTTACTGGACGGAAGAAAGGACGTTTGTTAGCTCTCATCGAAGCCCAACCGTGCTTACCAGGGCCCGGTCCAACCATCCACCCCCAGGCTACAAGTCCTGCTGAGGCATCCAAAACAACGCCAAATCTATGCGTAGGATTTCCTAGATTGAAAGTAGAACCTTCGTCGTGGAACCGGCCACCTAATTGGTGTTCAATTTCCTTGGTTGAGACGGGTAACTTTCCTTCATGCCTCCAACATTCTACCGCCATATCAGCCATTTTCTGATATTCGATTAGTTTGTGTAAATCCTCAATGGAAGTCCATTCAGCGATTCCGCCACCGACTAAAACACATTCACACCCAGCCATTATTTCTGCCCGCGTCCAATCACTATCTCCTTCTGCAATAATCAATCTGCGTGATTCATTTTGTGAAATAACACATTCAGGAAACATAGCCCTAGCCTCCGCTCGAGAAATGGCAGGGTGCCATCCTCTTAGGGCGATTACAGTAGTTTCATCTAAGGAAGTCATTAACTCACCTCGAATAGATTGTAACAGATTCGCTACCCCAATTAGTATGCGAGACATTGCTAAATTTATGTTCAGACAAATCGAAATCAGCTAAAACAGGCTCTGAGTGGATAACTTCCGATTTTACAAGAATGAATTCATCGACCAAATTCTGCTCTAAGAAATGTGCAATTGTAGTAGGCCCTCCTTCTACTAATAGCCGTTGAACTTCTAGATCTCCTAGCATGTCCAACATCGCCCCCAAACCTCTGAAGTCATCATTGAGGTGCCTGGTTCCAAATCCATCATTCAATATTTTCGAGCTCATCGGTATTCGATTATTAGGGTCAATCACTACGCGTAATGGCTGCCTGTCAGTTTCAACCAGCCTTACTGTGAGCGAAGGGTCATCTCGAATTACAGTATTAGATCCTACCAAAATGGCATCACAGTCATTTCGTAATTCATGTACCTTGACTAAGCATTCCTGGCTAGTAAACCTACCAGAATCAACGGATAAATCATCGACCGAGCCATTGGCATCAGTTGCGATTTTCACTGTAACGAACGGTCTTCGATTTCGACACCAATGCAAAAACTCTCTCATTTGACTGGATGCTTCTTCTTCAAGCAGTCCCGATTCAACTTTGATTCCAGCGTCCTGTAAAACGGAGATGCCGTTTCCTCTAACTAGGGGATTAGGATCTCCGTGTGCGACGACCACTTCACTAATTCCTGCCCAAAGTAGTGCTTCAGTACAGGGAGGAGTTCGGCCAAAGTGATTGCAAGGTTCTAGAGTTACATACGCTACAGCACCGTTGGTGTTGTGGCCTTTTTCTTCAGCATCATGGATGGCCATTTGTTCGGCATGTAGTCCTCCGAGATGGTCATGCCAACCCTCAGCAATGACCTCACCATCCTTGACTAGAACGCATCCTACTAGCGGATTAGGCCTCACTCTGCCCCTTCCCCTTTCAGCGACTTCGATAGCGCGGCGCATGTGATTACACTGCTCCGCACTCCAAGTCATGATGCTTGCTGATTAGGCATTAGACATGAGGGCATCGCTTCCAAATGCAGTCTATGAGGAGTGAATGAAACGCAATGCACCTTGCATAACTTCCATCTTTAACGGCGTCGAACCGATGTTTTCTCCATCAACATTGATTGCAGTAGGCCTTGGAGTTGAAATTTCTAAAGTTTTGAAACGATGATAGTCAACCATTGGATGGAACACATGTCGACCTTCTTTCTTCAATTGGCCAAAAGCCTTCAATATTTGTCCACGCTTCATTTTCTTGAGGATTCCAATATCCATTACGCCATCATCAAGCGAAGCACCTGGAGCCAGGGGTAGCATCGATCCGCCAGTCTGACTGTTTTGGATTAAGAATAGAGTGAAATCATCTTCTATTGTATTGCCATCAATAGTGAGCGTTGCATTTCGTCGGTTATTGGCCATGATTGCCATAAGTATTCCAACATCATAACGCATAGGCCCCATCCATCTCATTTTTTCAGCTTTGATTGTTGAATCAACACCCAACCCCCATGTGACCAAATTGATACTGTAGCGGGTGAGCTCACCATTTTCATGACCAGGTAAGCCTGCAACCATATCCACCTTTGCCAAATCTAACGCTTGATAATGGCCATTACATATTCTTGTAACAGCATCTTCTGTACTGGTTATTTTTAGATCGTTAGCCATAGAATTTCCAGTACCTGCGGGGATCAAACCAATACGGCATGTCTTTTGGGATTGCATCAATCCTGTAACAACTTCTGATAGACTACCGTCACCCCCAACTACAACAATAATATCTGACTCATTGGTTGTTAGTTTCGAAGTGAGTTCGATTAATTCCCCTGAATATGAGGACAAATGTGTTTCGACTTTGATAGATCTCTCTTCAAACATTGATTTAGCCAGTGCGGCTATTTTGTTACCCTTCTTTTTGCCCGAATAGGGGTTAATCATCATGTGAATTACCTTTGCAGTATCCCCTTCAACAATATCTTTTGTGAAAACCTTAGCGTAAATTGGTTTGTGTACGCCCTTCTTTTTCTTACTAGTCAAATCCGGTAAGAACTCGAGAACATCAGGCTGCCCGTTGGTTTTGGCCATAATCCGCGATGTAGGTTTTCCGAATGAACTCTTCCCTAGTAAACAGAGGCAAGACCCGGCAGATAGTATGATGGCGGGAGACCGGCCCAAACTATTTTCGATTTCAGAATGAAAAATCACTAAAATCATCATCATCCGAAACCGATGCACGTTTTTCTTTTACTTCTGGTTCTGGTTCAGGTGCAGGTTTTGCAGCACGCTTCTTTACAGCACGTCGCTTGATTGGCTTATCCTTGACAGGAGGGGTTGGTGCTGAACTAGAATGAGAACTTGCCATCGATGCAGAGAAATGTCCTCGCTTAGGGGCTTCAGGTTGACTAGATACTACATTTGTAGAAGGCATAGGGGTATTGTCTACCTTTGCTGGAGCCGAAGTTACCACCGGTTGTGATTCCATCTGCTTTGCCTCACTTGTAACTACTACAGAACCCCCTCCTCCGAATGTTGCAGGACGATCATCATCGTCGTCATCGTTTGAAGACAACACACTGTCCAAACTGAATCCAGAAATCGGGACCTCTTCTTGGCGAGAGGATTTCTTCGGAGGCGGTTTTGACTTCTGATCTTTCTTAGCACGATCTGCAGCACTTTCTAACCCAGCCTTCTTTGAAGACTTTAGGTCCTTCTTCATCTGAACGGCTTTTGCAAATCCTTCTCTGCCAAGCAATGCTTCAGCAGTTGCTCTTGCGCCTTGTCGAATTATCATGGTTGAAACAATGAAAAGACCAACTCCTCCTCCAATTCCAAATATTAGGAAGAACAGAATAAAAGTCCAACCTCCAAATATGTCTGTATCTCCAAGGGAATATTCATCATCGCTATCTCCATTCATACTGACAACACCTTGCCCAGCACGTATTTTGGTGACAACCATTCCATGACCTTGGTCTTCTAAATCGCATGCATCTGAGGTAGTCGATACGCCATCGGTATCGAGAATATACCCACTCAACTCGATTGGTTGGTGCCAATGCTCGAGTACATTCAGTCCGTTTGCAATATTCTCGGAACCCGGAATAATCCCAATTACTTCCCAATCTTCTTCATTCTCGGAAAGTTTGCTTCCAACAGCTTCTGTAGGGTTTACTGGCGAGGACCAATCCTTCAGATTAACTCTGCCTGCACTTCCTTCCTCTACAGCTTCTGCTTCGTTCCACTTCATGGTATGGATGATTACAGCAGCACCCATTGCGGATTCAATGCCATCTAGATCTGGGTGAGAATCGTAAATAGTTGAAGATATCAACATACCAGTGACTTTAGTTTTCGTACCGTTGCATCCAAAAACCACGTTAGAATCGAAACCATCTCCCAAATTTGATTCAATATTGGCTGAGCCATCTTCGATATCAACATTCAATTGTCCGTCACCAGTACCCCATTCTGGGGTTGATGAGTAAACACATCCAGCCATTAACATCGAGAGAACCAGCAGCATTGCCAGTCGCACATGTGGGCGGGCCATGAACTGCCTACGGCACCTTGAGTTGTTGAACCCTTTCATATCAACATAGAAAATTAGACTAAATTAGTTAAGCGCGGAGAGAGAGATTCGAACTCCCGTGTCCAAGGGACAGTGGATTTCAAGTCCACCGCGATACCAGGCTATGCGATCTCCGCTTGTTCTGCCGGTGGGGCCTTTCTTTCAAGAATCTATCTTATGTCATTCATCTCTGCGATTTGCAATAATCGCTAGACCTAGGCTTGCAGCAACAGTAGCGAACGTGAAACCAGGCAGTCCAGATTCATCATCGTCACTACTAGGATTGTTTGCAGTGTTTGCCGCTCTTTCCACATCATCAACAAAGTCATCAACATTCCAATCATATCCAAGGAATACGACAATTGGATTCCAATCATCATCAAGAATGAATGTTTGAGTAGAGTGAGATGTAGAAGTTGTAGGTTGGTCATCCTCGGTCTCATCCACTAATGGAGACATAAGAGTAGATGCATCTTCTCCATCAGCGACCCATGCATAGTGGTTGGAGTCTTCCATCAGGTATGTTTCTGTGCTAGCATCAGATGTTGACATCCAGTGGCTGTATTCGCCCATGTCATGCCAGATGTATAGATTGTAATCTGTATCAATATCATTAATCGAAGTTACATAATCCGCTGTAATGACATGATTGATTTTGTTCTGGCCAAGGGTGTGTATTGTATGTTCTATGGCGCTCACCCTTTCCATATTGGAATAGGCTCCAGCAAACATATCAGTCTCTCCACCTGGATAAACAACTCCTAACTTGTGAATCATTTGTTCACCTTGGGAGGCAGGTGCAGGAATCATGGAATCCATTGTACTGTTTGGGGCCCAAGCAATGTACATTTGATCATTTAGACTATCCATTCCTAAACTGCTTTCTTCCCATGAATCGCTTGTCATATTCCAGTAGTGAAGTTGCCACCACCAAGAATAGTCCTCTGGTGCACTTACATTGTCGATAGATGACATATAGTGCCCCCATTGTGAACTAGGAGCATCAAAATCATCTAGTGCGGCCAAGGACATGTGCCATGCGTTAATTTGAGTTAGAACAGATGTATCATTCATCCCGTCAGACTGAACCACCACGAATGAATCGTTGCCTATATCGGGAATTGGTATCAGTGAATCGTCAGTAGAGTTCGGTGCAAAAGCCAATTGACCAGCACCTATGGAATCAATTCCTAAACTACTTCCTTCCCATAAGCTAGTTGATTCATTCCATGAGTGTAACTCCCACCACCAAGAATAATCTGACGGAGACTCATCTCCATTTATTCCGGCGATATAATGCCCCCACTGGCCTTCACTTGCGTTAATTGTCCAATTGTTTTGGTATGCAGCAGCAGTCAATTGTTCCCAGCCTGTAGGCTCAACACTATACTCGCTGCTATTTCCATCAGGCATAACTACGGTTACAGTTGAAGCACCATCATTATGATTCATAGCGTGTTCATCATCGTCGTGTTCGTGGTCATGGGATTCAATTTCTTCAGTGACCACAGAAATTTGGAAATCCTCCCAAACTTCCTCCATGTCCGAAATATCTCCTGTTAAGTGAGGCCATGTTGCTCCGTAATCGTCAACGTATTCCTTTAGAACTTCAGGAGTATCTGTTGCAGGGTCTACCGTAATAGATATGAATTGATAATCAACACCTTCTAGTTGAGCTTCTGCTGATTTAAGGTTACTAGTAATGACCGGGCACACATCAACACATGTTGTGAAGATGAATGCTACAACTATCACATCTGCGCTTCCTTTCTGAAGTGAGTAGTTGTTACCGTCTTGATCGATTAGGACTCTATTTGGAATTGATTCCCTATCCAAATTGTACCCATTCCAGTGCACTCCGTCTCCTCCTGCACTACTGGATGGAAGAGTTGATACGCATAACAACGCCACTACGGCAATGGACAACCAGCGCATGAAACGCCTTCTAGTGGGTCATTTATCAAACCTAGCACTAGGTTCTTATTCAGTAACATATGAGTAATCATAGTTAGGGGTGCACCAAGATGGCAGAGAATCGATTCCATCAGGATTGGAAAGGCCGATACCCCATAGCATCAATGCTACGAATAGTATTGGGAAGAGTGCAGTTCTTGTGTAAATAAACGGATCACCCTTCAGGTGCATGAAGAATGCAGCAATCCCGTAGCCTTTGATAATTCCAACCACAATTAGAATTCCCCAAACAGCATCTCTAGTAATCTCAATATCAGTTCCTGGAACTGTTTCAAAGAATACTGCTGCTATTTCGAATAATGTGAAGAACATCAGGATTAGGAAGTTTACGTAGTAAACATCTTTCCCGATCATATCAGCCATTTTCTGGAAGAGTCCTGCAATTGGTCCGGTATACTTGTGTTCGCCCATAATATCGCCTCAGTATAGATAGAATGCTGGGAAGATGGCAACCCACGCCAAATCCACGAAGTGCCAATACAATCCGAAGTATTCGATTCCTTGGCCGTTTTCTTCATCATAGCCGACAGTATCGGCCTTGAATACCATGAATAGCATAACTAGCAATCCAATGAATACGTGAAGACCGTGTGCACCCGTTGCTACATAGAATATCGAACCTGCTTGACTATCGATTGTGAATCCTTCAGCAATCAAGTGACTCCATTCAATCAACTTCAGTACGATGAACAGCGAACCAAGTGCTACAGTAATCAGCAGGTAGTTACGGACAGCCTGCTTCCTTGTAGGGAATAAGCGTGCCATAAGTGCGTTCTTAGAAGGCTCCCAATTAACATCCTTAGCAGTCTTTAGTGCCAGAACAATGGTGTATGAAGAGATAATCAGTGCAAATGTGTTGATTCCACCAGGAAGCAATGTCCAGAAGTCTCCAGTACCTGTTGCTCCACCTGGTCTCAGGTAATCTGATGCAGTGTATGTGTCTACGACATCACACTTTCCTGCGTTAACAGCCCACTGTGTACACCATTCAGTTCTCATTCTGAGATAAGAAGAGAAGAATGATGCGAAAACCATCATTTCGGAGATTAGGAAAATCCACATTCCTGCCTTGCGTATGTCTTGTCCCTTGAAAGGATCTGATGTGGCTATTTGCTCTGGATGGCCTTTAAGGTCCTCATTCCACCAGTTACCAATTCCAATTATTGTAATGACAGTGCCTATTGCAGATAGCATGAATCCAGACATATCTGGGTCGTAATCCAGTCCCAACCAAGCCTTACATGTTGTAACAAATCCAGGGAATCCCATCATGAATAGTAGGATACCACTAGCCATCAAAATTGGTGAAGCCGAACCATGGTGCTCTTCATGGTCGTCACCATGGTCATCGTGATGTTCTTCTTCAGGTTGAATACTGTTGAAGAATCCTGCAATTCCGTAGAATGCAGCGTATATGATGAACATTATCATTATCGTTTTACCAGCTGTACTCCATGTAAGGTAAGATAGGTGAGCATCGATGTCAGCATGGTGAGCATCGTCCCATTTGTCACTTGCAGCCTCTCTTTGTTCAAGAGTTCCTGTCTCATTAGCAGTGTCCCACTCGGCTTCGACTTCTTCTAATTCATGATGGGCATCTTCCCAATCATGGTGCTTTACAGATCCGACTCCTTCGGCTAGCACAGCATAAGCAGCGATACCTGCGAAGAGAAGACCTACCGAGATTAGGACAGTCTTCATCCAAATATCATTCTTGACATCGTGTAGACTTCCGCTCATTTTTTCGCCTCCTTGTTCCATAGATTACTAATCGTCCGGAATGGTCTGCGTAAGAACGATTCGAATTTCGTTTCATGGTGCTCTGCACCTTCATTTGCATCATACTGTATTGGTTCAACAGCGAATGATGGAGTAGGTGGAGGTGAAGTAACAGCCCATTCAAGAGACCATCCTCCCCATGGGTCCTTTCCTACCTTTTCGCCTTTCTTGACTGAACGGACAAGATTCCACACAAGTATCAGTTGTGACAGACCAAATATAATTGCGAAAGTAGAGATTGCCATATTCAATTCAGCAAATCCAGAGTCAGCAGCATATGTGTGAGTCCTTCTTGGCATTCCCATTATTCCTACAGCGTGCATTGGCCAGAAAGCGGCATTGTATGAACAGAAAGCAATAATGAAGTGCCATAGTCCTAACTTCTCATCCATTTTACGACCGAACACCTTAGGGAACCAGTAGTAGATACCTGAGAACAAGGCGAAGATGATTCCTCCGATGAATACATAGTGGAAGTGAGCCACTACGAAGTATCCATCATGGAACTGGGTGTCAAGTCCAGCAACAGGGAAGAACATTCCAGACAGTCCACCCAGTGTGAATGTAATCAGGAATCCTAGAGACCAAAGTGTATGAGTCTTGAACACCAAACTTCCTCCCCAAAGAGTCGCGAGCCAATTGAAAATTTTCACACCAGTAGGAATTGCAACTGCCATTGTAGTGATCATGAATGCTGCACGCCATGCAGGACTCATTCCACTGGTTAGCATGTGGTGCCCCCAAACAATGAATCCGACCACTCCGATGCCGACCATTGCGTAAACCATTGAACGATAGCCGAAAATCGAACGTCTTGCACTTGTTGCAAGAACTTCTGATACGATTCCAAACGCAGGAACTACAACCACGTATACCTCGGGATGTCCGAAGAACCAGAATAGGTGCTGGAACAGTAGCGGGTCTCCGCCTGCGGTGAAGAAAGTCGTACCTATTGTCGAATCGAATAACAAGAAGAATACGCCGATAACGAAAGCTGGCAAACTCACATACAGCATGAATACGCTGATTAGAACCGACCATGTGAATAGAGGCATTCTCATCCAACCTACTCCCTTAGCACGCATGGTGAAGGTTGTAGTAACGAAGTTCACTCCAGACAATGTAGAGGACGCACCAAGTAATGCAATTCCAGATATGAAGGCAATCGTACCAGAGTTTGGACCTCCTGCCTGTCCTGTAAGGCTGGAGTAAGGCGGGTACATTACCCAAGTAATGTCGGCAGCTTCTCCACTCCATACTCCTGTAAAGATTAGAGGCGCAGCAGCAACAATTATCCAGAATCCTAGAGCGTTGATTCTAGGGAATGCTAAGTCTTTAGCACCAATCTGTAGAGGTAGTATGTAGTTCATGAAACCAGCAATCATAGGCATCGCTGCCAAGAAAATCATTGTAGTTCCGTGAAGGGTGAAGAAGGAGTTGTACTCCGCTTGTGTAAGGAAATCATTCTCTGGTAGTGCTAACTGTATACGGAATAGTAGTGCTAGCAATCCTCCTACTAAGAAGAAGAAGAACCCGTATAGGAAGTAAAGAATTCCGACCATCTTGTGATCAGTAGTGGTTAGCCACGGCTTTAGGTATGCCCAGAAACTTCCAATCGAGAATGTATCAGGATTACGTGTGTAGAATACCCACATGCTTCCAACAAGGATTAATCCGAGAGCAAGACCTATTGCAGTCATCAAAATTGTTAGTGCAGCAGCACTAGGGGCTGTTGGATTAGCATTTAATCCGAGGACGGTGATATCTTTCTGATTCCAGTCGTCGTCATTTGTAGCGGCACTATCACCATTTACGGCGTTACCATAGATTGTGAATTCAACAATTGCTGTATCATCAGCAGGGGCTGTCCACTTGAAATCCCAAGTCCTTCGATTGTTAATGTCTAGGGTGTGAGTTAGTCCACCATCCATTTCCGCTGCCATGTTTCCATCAACATCGGGAACAGATTCCAAAACTCCTCCACCAGTTGAAATTATTCTAAACCCTCCATTTTGGTCAGGGTTTGTTGCAGGCACCTTGTCGTTAGAAATAGTTAGAGTGAACAAATATTCTTCTGACGCGTTGAAAACCTCAGGCAAGCCCTCTACAGTAATTACAGTGTCAGCAGTCATTCCACCGTGACAAGAACATCCGCCATCACCGCCTTTGCCAATTCCATTTTGGCGAGCTTCGAAAGTAGTAGTTGATGCTAAAGCAACCAAGAGTATGGCAAGAATTGCAACGGTTCTACCCTTCATTCTCTCAACTCCTTATTATCGAAGTAAACTCCGAAATCCGCGTCACAGGTTTTACCTTCAGCGGCAACAACCTCGACTTGTCCATTCATCAGAGAATGCTCCTTTCCACAGTATTCTGCGCATCGGATTGGGAATGTACCTGCTTCGTTTGGCTGAACATACATCCAAGTTCCACCCTCGAGTCCAGGAACTGCATCTTCTTTCATTCCCCATTCTTGGAGCCAGAATGCGTGCTGAACACCTTGGTATGTACTGGTTGCATCGAAGTTAGCCTCCCTTTCAGGATTCATGCTGTGTATGTTGAACAGGACGTTGGTATCACAGGGGATGATCAGGTCTCCGCTCATCTTGTGTTCTACTGGAATGTGCTGCCAGCGATGAACTACATTTCCATCAGCATCCAATATGTCCACGTGTTGGAAAATCGATTCGTTGAACAAGACATCTAGAGTCGTATCATTTGCCAAATCAAGGTTTGCTGAGTTAGCGCCATATGTTATGGCGGCTGTTGCTGCACCTTGTCCAGCATCGATAGTAAGCCCCGAAGTGATATTCCAAGTGACATCGTGCCCGGTATCCATGTCCTCCCATGTTAGAGCGTCTTGGTAATAGAAGTCCCAGTACCATTGAAGGCCATTGACTTCAACTGTGAAAGAATCATCGTCGTTCTGGAGGTTTGCAACTTCTCCCCAAACAATGTTCATTGAGCCGAAAGCGAGTATAGTTACCCATACAACTAGAATTGTTGGGCCAAAGAACCATGCGAATTCAAGATCGAAGTTGTGGCGTTCCTTCGGGAATGTGCCGACCTTGATTTCTTCTTTACCTACAGGTTCGATGCCATCTCTGTATCGCAATATGGCGATTAACAGCCATGCAAATGTAAACAGTCCGACTAAAATCGACCAGAAAAGAAATTTATCATACAGAATATTGAACACTGTATGCTCATCCGGCCACAACTCACGCGAAGCGCCCATGCTTTGACCGGTTAGACGGGTGTATTAAGCGATTGCGCATTGCAGGCTTCTCCCGTAGGGAGGTTTGTTGATGTGCCGTCTCTTCTTCGGTTAATTTGTGGGGCTCTCAGCTTGCGTCCAAACCACCCTCGATGGTGCCGTTTTACTCGAGATAGAAGTTCAACCGGGTTCTAGTCGACAAGGGATTGTTGGATTCAATGATTGGAGAGGCCGAATTCAGGTTGCAGTAAAAGCGGATGCTCAGAAAGGTAAAGCCAACCATGCGGTATGCAATGTGTTGAAGAAAATTTTTTCTTCCAATGTAACAGTTGTATCAGGGCATACAACGAGACAAAAAAAAGTCAGCATTGAAGGGCTATCTTCTGACCAAATAGTTACAGTTTTGGAGGGATTAATTGAATCGTGAGCAACGATACGCGCTCGCCCATAGAGCGCTAGAGTCCTGTATCGAAGAGAATGCGGAAGGTACAGTAATTTTAGTGGAAGGCCAAAGAGATGAAGCTGCATTGAGAGAGTTAGGCTTCACCGGGCCAATCGAGAAATTAAATCGTGGCTGGCCAATAGATCGTGTAGTTGTTTACATCACCGAAGAATATGGTTCTTGTATAGTGCTAATGGATTGGGATAGAACTGGAGGTAGATTACAAAAAAGACTGATGGATTCCATGACCAGTCTTGACATTAAACCTTCAGACGAATGCCGTAGGGCGCTTTCGAAAGCCATGAAGCCAGATACAATGTGTGTTGAAGATTTACCATCATTCCTCAGGGAGCCTGACGCCTGATTCTTTTACGGTATTCAACACTACATGAGTGTAAGAGCGAGTAATTCCATCAAGAGTAAAAACAGTCTTGGTGAGATCATCTAAATCTTCTCTGTCCTTAACACGAGCCAGGACCATCGAGTCCCAATCTCCTGTAACATCGTATACGCTGAAGACCCTTGAATCGGAAGAGATGTGCTTCTGGACATCCATAATTTTGCCTTTTTCAATACAAAGGCCGGCCATAACAGTCATGCTCCAGCCTACTGATTCAGCACTCAAAATCGGTGCATAACCTCGAATCGTCCCTCCTTCTTCCAATTTTCTTAATCTGTTAGTGATAGTTCCTTGGGCTACACCAACAATCTGTGCTAATTGTCTTTGTGAAAGTCTAGCGTCTTCGCAAAGAGCCTCAACTATCGCACGGTCGGTAGAGTCTAGAACCATATTTGCAAACGAAGGGTAGACAGTTTTCAATCATTCGTCCGTTGCTCGGGTAGGTTTAGATCGAGAATCCAATCTCCAAGTTCCTCTACTTTGACACAAAGTTGCAGGGAAAACTCCCCCTCTCCACTAACTCTCAATGTCCCGCTGTGGGTCAGATTAGGCGCAACAGTCTCTTTCTTAATACGTCCATTAGCCTTCCATCCATCACCCATCATCAGTTCACCAATTTCGATAGAATTGCCAGTTACTATTCGGTATTCAAGAACTCCCATCTCTGATGTCCAAGAACCCTCTAAACGCGGTAATCCGATTTCCCGCTTCCTTTCAGCCATCACAACAAATCCAATACAGAATATTAATCCAATTAGCATCAACAAAGGAGTTAATGATGCGCCCTTGTCAACGGATTGCCAAGAAGTTGGCATTTTAGCCCTCTGTATCGACAAGACGCGATTAGAAGTATCATTTTCAAAACCTCCAATCATAACTAGTAAGATTTCGTAGTCATTTGCATGACTAGCGTCACCGAGAATAATCCCTGCACCATCCAAATGGTCTCTTGTGATTGTTTCATTCCATGCATTTGTAGTATTGTTAGTGAAATAGAATGTTGAAGATGGCGCCCAGTCTCTCACTAAATTGTGAACAACTCTTCCTTTGGCATCAATAGCCTCCGATTCAATTATGAAAACGTGCATTTGCGTAGCCGCATTCAATACCTGAGGATTTGTCCAAGTTGCAGTAATGTTGAGAAGTTCAACTTCAGTTGAACCAATTAGTTGAACATTCCACTCAATTTCAACTTCATTGGTTCTAACCTCTGGCCCGATATCCGAGATATTCTCTGGGTATCCGTCAATCGCTACAACAGGCGTCTGATTGAATGCATGATACATCATTCTAGCATCCGCATCATCGTCTGGAAGTCCACCATCTTCTTCATCAGCGCCAGTTCTCCAGTGCAGTAGAGTGATTTCGCCGTCTCTGTCCATTTCAACAAATTCTTCTAACTGCTCTTCATCACCAGCACCGTGGAACCATTCGACTAGAATAGGGGCATCAGATTGGCTTTCATAGTGTCCTTCGGAATAAATTGAAAGATCAGAAATTGCGGTTGCAAGCGGTAAGAATAGTAGCGCCACAAAAAACGCGAAAACCCTCATTCCTCTTCCTCCTCAATTCCAAGCTTAAGTCGAAGAATATCTTGTTCTTTTTGATCGATCATCAAAGAGACTCTTGCTGCAACCCATACTGGTAACAAGTATTCTCCGCATCGAAGTATGGCCGAACCTTTCTCTACTGCAGAGGGGAAGTCTTCACACAGTGGTGCGCGACCTTTGAGCATTGAAATCATAGTTTCATGGTCAATATCAATCAGGCCCTTAGTAATATGTGGGCGGAGTAATTCCAGCGCCTCTTGTCGAGTTCTCCAGATGCCTTTGTTGTCTGTGAAACAAGGCTGTCCAACATGAATAACTCGTAATGGATGAAAGGTATCTCCTGGCCAAAAGTCCCCTTTTTTGTTTACGACTGTTGGCTTGTAAAGACTCTCAAATGCAACATTGTTTGACAGATTCACTCTTCTGCCACGATGCCACCAAGTGAATTTCGATTCATCAATCCCCCATTTGTCACAAATTCGAGATACAATTTCAGGATTAGCAATTTCAGTAGAATGTTTGTTCTTGTTTTGGCGAGGTAATTCTTGGGGTTCTCGATTCAACTCACGTTTCAAGATCATTGAGCGTGCAATGCCTTCAGGAGTCCTTTCGGTCACATGCTCAAACAAGGCAACATAGAATCCTCCAGTGTTGTTGTCATGCTGATGGACTCTGATAGTTGAAGACAAATCGGGAGACTCAAGTCCTCTTTGGTTTGGGTTTAACATTACTTCAGAAAGGCCGGGAAGTTTGGGAATCTGACCCTCCCACTCTACAACTCTTGACATCTCATCCAAGATAGGCCAATCACTGATGCCTTCGTGGCAGATTAAACCTGGAAACAATCTTTCCGAATCGATTTTGACAAGTTCTAGCCATGGGCATTTTTGTAGAATTTCGCATACGACTGCTTCATTTTCAATCGGGTCAAGTGAACATGTAGAGTAAACCATTCTACTGCCCGGGCGTAACAACTGTGCAGCGCGGTGGGCTATGTCTACCTGAAGTTTGAACAAACTTCTTCCAACCTTCGGAGTCCATGAGCGCCACAATTCACGATTTTTACGTGTTGTAGCAGTGCCACTACAAGGCGCATCTACAACGATTCCATCCACGCCGGGCTCCGGCATTCTTCCGATATGCCTCCCATCATGTTGCATGATTAGCATATTTTCAATACCGAGGCGACCACGATTTGTCACCAATAAATTCAATCTCCCTGAAGATGGCTCATTAGCTAAAACCAGTCCATTAGGCACAGCCTCCGCGAGCTGGGTGGCTTTAGAACCCGGGGCGGCACAAGTATCCATTACCAGAGTTCCATCTTTAGGTTCAAGAACTACTGGTGGCAGCATTGAGACTGCTTCTTGCCTTGTAATTCTACCAGTTTCGTGAAGCAGCATCAGGATTTTCTTCGCATCGTCATCAGGGTAACCTCCCTTTGGAAAAGGCATACTCCATGACTCAGTTGTAACTAACCAAGGTATACGTACTCCACCAATCGACTCCAGCATTTTTCTAGTCCATTCCATATCATGCCTCCTTGGAGTTAGGCGCATTGTTATTGGAAGTGGAGATGATGCCACGGGCAACCAATCATCGATATTGATGCCTAGAATCTTGGCTAAACCTGTCAACGGAGTTTCAGCCAACTCTTCGAGTAGGTCTTCGCCGGCTGCTCGCACCATGCCCACGGGTCAGGTATCTCACTCTTGTTGCTTGTGCAAGTCTAATGGCTCAGTTGTGTGTAGGAGGGGTATGGCAGAAACCTTGGTGACCCTCGCATTTCTCTCTGCCTTGGCTATGCTAATCTCTCCTTTATTTGAGAAAGGTAAGTGGTTAGCAAGCGTTACTGCGGGCTGTTGTGCGCTCTCTTTTGTTCTACTACCGTTTGATTCAATACAGCAATCAGGAGGCTCCTCTCTAGTGATAATTTCCTGTATGTGTGGCCTAATTCAATACCACATCTACAATGGTGTTGCTAGAAAATACCTCAATGGCATGGGAGGATGTATTACACTACTCATTCTACTAGCAATGTATCCGGAAGGAGGTATCTTTGAAACAGTAAATGATTACTCTACACTTTCTAACCTGCAAGAAATCTTGAAATCGGCAATTATTGGATTTCTATTAGGCCAACTATTAACCAATTCATTATCATTTGATAATAGAATTAGTATGTTCATGATCGTTACAATCATCATATTACAATTAGGTGCAGGTATTTTTGATGGCGAAGTACTGTCAGTAATTATTTCCGCAGCCATACTAATCGGGTTTATGCCATTCTTTGAAAACAAAATAAACAAGAAAATCGGAACTGGACAGGGCCGTTCAGTCGCATTGGGCGCATCCACATTAATCGGTATTATTTTCATATTCTGTTTGACCTATGTTTCAATTTCAGGTGTTGAGAGAATTGGAAACGGAGATGGAGCGATAGCTGTCTCATTATGGTTGACATCGGGCGTAACATTGTTCGGTCTATTGGGCATGCTGTTGCCATTGCTAGGTTTCGATAACCATCCCCGGCCTGAATCCTGGGGATGGCGTATTGGTATAGCGATAAGTCCGATGTTGATCACTATACAAACAGATTTAGCTAGCCATGTTCTACTAGGTGTTGCACTTGCATTGCTAGTTTCAATAAGTTCACCTTTGGTGTTGGAAAAGAAGTCAACAAAACCGGTTTGAATATTGGGATGTCCCCCCAACTCTTATGAATGGATCAAATCCGATGATGGTTTGGAGAATTAAGGTTCTCCAAGGGATGGGGATCCTGATGGGAAGAGCATTTAGAGAAGGCGTAAGCCAAAACAGGAAGGTTACAATGAGGGCCAAAACAAGGTCCTGGAAACCGCTAGCAGATTTACAAGGCCTTAGTGGCAGAACAAAAACGATTGGTAGCGACATGGGTCCATTGGTCGAAGTCCCAGCAATGGTTAGAATTGAAAATGAAAAATGGATATTTGAAAGAATTAGTCAAGAGACTCTAACTCATCTTTCGCACAGGTTAGTTATTCACGAATCCGAAGGGCCAAGAACACTTGGAGCAACTATGGATCTAGATACAGCAATGCAGGTAGCACAAGGAATGGCTAGAACTGAAGGCTCAGTTGTTTTGATTGAACCACTTAGGTGATTCAGAACATATCCATTATCCAGGATATAACTCCCTCATTTACGAGGTAGATGAAACCTGAAAGCCCGATACAGGCCAGGTATATCTGTCTTGGACTGATTTTCCAAGCGTCTTCCGATTCCTCATCGAAGTATCGAATTAGACCTGCAGCTTGCTGAATACCGCCACCGTCTTTCTTTGCCATGTCATCGCCGAGAATGATTTCCTTTATCAACGCGACGCGCGGGCATCATTCCTCTTCTGAGGATAAATCAACAAAAGGAATTTCTTCTTCATCGATCTTCAAAGTGATGCCATCTGGGTGAACTTCTTCAACTTCGATATCAATAGATTCAGCTTCGATTCGTGCTAGTGCACGTAGTACTGCGGGCGCATTGTCATCAGCCAAAGCATTTCTTGCCATCTCGATATCTTCGGAATCACCCTTCGCAAGTAAAGTTGTTTCAATCAATTCATTCAGGTCAGTTCTGGCTCTACTGATATGCCCTAGCCATAACTCAGTGTTCTCATCACTATTTGCAACTTTGGAATTAAAGCGACCTCTCCAAGAAAACTCCCATGGTTTATGTGGCAATGCTGCCACAAGGTCGAAAACAACTCTTGCTCTTTCTTCTAGTGGCCCTTCTAGAGTAATCGTGTTTGCATAGCACCTAGTCAATAATCCAAATCCCCAATATGAGAAACTTTTGACATTCATCACAACATCGCCGGAACGACTAGTAAATTCCCAACTTTGTTCATCAAAACCTGGTTTTTGTACCATGGTGGGTGTGGAATTTCCTTGCATTACTTTGAGTAAGGTCTGCGCTACATCTCCAAGGTACACAGTTGAGATATTGGCTGGGTGTGCTTTAGGTCTGAGATATCCCTCCATGTCGTATCCATGCGTTGGCCCTGCATTACGGACCTGAGCATGCAGGGTGGAGATCATAGGGTCCATTTCGGCCTGCATGGAATAACGTAGAATGCGTTCTACCCTTCAATAATCCGCTTAATTGAGAGAAGGGTTATGACCGACCGTCTCTTTGGCTGAAGCAGGTGAAGATATGGCCGCTAAGCCCAAAAAGGACCCACTCGCTGCATTAATGGCATTACCTGGTGTTGGAAAAGCAACAGCAAAGAAACTCAGTGACGCCGGAATAAAATCCTCTGCAGGAATATTGAAAGCAGGACAAAAAGGATTGGTTAAAGCCGGACTGAGTGCAATGATTTCGAAAAAATTGATTGCTGCAGTAGCAAAGAAAGCAAAAGCAAAGAAACCAGCCGCAAAGAAACCAGCCGCAAAGAAACCAGCCGCAAAGAAAACCGCTGCTAAGAAAACTGCAACAAAAGCAGTTTCAAAAGCTAAATCATCTGCCAAAAAGGCAGCCGCCAAAGCAAAAGGTGCCGCTAAGAATGCCGCCTCAAAAGCAACGGCATCCGGCAGAAAGGTTGCTGAAAAAACAGTCAAATCTGATGGTGGAAATAAAGTCAAATCTACTAAGTCAACAGATGGCAGGAAAGGAAAGACACTCAATATTCCTCGCAGTCTGAAAGATATGCCTTGGTTCAAGAAGAAGTAAACTATTGGACCGCTATATTGTAAGACTTCCAGCGATGGAGTCGCGATATGCCAAGGCGCAAGTATGGGAAGTTGCGCAAGACAGTCGAACTTCCTGTAAAATCAAATTGCTCTCGCTGCCGTAGTGGTAAGCACTGTCCAATCGAAGGCCATGATGGCTATCTAGTAATCAGTAATCGAGAGTGGACTGGCCCTTCTAAAGTCAAAAAGCGCAAGAAAGCGAAGTCATAATTCAGTTTCTTCGATTTCAACAGTTTGCGCCCTCTTGTATATTTCGCGCAAAGTTTGGTCACTGATTTCGAGATATACTCTTGTTGTTGCAATACTAGCATGGCCCAATAATCGTTGAATACTCACTAAATCCGCACCTCTTTCTAGCAAGCCAGTAGCAAAATTATGTCTCAGTACGTGCGGCGTCAACCGTCCCCTCGGTATACCTGCATCATCTGCTAAACGATCCATCAATCTTTGAACAGTTCTGGATTGGAAAACACTTCCTGCCTTAGTTACTAGCAACTGATCGCCGGAAGGGTTTCTAGATTCTCTCAAAGGAAGCCATGCTAAAATACGGGCAACAGTAGATTGTGTGAACAATACTAGGCGGTCTTTTCCACCTTTACCATCACGCACCATTGCAGAGTGATCTTGTAAATCAATATCTGAAATATTCAAATCACACAATTCACTAACTCTCAGGCCAGTATCTAGAATCATGGTTACTGCCAGATTAGCCACAGGGTCTTCGCTACATGCTGCGGCCTCTTTAACAAGCGATAACTCTCGGCTTGTGAGTGTTCTTGGTAATTTTTTACCACTCTTTGGTCGTATCAAATGCTCCGGCCATTTCTGACCTAACCAATTCATCATGTGATTAGCAGCTGCAAGCCTCGCTTTTACAGTCGAGGGCGACTTGTCGATCATCGATTGAACCCATAGGTCTAATCTTCCATTGAATGGTTCTATTCTTTCCAAGAGTTGTTCAACATTCATGGAATCTCTCTCAAATTCAGTAATGATATCTTCTCCTGGTAATGGAGTTTCAATTAGATGTCTAAGTCCAATCATGTAGGACTTTTGTGTATTAACCGATTTCCCTTCAGTCTTGAGTTGTGTAGTATATGTGTTGAGCCATGGCAGATGCCCTCTATGGACAAGACGCGGCGGTAGCACCGGCCCCTCTGTGTACAGACGTTGCTGTACAGCCTTGCGTTTTGCCTTGTATGGCTCTGTTCTCATTGGCGTCACCGCCTAATCTGCCGAAGCAGACCGTGCATCCCGTGTCCCGAAGGACATACGCAAATTGAGGGTTCCATGATATGAAGCCTTCGCGCGAAACCCCTCTTTCTAGCCATCAAAATACATGAACATACAGTTTTCAGACGAATCTAAGCCCAAAAATACTGTAACCTGATATCTAGTACATCGTAGGCCATAAAAATATATACTCAAGCAAAGAAACATGGTACATGAGGAATATTACATGCTGGCTGATTGTTGCGATACTTGCTTTACAAGTTTCAATATCGGGAATTGAAATAACAAGTGAGGACAACTCAGAGCTAAATCAAAGCAATGAAGAAGTTACGAACTTTGCAGGTAGGCAAAGCAATGG
>Ga0208277_1000289_pt1 | contig 30463 bp, 26 predicted proteins | sample ETNtaG_5_FD_185782 | JGI IMG/M metagenome (GOLD analysis project Ga0208277, IMG submission 185782) | Marine microbial and viral communities from oxygen minimum zone, Eastern Pacific Ocean - ETNP201406SV205 (SPAdes) (version 2) | ecosystem: Environmental > Aquatic > Marine > Oceanic ...
TCTTGATAGCAGTTACCCTGCGCATATTTGCTTCTTGACTCATAGAACCCCTCCTGCAGCATTTACATCTTCGGGAACCGTAACGCCTAGCAGCCAGCACATCAGTGCCATTCTAGCAACTACGCCATTGAATGCTTGTTCAAAATAGCACGCATGCCTAGTTGCATCAACCGAGGGATGAATCTCATTGACACGTGGCAATGGATGCATAATGATCATCTCGGCTTTTGCATCATCAAGGTCTCTAGCATGTAATTTGTAAGCGCCTGCAACCTTTGCGTATTCCTCTTCATCAGGGAATCGTTCTTTCTGAATACGAGTCATGTAGATGACATCAGCGCCATTTATTTGTCCAAGTAAGTCATCAGTTTCTACAACATCTGCTCCATGCGCTTTGAGATCAGCAACAATCTCTTCTGGCATTTTCAGACTATCTGGTGATGCAAAGGTTACATTGCATCCGAATCTAACCAAAGCATGAGAAAGAGAATGTACAGTTCGCCCATATCTCAAATCACCAGCAAGTACTACATTTAGTCCTTCAAGAGTGCCGTGTGCTTGGCGTATGGTAAACAGATCTAGCATTGTTTGTGTTGGATGATGTCCAGCACCGTCGCCGCCATTCATTATTGGTACTCTAGCACTATCACATGCATATTGCGCAGCTCCTTGCCTAGGATGCCTCATTGCAATAATATCGGTATATCCGTCAACCATTTGGATTGTATCGAAGAGGGTTTCTCCCTTGACAACAGATGAGGTTTTTACATCTCCAAGATTGACTACTCCTCCACCCAAACGCTTCATTGCAGTCTCGAAAGACATTCTTGTTCGTGTTGATGGTTCAAAGAATAGGTTCCCTAGAATGCGACCTTGTAATAGAGGGAGGTATAACTCTCCTCGTGCCACAGGGAGCAATCTTTCAGCGTCGTCAAGGAGGGAAATAATCTCCTCATTTGTCAGGTCGTCCATGGTTATGAGTCCGGGCATAGTGCTCCCCTTCCAAACGAGTTGTGCCTAAGCCGACCTTGAACATATGGGCGCGAAAATCCGTTTGTTTGATGTGCTATGAACGCCTGCTTTGGGCTATGCGCAGGGTTTTGCTACTGATTCTTCTCCTCCTAATTCCGTCTGCGTGGGCCGAAGAAGGAGAATCTTGGACAGTAGAAGTTGAAGATCCTCTTGGCAATCCTATCACAGATTGTGAAATCACTCTAACCGAGCCCTGGACGGGCGCCGTTCTGTCTGAGCCATCTGGTGCGATGTACCAGCCTAGTGCTACTTGTGATGGATATGTTGTGATGTGGCATCCACCAGTAGTCTCATCACAAACAACGGTCGTACTAGAAGCACATCCACTAATCGAGGATTTATTTACTGTGCAAGGCGCTCATACAATACAGGTGCTAGGTAGTACTTGGGAATCATCGGTTAGTAATGGTACAGTGGATGCTCCGAATGGCATACCTGTATTGGTTATTGGAGACGGCGGTAGTGTCGTAAGAACAGGCCAATCAAGCATAGATATACCGAATGAAACTACGACTTACAACCTGGATGGAAATTTTTCTAATGATGTTTCAATATCTGCATCTCATACGGGCTCTGGAAAATCAGTGACTTGGTCTGACAATAATTTGACAGTTGGAGAATTCGGCGGCGGATGGACTGCCAGAGTTATGGTGAATGGTATCCCTGTCGGACAATCTATTTGGCCACCCACCGTAGATTGGATAAATGAGCAGATTAACGCTACTTCTCCTGAAGGGAATGCCAATTTGATGTTCACTTCAAGTCTTCAACCCAACGAAGATATTACAGGGACTTGGTCTGCTAATCATGTATTCAATACTGGTTTGGGACTTTCTTTCATTCCAGGCGTGCAGGCAGGTATTGCTAGCCAAGTAGATCGGTTTTTGGATGGAGATACAAATCAATTAGAGGTTTTACTTGAGTCCATGGTATACTACAATGGTAGAGAGGCTTTATGCTGCATAATTGATGATGATGCTGTATTATTCGATAGCTTCAGCATCGAATCAGAAATTGATCTATCTAGTGGAGTATGGGGCTGGAATGAAACCGGTTCAATTACCGCTTCACGTTCACAAATCAGCATGCTTCGGATAGAAGTGCCTTTCCAGAATGACTTGCGTCAAATCACTCCTCTGTCAATCACTACAGATGGGGACTGGCAATACCTGTCGAGCCCTCTTGGTGAATGGATTGATGGTAATACTGCTAATTTCACTCTTCAGCGAAGTGAATCCTCAGTTTCAGGATACTATACAATCACCTTAGGGCCTAATTCAGCCCCTGTTGTTTCATTGGAGGAAGAATATGCACTTCCATGGGACGATACCTCATATGATTTTGAAGCAATAATTTCTGACGCCCCTCTTTCAATCCATGATTGTTACTGGGATATATCGGGAATTAATGATAGTCAAGCTGTAAATCTCTCTTCGTTCCCTGTAGATTCAGTAATTCCGGTTTCAGTTAACTGTAGTGATGAAGGAGGCTTATTTGGTTCCTGGAATGGCACATTTGTACTTGATGGAGGCTCCCCTTGGATAAATGCTACAAGTGATGTACAGGAGATTCCTCCAGGATTCTTTGATTGGAACCTAATGGTTGGAGATGACCATGATGACAATTTACGTGTCTACTGGACCAGCAACAAATCACAAGAATGGTGGTATACTGGGGATCACCTTCAAACTACATTTAGCGTAGATTCAAATTTGAATTCTGTGAATGACAATATCTCGGAGAGGCATAAACAAAGAAACCCGGTAGAGTACTGGCTAGCAGTTGAAGTAACTGATGATGTAGGGCACAGTACCAATGGGAATTGGACAATAAAACTGTCAGATTCTACAGGTCCTGTAATTATTCCTTCCATCGAAAATATGGATGATGGTGAATGGATTCCTACCTCTTCAATGATGAGGCCCGGCGATAAAATAAGACTCAATCTGACTCAATCCTTTGACGACCATTCTTCAATTGACAAAATTAATTTTTCAATTAGTTTATTAGGTGAAGAATATAATGATTTAACATGGTCACAAGCTCAGTATTGGGAACTACCTGAACTCGGGGTCGGAATGCACCAAATTAATGTCAAAGGATACGATGAGGCAGGCAATTTGGCAGGCACAACATTCGGAGTAGCTGTTGCCCCGCCAATTGCTAGGAATCTAGAGATTGTAGAAATCATCCCGTCTTCAGCAGATATCGAGCCGGGTGAGAACCAGTTCTGGGTAACTGTTCAAAATAACGGCGCTAGCACTACCGATTTCATTTTGTGCAGTGGAGATGTTTGTGTTGAATCGGTAGTCGGCCCTTCCAGTTATTCTCAATATACAACAACGATTGTAGCGTTGAATGTTGATATGGGTTGGTTCGAGACCTTCTCTGCTGAGTTAACATATGTAGACGACTCGAATAATACTGTGACAAAAAAATCGGTTAGTGATTATGATTCAGGGTCAGGCATTGGAGCCTTAGAATTATCACTACTCGTAGGATTGCTTGTTGTTTTGATAGTATGGCTGAGATCTCGAAATGAACCGAGATTCTGATATGCTCTATCGTGGTGGGCATGTTATGGATGGCTTCGTAGACATACAAGATGCTGTCAAAGCCGAATCCAAGAGTAGAATGGATAAAATTGAAAAGTTATCCAGTTTTTCTGCATTCTTACTACTGGCTACTGCAACTTGGTTGGCATGGCCAGCCCTTCAATCTTCAATGAAAGGTGGTCCATTGATTACGGGATTAGGATATCCATTGATCATATTGGCCTGGGGTATATTTGTACAAGAGATAGCGATTATGGATGACAAAAACCGTAGTAGAATAGGTGCTGCTGCAAGCATTGGATGGCTACCAATCTCTATAATCGCTATTTCAAAACTCGAAGGTAATATTTCTGAATTGGTAGGGATGTCTCTTCTGTTGGTAGTCTCACTGTGTTTATTCAAAGTCAGTCGTGCTATTTTGAAAGGTGACCTAGCAGTAATGAAGTTCAGAGCATTAATGGGAATGTTAGGATTTGTCCTCGGGGCCTCTCTTATGTCTACTTCCAACTTTTCTGATAATTCCTCATACATTCAAATCGCTGTATGTGGAATTGGGGTAGTACTGGTTGCTTTAGACTGGTTTGGAAATGATGATCAACGCACAATGAGAAAGAGATTCGATGCCAGGTTGAACGCTTTAGAAAATAGAATGTTGATTCTCAAGAGCGATGGTTCAGCCGTCGATCAAGCAGCCAGTCTGGTTATGACTGCAAGGGAAGAAGGTCACAGGGACCCAAGTTGGGGTATGCGACTTCTTGACGAAGCAGAGGAAGACATAGAGAGGTCTCTTTCTCTGGCTGGCGACGTTGAAGCAATCAAAGAAGATTCACTCAATGCAGTAAATGCAGCTGAAGAAATAGCTCCAGTAGCAAAGCGCCCTCGCAAAGCATGGGATATGGGGCAGCGCGAGGTTGAATTGGGCAGTCTTAGGGAAGGTGAAGCCCTCTTCCGTCAAGCAAAGAAACGTGCACAAGAAGTCATTGAATGGTGGGGCAAGGCCGAGGAGGCGATAAGAATCGGTTCTGCTTTGCTTGCAAAATCACCCCACTCCCAAGCGAGTATGGAGGAACTCCTTTCCGATGCTAGGAAGAAACTCTATGCTGAAAAGCCAAAGAAAGCATACGAATTTGCTATGGTGATTCCAGATCAGTTATCTGCTTCAGACGATGCAATGATTGTAGCCGAGGAATCTGTGAACGAAGCCGCACGTCAACTCAAATCAGCAGATGGAATCAACAAAGAAATGCTTTCATCAAGATTGGAGAGTGCTGAGGAAGCTCTCAGTTCAGGTAACCACTCTCAGGCCAAGGGCCTATCGGATGGGATTGTCAGAGAAATTGTAGCTGAGAGGGAAGCCATGGATGATGTCAGGAGGGCCCTCAGACAGAAGGTACACCTTATCTCCCGTTGGTCTGAACGCGAAGATGCTATTGATTGGGATAAGAGGCTAACAGACATCGAAGAATCTGTTGATTCACTAGAGTGGACTCATGCTGCAACACTGCTTGAGCGGTTAACAAAGGACCTCGACTCAGAAGGCAAAGCAAGCGATGAAGCCAGTGAACTTCTAGAATTTGTAATGGATGAGTGGAAGACACTTCGAAATCAATGCGATGCTAGCAATATCGGAGTCGAAGACGAGGATCGCAGATCTACAGAAGAGGCGATTTCTTTGGCTAAGGATGCACTCAAGGCAGGACGGATTGACGAATCACTAGAATCGTTAGGTCTGGCTGATGGTTTCATGGAAAAACTAAGACGCAGGGTTTGATTACTGCATCTGTTTCTTCATTTCGCAAGCTTTACAGATGCTTCCACTACACATTTGGCCACATTCTGGGCAATTAATCGGACTTGTAGAATTTAACCCTCCTCCTGCTTTAGCGTGCAACTTTTTGACATCGTCAGCCATTCTTAGTAAACCATGACGTGTCCCCGGAACATCTGCTTCCATCATTGCAACAGTTTCGCGATGCCTGAATCGTAGTGCACCTTCTCCATGAGGGCACTCTTCGTGATGTATTGGTAAATTACGATGAAGTGCGTAAAGGTGAATCTCTTGTTCTGGAACCCATCTTAGGGGAACAATTCTTGGAGCCATGCCTTTGATTGGAGTATTGGTGTGAGGGGCTAAACGAAGTGTTCTTTCTAAGTCTCCATTCTGCATATTCATCATAATTGTTTGAGCCATGTCATCAAGGTTGTGCCCTAATGCGATTACATCTGCACCGATTCTGGATGCTAAGTGGTTTATCCCTTGGCGGCGAAATACGCCACAATACGAGCAGGGGGTTTTCTTGTCGTTTAACTCGTCAATTTTTCCAACGACTTCATCCATCTCCTTGAATCCTAGTTCGGGATAAGATACAGTTTCGAATCTCACGCCAAGGTCTTCACAGAGCTTTCTTGCACATTCTAAGGATGGTGGCCTGTAACCCTCGATGCCTTCATCCACACAACCGCCAACAATTGTCACATCCCTTCTCTTACCCAGGTTTTCATGAATCCGTTCTAAGAGTACGGCCGAATCTTTGCCTCCGGATATCGCAACTAAAATCGTAAGATGTTCTCCTTTAGGAATTACCAATTGCTCTCTAATCGCCTTGGATACTTTCTTTCTGACGCTCTCGGCAAGGTGCGATCCACACATCATTCTGCCCGAGTAAACCTGGTGGTGAATGGCCGGGTTGCGACACTTGTCACAACTCGGAACATCAAACAGGTCGGCCATGGTGATTCCAAGAGGTACTTGGCTTGATGTCGCCGGTCAAAAAAACCAATTGAAAAATTGAATTTCCAATTGAAATAAGCGGAATAATAATTATCCAAATAAAAAAACTAGTTGGCAAAATCAATCTACCCTGCAAACCGCCCTACGGGCGTTGTAGAAAGCCAAACTTCTTGAAGCCGGTTTCAACCTGAACCCATTTGAGCGCGCATGATGCAACGCATTCTGGCCGGTTTTTCCGCTCTACCAGGGGCAGACCAAGCATACATCATTTCTCGTAGAGATGGTTTGGTTGCTGCAGTAGGTAAGAAAGGCCAAACACCAATGGTTGAACATGCCACCAAAATAGTCCAAGCTCTTGAGAGACTTGGTAAAAGTAAGGCCATCGGAAGAGGGCTGGAACTTTGGTCTGAAGGAGAAGGGATTCTGCTACTCACTCGACTGAGTGAAGATGCAAGCCTTATCGTATCAGGCATGAAAGGTGGCAAAGTAGCTAGGTGGAGACACGCCGTCGAATGCGATGTAGATTTGCTGAACTCAGTGATTAGGTGATGGAAATGTTCGATTTACCATATGGAATACCAATTAATGACGAGATCGATGTTAGCGATGGAGCGATACTGCCGTTTGATAATGGTTGTATCACAACTTACCTTGGACGTAGATCCACGGCTAGCGGACATCGAATTGTTCGTGCTGGCCGAGTAGTTGGATGGATTGCTGAACCGAGCAAAGGTAAGCAACTTCTGTGTGGGCTGGCAGCCAAAGCAAGAATCGATGAATTAGAAGCAGACCCTCATCGAGTGATAGCAAAGGCGTGGACTCAATCTGCTTTGGGTTCGGTTGCAGAAATTGTACCAGAAGCATTCGAACATGCCGCAGACATGCGTGGCTTGTTAGGCTCTGGAGACGCATTAGACCGATTATTATCGCGTGACTTATCCGCAGTTTTAGTCAATCTCGTACAGAGACCTGAAGTTAGAGGCGGAATTGCAGTTGACTCTGGAATGTTAATCGATGATGCTGGAGATTTGCCATCTAGTGCGGATAAACTTGCAGCTCAAGTCGGCGAAACATTAGCCGGTAGGAAAGCGATGGCTAGTGACTTAGGACTCGAAGGTTCTGGGCACTGGACTTTACACACAGGAGATGGCTCTCTATTGTTGGCAGAAGCAGGAGATGTAGCCCTAGCGATATGGACTGAAGCAGATGTAGACCATGGGCGATTGATTAGTCAAATCGCAGCATTGATGGATGGACAAGTCGATACAATGGGGTCCAAGGGTGAATCACTTTCCGATGGCCACATCGTTAGAGAAGGCCGTGGAGGAACAGATGCAATAATTTCGATGCTAACCACTGCTGTAGAAGAAGGACTGACCGGACATCTGTCCGCAGGGAAATCTGCTAAAGCAATTAGAATTGCATTGGTCAAAGGTGTACCAGTGGCAATTCAAGCCCCCGGAAATAACAAGTTAATCGATGCGATGAGTTCCTTGACAGAGTCTAGGAGAGTATTAGCACTTCACAGACTTCCAGTTGGAACAATACTCGGCTCTGAATCTGGAAATGTTCCAGACTTTTCCCTGTCTGGTTTCTGTAGTGAACTATCCACTACAAGGACAAGATCCGAATCTCGTCAAGGATTGATAATGCAGACGATGAACCAACTTTACGGGTTTGAAATCGGTCTTCTTAAATTACGCAAGGAAAGAACTCGTTTCGAGTTTGCAATTTCTATTGCAACACCTTCTCAAGGATTAACAGTGATAGATACTTCATCAGGTATTGATGATGGTCTAAGGAGAAAGTTGGAGAAGTCAGAATTACAATTATCGGAATCAATACAAGAAGTAGCATCGCTAAAGGTTGCATTAGAATCTGCACAAAAATCAGAAAATGCAGCTAAAGTGAATGCCAATGAGGCGAATAGACACACATCTGATATCCAAGAAAAGATAGCATCTTACAACCGTACAATCGATCAACTCCAACTTGATTTATCAGCAGCACAAGCAAGTTCAGAGAATTCTGAAGCACGTAGTGATAGGCTTTCCAAGAGAGTCAATGAATTGGAACATCAATTGAGTGAAAGAGCTGTTGAATTAGCAAAGATACTGGGCGACTCCAGGGCAAGTTCCGAATTGTCTTCCAAGATAGAGGAAATGGCGAGTAAAGAAGCGGCTCTGTCTAGTGATATCGACTCACATTCAGCAACATTGTCCAGCATTCGTTCGAGAATCGATGACGACCAACGCCGCCAACGAATGATAGAAGAGCAGGTCGAGGCTACTAGAGATAGGCACCGAAGAGCCCAGGGCGAACTATCTGAATTAGAATCAAAGATTAATGATTCACAACTTTCTCTAAGACAAATCGAGGCTGAATCAAGAGTTGCTAGGGATAGAACTAGGGACGACATGACCAGACTTGCAGAACAGGAAAATCGTGCAGTAATGATTCAATCAGAGATGCGTGAATTGATGGATGAGAGGCGCCAGGTTCTAACGGAGTTAGGAAATCTTGGTGCCAGGAGAGGTCAAGCAGAAGCGGAGTTATCTACTCTATTAGACCAAGCCGAGGCGCTTTCAATTGCTCACGAAGAAGCACTATCTGACATCAAGGAAGCAGAGATTCTTCGTGCTAAACTATCTGAGGAGCCACTAGCACAAGCTCTACTGGAAGACGGCGCTCAATTTGATGGATTAGGTCCTGTATTGGATAGATTAGAACACGCTCGCCACTTAGGATATTCGGTGTCTTTACTCGACCGTGCTGTTGAGAGAGCATTGCAGGTTATCCAAGGATGTGTCGATCATGTAGCGACAACCCCTAGACACCTACTTTCCACCGAAGTGATGTCACTTCTAGAAAGGCAAGTTCCAGAAACGGCTGGTGCCGTTAGAGGTCTAGCAAGATGGTCGGTACAGCAAAGACTTGAGCATCAACTTGGAGAGACTGTTACAAATTTGGTATTAGATTTAGAGAACCTATTGGAGGATTATGATCGCTCTGTCACAATGCTACGTAGGATTAGGAATGTTTTGGAGCAACTGGAAAAACTCGGTGCACCATCAGGGCAAGTTCAAGCACTTATGCAGAATACAAGAAGGCCTGAATCATTACCAGTTCTTGCACGAGAAACTCGAACATTGATTCAGAAAGCGCTTGATGATATACACTTAGAATCAGATATGCGTGACGCAGGTTCTGCAGTCAAGTTAGAGGGAACTACAAGCGCTCTCGAAGAACTTCTTACACAACTAGATGCAAGCGGCTTCGTAAATGGAGAAGTTAAAGGAGCATTATGGGATTTCAAGAGAGATGGATTACTTCCATTTGAGAGGGATTCGGTACCTGCTGGAGAAAGAGAACCAATTAACGAAAGCGCTCTTGATCAAATGAAGGGAGAATTGATCGATGAAGAAGTTGCAGTTGCAGTTGAAGTCAGCGAAGTGACAGAGGAGTGGGAGGAACTATCCACTCCGGTTGAAGATGAAGTGATTGAGGCAGTAACATCAGAAGTATCCGCATCGATGAACGATGAAAGAGCAAGTTTGGAAGAAGAGTTAGCTCGTCTAGATGCAAGATGGGCTAGAAGAGCCGACCCAGAAGAAGTTGTGGAGAAGTCGGACTCAGCTTTAGATGACTTAGAGGATTCCTTAGATGGAATTGACCTTTGAGGCGATAAAATGGGTTCAGTCTATCCATTATGGATTGAGAAGCTAGTATTTCTTGGCTTGATTATAACTTGTATTTATTTGGGAGGATTGTTGCAAGATTATACCTCTGGCATCGCATTATGGGCTACAAGATTGTGCTTAATGCCGATTGCACTGTTAGTGACAGTGGAAGCGATTGGCAGGATGATTCAGGCAATATATACGAAATAATCATCATTCTCGAGCGGAGAATGAAGACTCGATAAGGCCCCAGAACCTTTGCCAAGGTACTATGTATCTTAGTAGAGCCATAATTCCCAAGAATAGAAGCGCCGATATTACTAACCCATAGGTGAGTGTCAATTCAATAGATTCTCCAACCTGGGCAGCCCACTGAGAACCGGTTATACCACTGACCCAGTCTAATAGTACTGAGTGGAACCCTAATGCAATAGTTGTTGTAACTACAGTTAGAGATAGGAATATTGCAGTATGTCTTAGGTGGCCATTTAGCAAATTATCCATTTGGGCGACGTATTCAGGGTCTCTCTTACAGGAGTCTGGGAGCCGATACGCATACTCTAATTGCCTGATTACTCCGAATGCGGATTCTTGGAACACCATCATCAGACAAGCGATCAGAATTAGCGATAGTTGCTCAGCTGTCACCAAACCAAACACAGTCGGTTCGGAAACAATAATCTCCAGTGTAGTCAATTGTGTGCCGTAACTACCCAATTGTGAACGAATTAGTGGGAATGTTAGGATTGCATGAACTCCGAGGAAAAGCAGTGTGAAACCAATAGACCAAGCGACTCCACGTCGAGAAAGCCCCCATATGCCCTTAGTACCGGTGATGATTGGTAGTAGATAGAATGTAAGAATCATTAGTGATAGCATCATCAGCAGAGGCCATTCTAACAAGCGAAGAACATCATCAGCAGGAGCAGTCCAGCCATCACTAATCAGTTGCCAAGCGTATCCGAAAACAAATCTACCAGCGAGTATCAAAATCATAGTAATTATCAGCCCAAGTTTGACTCTTTGCTGGAATTTTGGAGTTTGGAAAGCCAGTAGTGCCATCGATCCACCTAGGACCAGTCCCAATCCCATAGGGACATAGAATCTGGCAAGCCCATCGTTTCCGCCACCGGTTAGCCAGTCGCCTAGTGGAAGTTCAGTGCCAAGTCCTGATTCTAATGTGTCGAACAGTAATGTGTGGTCAATACTGCCCACTACATAGGTTGAAACAACCTCCATGTACATCCATACCAAAGAAATAGTCGCTAAGACCTGAAGGGTGACAATCTGCCACTGAACCCTTAGTTGGCGTAAGTGAAGAGAACGGGCACCTTCGCCTTGAGGGGTAACTTCACCTGCCATATTCTCCCCTCAATATCCTCTGACCTGCAGCAATGCCTGCGATAGGTCCATGTCTGGCATCCAATCAATCACTTGGCTTCCAAACCCAGCCAAAGAAGTAAGTCTGTTCTGCCTTTCCAATTTGAGTACTTCATAAGACATTCTTGGAATGCGGCTAACGAGCCTTTCAAAGTCGATACTAGACGGGGAGAGAACCGTTACTTCGTGTCCTCTTCCTACAAGATCTCTAATCGCAGAAGGAACAGTTCCGTCACCTTCACATGATGAAATTACGAATACAGGACTTCCTCGACTGAACCTGGCAGCAAGGCTGTTAGTCACTGCCTGTAGAGGCATAGTTCCTCTTGGGGCAACACCTGCTAGCGATGATAATATCTTGAAGTACTGCTTATCTCCTGTATCTGGAGGTAAGAAAGACAACTTTTCATCGTATATTGTTAGCGAGACTGAATCACGCCGCTGAATGAAGAAAGAAGCCAGGCTTGCAGCAGCGACTGTTCCCATTTCTAACGGATTTTTCAGGACAGTTCCAATCCTAGCAATGTCTCTACTGTCTAGAATGATATAGAGGTCAGTAACCGCATCTCGACACTTTTCATTTATCATCAAATCTCCAGTTCTAGCAAAAGCTTTCCAATTGATATTCTTGAAAGGGTCACCCGGCACGTATTCTCTCAGTGAATAGAACTCAGTTCCTGGCCCGGGAGTTCGTAGTGTTGTCGCTCCAGTGTACATCTTAGCAGTTCTAGAGCGGATGAATGCTTCTTCTACATCACGAATCTGTGGGAAGATGATAATGTCAGAATGGTGATCAACATACATCTCATCTATTGACAAATTGAATGTATTGCGGTATCTCAAAGACACAGGGCCAACAGAATAGTGGCCACGTAAAGGGCAACGTAGTACATATCGAATTCTTGCACTTTCTCCTGGTTTCAGGTTTAGTCTCATTTGGTTTAGACCACTTCTCAACTTCATTTCATGAGGAACGTTGTCATAGACCTCTAATTGCTGAGTCTTGCGTCTACTTCTGTTTGTGACTAATAGTTCGACATACAGATCGTCTCCTTTGTACAGATTATCTGCTGATAGAGTTCTTTGGACTTCAACATCCCCGTGTCCACTTACCCATGAATTAACTACGATAAATGCAATGAAGGCTAGACCTAGAATCATCATCTGATGATTTGAAATCATCATACCGATTAGAATCAGAGCGATTCCTCCGGTGAATGTGAATGCTGCCTTACGTGTCCACATCATATCCACCTCATGTCCTACCCCAGACCTTAATTCGCTTTACTATTGCTACAGTCTGTTCTAATGAATAGTTCTTATTTTCAAACACGAATTTAACCAATACTGGATCATTAATCATGCCCTGTAATTCCCTTGCAGGTAGTGAATCAAACTCTTCTCTAGTGAGTCCGTTTTGATTCCGTACTTTGGATAAGAATACCTGTTTAATCTTGTTCGATTTAGCATAGTAAGTGTACCTGTTAGCATCTCCAAATCCATAATAGATGATGCTGAAAACGTGACGCCAAGGCTCAGGGTCCTTCTTCTTCAGTAGTACTCCTTCGAAAGCAATGAACAAAATTAGGAATAGTAGTAACATTGCAAGACCTTCACCTGTGAAGTATACCAATAGGAAGTAAATGGTGTTGTAAGATTCTGAAGCAATACTTGGCTGAATGTGTCTGCTTTCGTCGAAGATTACCATTGCGTTAGGTGCAACACCTGGAACCTCATCGGTTTCTCCAGTAGCTGTTGGGTCTACTAGGGAATCAGCAATGTAGTCTAAAGCCCACTTGCGATTATCGTTCTTTGGAATTGGTTTGTCAGCGTCCCCATATTCGCCGTCATTGTAAGCCTCATAGTCGTATAATGCGTTTGTTAATGCAGAACCATCAGAGATGAATGTTATTCTTCCACCATTAACGAAGTTACAGTCTTGAGAGATACAAACTTCTATTGATAGATTGAATTGTCCAAATAGGTCAGGATTTGTCGAAGTTTGTTCTTCTGCAGTGTCTATTCTTCCATCCCCGTTGACATCCACTGTTGCTTCAGCTGAAGTAAGTGCTCTAATTTGAGTTGCACCCATTCCGGTTTTGGCATTCTTGATGAGGTCTATGCCAGTGATATTATTGAGGAGAATTTGGTATGAGGCATTGTATTCGATTCCGCCGTCTTTCCAATGCTGCTCACAAACACCGGCCTCACTTTTCGGCATATTTCTGCCGTCATATATTTCGCAGATGTGAGCTCCACCATCACGAATTGACCAACGACTGTGATTATCTACCGTATTCAGGTCAATCGATGTGCCATCCATTCCACAAGGCGACTCTTGTACGCACATCCAAACGAAATTGTAGTCCAATTCAGTAACGTACACGGTATCATATAATTGCATACCTTTGAATCTTACACCAAAGGCTTCAGCAATTGAGGATGAGTAACCAAAATCGTCCATTACAAGGACATCGCCACCTGCAAATACGAATTCTTTGATAGCTTCTACTTCTGCAGGTGAGTATCCATCTTCTGTAGCAAATGTAAGGAATCCATCTGTAGAGAATTGTGGTAGAGATATAGTATCTCTTTCAACACCTGCAATGATGAATGTGGTATTTCCAGGATCTTCAATATCTGCAAGTAGTAATGGGGATGAGACTAATGATTTTGTTTCAATCCCCATATCATTAATGTCAAGTCGGAAAGCAGACATGTCATCCCAGTCTTCTCCATATGCAGATAGGCCATCTTCCTTACCGATATTGATTACTTGAGATACAACGGTAGAGAGTAACATCAGAAGTACGAACCAGAACGCTAACTGAAGAACAAGCCTTCTTCTGTTAAAGCGCGGTTTTTGGTCCATTCGTTCACCTCTGGTACAAGATACAGACAACCGACGCTATCGTATGGGTTTAGAAGGTTGCGTTTAGATGATAATTAGTTGCTCATCGTCTAAGCATGATACGAGATGCGATTTGAGCGATTTCTTGGGCTGGAACTTGGCAAAAACCATCATCTGTTGGCCAAGGTAATTTTGTAACATCTATTTCAGGTACAACTTCTACTAAAATCTCGGTCACCTCGCCACTTCTAGGATCAATGACAATATCCGATAAATGGCCGAATAGTTCACCATTAGCATCTACGACAGCGCGTCTTAGATACTCACCGCTGAAACTAGACACACGCCTCACCCTTGCTGTGATGCAATAGTGCCAGTCACTTCAATCAACCGGCTAATCAACCTAATTACATTGATTCCATGCCGAATCCAGTATCACGCGAACGCTTGATATTAGAAAGTCCTGAAGTCAAACGCTCTTCCATCTTAGAATAATATTCTAACATCTCAGGAGTTACTGTAGGGCGTACTCTTGTTATCGCATCTTCAAAGTGACCCTTAGTCACCTTTTTCTTACCTGCTCTCATTGCAATAAGGGCCGCTTCTCTGCATACAGCTTCGATATCAGCTCCAGTGAATCCTTCCATTCCACCAAGAATATCTTTCATCGAGAATGACGATAATGGCATGCCCTTGGCGTGGATTTCCATGATTGCATCTCTGGCGCCTTTGTCTGGAGGAGGAACATGTAGTACTCTTTCGAATCTACCGCTTCTCAATAGCGCTGGATCAATCATTTCTGGGCGGTTAGTGGCAGCGACGACGATTACTCCATCAAGGCTTTCAACACCGTCCATACTTGCTAGAAGTTGGTTTACAACACGATTAGAAACATCAGATCCTCCACTTTGGGAGTTAGATGAACGCATACCCGCAATCGACTCAAATTCATCTAGGAAGATGATTGAAGGGGCAGATTGTTTTGCTTTCTTGAAAATTTCACGAATTGCTTTTTCTGATTCTCCAACCCATTTGGAGATCATTTCTGGGCCCTTAATCGAGATGAAATTAGCCTTTGCTTCATTAGCAATCGCCTTTGCAAGCAAAGTCTTTCCAGTTCCTGGTGCTCCGAATAGGACAATCCCTCGAGGTGGTTTGATTCCGAAGTGATCGAACAGTTCAGGTTTAGTCAATGGCCATTCAACACTTTCCTTCAGCCTGTCTTTTATTTCAGTAAGGCCTCCGACACTTTCCCACGAAACATCTGGGACTTCGACATATATTTCTCTTAGTGCACTTGGCTCAATCTCTCTAATTGCGACACGGAAGTCATCCATCCTGACTTCCATCTTTTCAAGAACTTCAGGAGGTATAGTATCTTCTTCAAGGTCGATTTCAGGGAGATAACGTCGTAGAGCTTTCATTGCAGCCTCTCTAACAAGAGCGGCCAAATCCGCTCCTACGAAACCGTATGAGTTTTCTAAGACCCAATCAACATCAAAGTCGTCTGCTATAGGCATCTGCCTAGTGTGAACATCAAGAATTTCTTTTCTTCCTTCTCGGTCAGGAACTCCAATCTCGATTTCTCTATCAAATCTTCCAGGCCTTCTAAGAGCAGGATCTAACGCATCCCTACGATTTGTAGCACCGATTACAATTACGTTATCTCTGCCCTGCATACCATCCATTAGAGTAAGCATTTGAGCGACAACTCGCCTTTCTACTTCTCCACTTACGTCTTCACGTTTTGGACAAATCGAATCTATCTCATCCACGAACACTATCGCAGGTGCGTTGTTGGCGGCTTCATCAAAAATCTCACGTAGTTGTTTTTCAGATTCTCCATAGTACTTTGAAATGATTTCCGGACCATTGATAACAGTGAAATGTGCATTTGTTTCTGTAGCTACAGCCTTTGCTATCATGGTTTTACCAGTTCCAGGAGGCCCGTGCAACAATACTCCTTTTGGAGGATCGATTCCTAATCTCCTGAATAATTCAGGGTGTTTTAGGGGTAGTTCAATCATTTCTCTTACTTTCAGTAATTGAGATCCAATACCTCCGATGTCTTCGTAGGTTATTCCTTGGGACTGTCCAACATCCTCGTCATCAATTGCCTCATCTTTGATTACAATATCTGTGTCAGAATTAACTTGTACAATTCCTTTAGGAGTAGTCTGCAATACTGCAAATGGTAATGCTTCAGCGAATAGAGTCATACCTGGAATGAATATCCGATCTCCAGCGACTACCGGTCTCTTGTTCAGTCCTCTACGAGCAAAACCTTCAATCCCGGGTCCGAATTTGACTTTCTGCTTGTTTGCCATTACCGGGGAAAGTACCAGTTTGGTACAGATTTTAGCCTCTACCTTGGATACTGTTACTTTGTCACCAAGACTTACTCCGGCGTTTTTCCGGATGATTCCGTCGACTCTGATGATGTCCATGTTTTTGTCTTCAGGACGACTTCTCCAGTAGATGGCGGCGGTGGAGCGCTCTATTCCTTTAATTTCGATAATATCTCCTGGTTTCAAGTCCAAACCATTCTCGCCGCTAATACGAGCTCGGCCGTGGCCTACATCGCTCGGTATTGCCTTTGAAACCTTCAATGAAATGGATTCACTATCTTTGTCAGACATGGATTACCCCTCCGGATAGTGTATCTTAGCGTAGCATCTACTTAACTTCACGCATCTAATCACAAGCGGTGGATTCATGTTGTGAATACCGAACGGACGGCCATGACGCACGTTTTGGAGACCGGCCTTGAATTTCTTGAAAGCAATAATCCCGATGACCTTCCAAAGGTTAGAGGATACAATATTATCAATGGACAATTAACAACTTCATCCGATGGTTCAACCTTCATTAGCCGTAATCCGGCGGTATTGGTTGACGAGTTGGGCGAGTTCCCACTTTCTACAAGAGCAGATATCCATTCAGCAATCGCGGCAGCCCGTGTAGCACTAGATGGATGGGCGGCTACACCTGCTCCTACTCGTGGACAAATTATCGGTAACATGGGCCGTTTGCTCATGGAACATAAAGATGCAATTGTCGCATTGGAAACTCGTGAAATCGGAAAGACTCTGAAAGAGGCAGCAGGAAGTGTCCAGGAAGCAATTGACACATGTTTGTTCTTCCAGTCGGAAGGAAGGCGCCTGTATGGTCAGACAGTTAACTCAGAATTGCCTGACAAAGAGTTGTTCACCTACCGTCGCCCACTAGGCGTATGTGGAATAATCAATGCGTGCAATTTCCCAGCAGCAGTCCCATTCTGGAAGATGATCCCTGCACTTATTTGTGGAAATACATGTGTATGGAAGAGCCCCCAGGACGCACCACTACTATCTTTTGCTTTAGCACGAATTATGCATCAAGCAGGATTACCAAACGGCGTAGTAAATTTGGTCCATGGAAAGGGAAGTGGCGCAGGGCAATACATAGTCGATGCAGTCGATGAAGGATTGATCAACAAGATTTCGTTCACAGGCAGTACTGAAGTCGGTAAGGCGATCGGTGAAGTATGTGGTAGGAATCTAGTTTCTTGCAGCCTAGAACTTGGCGGAAAGAATCCTCTAGTTGTCATGCCATCTGCAGATATTGATAACGCTGTAGAAGGCGCTTACTGGGGCGGCTTTGGAACCGCGGGACAACGCTGTACAAGCCTAGGTAATCTAATAATTCACGAAGACATTTATGATGAATTCATGGAGAAGTTGATGATTAAAGTAAAGAATACCAGAATCGGAGATTCATTGAAACACGATGGGGTTCTTTACGGTCCAATGCTATCTGAAAAGTATGCGAAGGATTTCCTGAAAGGAATCGAAATGGTAGAAGCAGATGGCGCTACAAAACTTTGGGGTAACGGGCGCATTACTACAGGAAACACTCCTGATAATTTCCTCAGTAATGCTGAGGATGGAGTTTACATGTGGCCTCACGTTTATGCAGATGTTACAGAAGACATGAGATGCTTCCACGAAGAAGTCTTCGGACCAGCGATAACGGTCGTTAAGGCAAAGGATTTCGATCATGCACTACACCTAGCAAACGCCTCTCCATATGGCCTTTCAAGTGCTATTTACACCAACGACCGTCTTGAAGCATACCGTTACAAGGTCGGAATCAAAGCAGGAATGACTGGAATAAACAACTCGACAACAGGCGCTGAAGCCCATCTTCCATTCGGAGGAGTAAAGGGTAGCGGAAACGGAACAAGAGAATCTGGAATCTGGGTCATAGAAGCTTATTCCTATTGGCATGCTGTAAATGATGAACTGTCCGGTAAATTGCAACTAGCCCAAATGGATGTTGATGAAATTGAGATGGTTGAAGCAGAAGTTGACTACACTTCACTTGCCTAAACACTAGCCGAACAGGTCAAAGACCTCATCACTCCTCGCCGACATTATCCGCCCCCATAGGGGGCGTGGTTGGTGTACTTAATGGGCGACGGAATCAAACTTCCAATGCTTAACGGCATGGGACGAACCAACAGAATCGATAATTGGTGGGCACAGCCTGCCGTCATGGCCACTGGGCTTACTATCGCCATGATATGGACATTCTGGCGAGTAATATTCTTCTCGGATCACATCGATTACCACATAGATGGCGCTCATGTCATTTCACCAATGTTCTCTCCAAATGTATTGGAGTGGGACATGTTCTCTGGATGGGACCACCCATCCTGGGTTAACGCAGCAGTTCTGATTCTTTGGATACCGTTCTCTTTCAGAGGCACATGTTACTACATGCGTCGCGTTTACTATCGTACCTTCTTCGCAAGTCCTGTTGCTTGCTGGGTAGATGAACCGGAAATCAACAAAAAGATCGGCTACAAAGGAGAAAAGAGACTCTTTATTGTCAACAATTTACATCGCTATTTCCTATACATGGTAATTCCAATTCTTCTAATCAAGTGGTGGGATATCACTCACACTATGGCTTTCAACAATGATGGCTATGGAATATCTGGCGGAACAATAATTCTCACAGTAGAGGCAGTTTGTCTAACAATGTATGTTACCTCGTGCCACGCTCTAAGGCATCTTGCTGGTGGAGTTCTCGACCGCTGGGTCAATGGAATCTCAAAAATCAGGGGAGCACTATTTTCCAAGATTAGTATAATCAACCGAAGCCATGGATTTTGGTTCTGGGTATCTCTAACATTCGTATTCGTTGGCGATGCTTGGACAATTGCAGTTTCTAAAGGCATGATTACTGACTTCAGTCTTATTCTAATCGGAGGTGCTTGAAATGACTGAAGAATATACTTCTCACGAGTATGACGTTGTTGTAATTGGAGCAGGTGGTGCTGGATTACGCGCAGCCATAGAAGCTGCAAGAAGTGGTGCTAAGACTGCAATTATCACCAAGTCATTGTTGGGTAAAGCTCACACTGTTATGGCAGAAGGTGGCTGTGCTGCTGCTCTGCAAAATGCAGATCCTCGAGATGGATGGAAAGTTCATTTCCATGATACTATGAAAGGTAGCAAGTGGCTTGCTAACTGGCAAATGGCTGAATTCCATGCAAAAGAAGCTCCAGACAGAGTTAGAGAGTTAGAGCAATGGGGAGCAGTATTCGATAGAACTGATAAGAATCTCATCAATCAGCGTAACTTCGGTGGTCACACATTCCCTCGCCTTGCCCACGTTGGCGATGCAACAGGCCTCGAACTGATTCGAACTCTTCAGGAAAGAGGAATCCATGAAGGAATAGATATGTTCACAGAAGTGACAGTGCGCCATTTACTCAAAGAAGGTGACAGAGTCACAGGCTGTGTTGCATACACCCGTGTAGACGGCGAATTCCATGCATTCTCGGCCAAGTCGGTTGTTCTAGCAACAGGTGGAATAACCCGATGCTGGTCAGTTTGTTCTGGTTCTTGGGAATATACAGGGGATGGACACGCTCTAGCCCTATGGGCTGGTGCTGAACTTCGCGATATGGAGTTCGTTCAATTCCACCCTACAGGTATGGTTTGGCCACCATCCGTTAGAGGAATTCTCGTAACCGAAGGAGTTCGTGGAGAAGGTGGAAGACTAACTAACTCGAAAGGAGAGCGTTTCATGTTCGATTATGTTCCTGAAATGTTCGCAGGGGACCATGCAGACACTGTTGAAGAATCCGATCAATGGGTTGAGGAAGTAGTATCTGGTAAACTTGCTACAGTTCGCAGACCTCCGGAGTTGCTTACTCGTGACGTTGTTGCTAAAGCGATTAACAGTGAAGTGAAAGCAGGAAGAGGCAGCCCTCACGGCGGAGCATTCCTAGATATTTCACACCGAGGAAAGGAAGCCATCCTAGCTAAGTTACCCTCTATGCATCACCAATTCAAAGAATTGGCAGGTGTCGATATCTCAGAAGAGGCAATGGAAGTTGGACCTACTGCTCACTACGTAATGGGTGGAGTTGTTGTTAATGCTGAATCCCAAGAAACTACAGTTTCAGGCTTATTTGCTTGCGGAGAAGTAGCAAGTGGTTTGCACGGCGCTAACAGACTAGGTGGTAACTCCTTGTCAGATCTTATCGTATTCGGTAAGAGAGCAGGGGAATATGCTGCAAAGAGATCTTCGGACCTTGCTCAACCAGGTATCGATAAATCTCAAGTTCAAGCTGCAATCAAGGAAATGATTGCACCATTGGAAAGAGGAGAAGGAGAAAATCCAGGTCTTATCTATGACGAAATGCGAGATATGATGCAAGAGAAAGTTGGAATTATCCGAGTTAAGGATGAGTTGGAACAAGCATTGGATGACCTCAAACAGTTCTCTCTAAGAGAGCAGAGTTGTTTCCCAGGCTCTAGCCGCAAATACAACTCTGGATGGCACCAAGCATTAGATCTCAGGAATATGGTCGATATCTCAACAGTTGCAACTTTAGCCGCTCTGACAAGGGAAGAAAGTCGTGGTGGACACACTAGAGATGATTTCCCTGGCCACGAAGATGAGTTCTGGGGTAACAACCTGAACATCTGTTGGATGGAAGATGGGGAAATAAAAATCCGCCAAGAACCGATTGAAGAAATGAGAGCAGACCTCAAGGATGCAATCAAGGAAGTCAAGTCAATGATTGCTGAAAGAGCAGCAGAACAGGGGGGTGAAAACTGATGTCACTCAAAGGTAAGAATCAGAAATTCAAGGTACTTCGTGGAGAAGGCGACGAAGCAGAGTTAGAAGAATACGACCTTGAATTAGACGAAGGAATGGTTGTGCTCGACTGTATGCACCGTATTCAGTATGAACAGGAACCTGACCTTGGAGTTCGCTGGAACTGTAAGGCTGGTAAGTGTGGTTCATGCAGTGCTGAAATCAACGGACGCCCTCGCTTAATGTGTATGACTCGTATGTCAGATGTTGTCGCTGAAACACCTGCAGGCCAACCAATTGAAGTTCGTCCAATGAAGGCATTTCCTCATATCAAAGATTTAGTCACAGATGTTTCATGGAATTATGAAGTCGCTCAGAGAATTAAGCCAATCAAAGGACCAGAAGAGAAAGACTGGGAATTTAACCAGCATGAAGCTCACAGAGTCCAACAATTCAGAGAATGTATCGAGTGTTTCCTTTGTGTAAACACTTGCCACGTACTGAGAGACCACCAATTATTCGATGATTTCGCGGGACCAAGGAACTTGGTAAGACTGGCACAATATGAAATGCATCCTCTAGATGAGGAAGATCGTATTCCTGAAATCAAGAAGGAGTTCGGAATCGAGTACTGTAACATCACTAGGTGCTGTACAGAAGTCTGCCCTGCTGGAATTCAAATTACTGATGATGCAATTATACAGTTGAAAGAAAGAGTTGTAGACAGATACTACGACCCACTTCAGAGAATCTGGAGAAAAATCACTGGAAATAAAGTTCGAATGTGAACTCAATTTCAAGTTGGGATTTCTGATGCCTTCAAACGCCATACCGTTGAAACGATATACAATGGCGATTTAGCACGGCCATGGAAACCGTAGTTACCAACAAGAGATTATTTGGAGTTTGCATTCTAAGTGTATTGATGATGTCATCTGCAGGATGCCTTGATAATAATGATTCGACTGAACCTGATTTATCTGATGGCACAGAGATAACATTAGAGATTTATCATGGTTCAAGTTTCGAAGATGCTGAGGCCTACTATACTGTCGTAATCACACTCTATGACGAATTGGTGCCATTACACGCTGACAATTTCAAGTCACATGTTGTGGAAGGGAATTTCAACAATGTCACCTTTCACAGAGTAATCGATAATTTCATGATTCAAGGTGGAGACTTCCAGAATCATGATGGAACCGGCGGCTATGCTGCAAATTGGTATGGTTATTGCAATGGTCAAGAAGCAAATCAATCAGATTGTTCATCACAGGAAAGTTGGACAGTCCCTCTAGAAGCAGACCTTGGCCTTCAGCATCTCCCTTGTACGGTTTCAATGGCGAGAACCAATGTTCCTAATTCTGCAGGTTCACAATTCTTCATCGTACCAGGGGATAGTAATCCTTCACATCTAGATGGCGAGTACTCGGTTTTCGGAGAAGTAACTGAAGGATGTGAACACATAACTACAATCTCTCAAGTGGAAACCGGTCAAAACGATCGCCCGATTCTACCAGTAGTAATACACACTGCAACAGTCAACGAGTGAATGTATTAGTCTGATATTTTAGATTAAACATCAGATTCGCCAGTTTCAGCATTTGAAACCGGTGGTAAATCAAGAAGGGTACGTTTGATACTCGCTCTAAGTTGTGCTAAGTCTCCGTAACAAATCAATGAGTCACGGAATCGTAATTGCAATTCAGGTTCGGGATTCCAAATCAAATCCCCAGCCCTGGATAATGCGAAAACAGGCATTTCACCTTTGAAAATCTCACTTATCGGAGAACCGATTAGATGAGGATGGTTTCTCAAGTGGACAGAAAGAACACCTTGGCCTGGAATTGTCTTCAATAGTTGGTCTACGTTTACTTCACTGAAATCACATTCTGATAATACATTGTCAATTATTGCTCCAGCAACATTCACTCCGCTTGCCTTCTCGATTCCTTCAAGCCCAGGTGATGAATTAACTTCCAGAACCAATGGACCTTCGTTACCTTCGAGAAGATCTACTCCAGCAACATTCAATCCTAGAACTCTAGCAGCTCGACACGCAACTTCAGCATATTCTTCACTGATTTCCACCTTCTCAACAGTACCGTTTAGGTGATAGTTAGAACGGAATTCCCTTCCTCTTGCTTTCCTTCTCATAGTTGCAACAACTTTGCCACCTACGACTAAAGCGCGAATATCCTTACCGTGACTTTCCGCTATGTATTCTTGAATCAGAACCGCTTTACCGGTAACTAACAATCCTTGTACCAGGTTGCGTGTTTCATGAATAGTATGGCGCAAGAATACACCTTGGCCTTGAGTTCCTTGTGTAACCTTGACCACAGCAGGAAGTCCTCCAACCGCTTCAATCGCTCTTTCAATGTCTTTCATATCACGAACATAAGCGGTTCTTGGAGTCGGGATTCTATTTCTTGCTAGAATCTGGGAGGAGTGCAATTTATCTCGACTTTGCAAAATACCTTGGCTAGAATTAGCAGTCCAAACATCAAGCTGCTCAAGGTGGCGTAAAACCGACACGCCATGTTTGGTAATCGAATGGCCAATCCTTGGAATTACTGCATCATAATCGAATTTTTGACCCTTGTGAAGAATGCCAATATCCTGCTCAGCAACGAACAATGAAAATTGCATTGGATCTAATACGGCGACATCAACATCACGCAATCTCGCTTCTTCAACTAAACGCCTTGTACTGTACAGTCGCGGACCCCGCGACAATACGGCTAGCCTAGTTGTCATATTACTAGATGAAAACCTTACCTTTTTCAGTCCTTTGCTAAAAATCGACAATAGTTTAATTCAAGTTCTGAATAGTGATGGCCCAACCATGACCGATGATGTCGCAGAAGAACCAATGGTTGTTTCTGAAGAGGAAGAAGTTCCTGAGTTAACTCTTGAAGAGCGTCAAGAGGCCCTCAAAAGATCTCGATGGAATGTGTTCATGTATCTAGGTCTAGCAGCTCTATTTTTCGGTTTTGCGTTATACCCATTTATGAGCACTATTCTCTATGTCGACGAAGGCATAGGTTCCATTGACAAGACAATTGATGTATGGGGTATGGATGCTCCCGGAGAAGGGTTTTCCGATATTGCAGTTGAAGTCGAAGTTGTAGTTCAAGCGGTACCTACCGATGTTCAAAGTATAGACATATACATGATTGAAAACCCGCAAGGATGCGATTCAACGGATGGTTCGATTGGGAAAGAGCGAATACTGCTACAAGAAGGTGAATCGGCACATCCGAACAACTTCCATAGTATCGAGAACCCAGTGGAATCACAAAGCTATGATATTGAATTTAGTGTAGACCCTGGAATATACTGTGTCCAAATTGTAGTTAATACAAACAATCAGGATTTTGAAGGGATCAATGTTGAAACAACAATCAACATGTATCCTACACAATTACCTCTGGCCTTAATCGGAATTGTATGTCTTTTATTGTCTGGATTTGCGTTTATTGGAGCACAAAAGAACGGAAAACATGTCAAGAGTCTAATCGAGCCTAAGGTCGAACCTTCAATTGAAGAAGCAGTTCTATCACAAACCTCATCGGAGAAAATAATCGCAGGCCCTAGTGGTCCTCCGACCGGTCCTAGTGGCCCTCCATCTGGCCCAACAGGACCGCCTGCGGCTGGCCCAACAGGACCGCCTGCGGCTGGCCCAACTGGTCCACCGGTAGCGGTTGAAGAACCTGAGTTAGAGAATGATACAACTTCTGAACCAGACCAAGATGTGTATGAAGATCAAGGAGATGGGTGGTTCTTCCGTAAGTTCCCAGATGGAACTTATGACCAGACGGTTTACACATTCAGTGAAGGACAATACATACCGCACAGTGAGTAAGATGCTTGAATGGCCCTAAAGGGCCACATCTAGCCCCATCCTTGAAAGAGGGTGAAGGCCCCGTCGTTATCGATGAGTGAGTCAGATTCGTATGTCTCTTCGTCGCACACTGTTGCTGAATTGAAGGAAATGTGCAAAAAGAACGGTCTTTCAACATCGGGTCGTAAAGCGGATTTAATCGATAGATTGAATGACCTTTTTAGCGAAGATTCGATTTCTCTCGAAGAAGCTGAAACCGTCCCATTACCTGAGATTGCCGACACTGAGGAAGAGCATGTGGAAGAAGAAGTTCTTGTTGCCGAGTTCATCGAAGCGGAAATTATCGAAGAAGTTGTTGAACCGACTTCAAGTGAACATAAATCATCAGACAATTCACTGACTCTTATGGAGCAGATCAAGAACCCGAAAGTTGCAGCAGTAATCTTAGCGATATTAGTTGCTTCAGGTGGTTGGTATTGGTACGCAAACAATCAATTACAGCCCTTTACAGCTGACGATTTACGTTATGGAGATTCAATGGGTTATACAGTTCTAAACGGTGACTTAGACGCCACAGAGGGTTATGTCGACCTAGTGCTTGACAATATTGAAACAGATGAAGATGATATTTGCCGTCTCCAACTGGAGTTTGCTGGTAAAGGAACAACTTCGGTTACAGAGGGTAATAGTAACCAATTAGAATTCGAATCTGATGATACACTACTTGGCGCAGTTCAAGCAAAAGGCGCCTATGGATTAGATTGGCTAGCAGTTGAGAAGGTACAGACACGTGACTTCGATTCATTAACTGTATCTCGATACAAACACAAAATCTTGTCTCCAAATGAATGCAGTGACATTGCAGCAGGAGTTGGTGGGACTTTGGAATTCAATACTAAAACTTGGACTGAGATTTCAGAAAGAGACATAATTTCTACTGAAGCAGATTGGAAACTAAACTTAGATGGAGATTACACTCAGGGTACGACGATGTCATTCGGCCTTGGAGGGGTTCTAGGATTACTCGAAGAGATTGCACCGGGCGTTGCAATTGTTATTTCACCGATAGAGGTTCGAGACATGCTGGGCACTACTTTGGTTCAAGAAGGAGCAAATGGAACCCATTTAGGCTGGGAATGGAATGTGATTGGAACTGACGAGGTTGGCGGAGAAGAGATGTGGAAAGTCGCACTAGAGCATCGCGAAATACGTGACAATTGTTTTGGTAATGCTCGGATTACAATGTGGGTTACTGAGGATTCTCCTTGGGCTGTAAAGCAGAATGTAGATGTCACAATTTCTGGTGATCAAGCAGATACATCTTCATGTGGAACATTCAGCGAACAACTTGCAGATATTGTCCTGCCAGAAGGTTCTCTAAGTTTGAAATTGGAAATGTCTCAGGATACTTTGAAGCGTGGTGACAAATTACTGGACATGGGTAGAAGTTACTCTTCAGTTCCAAATGCGGGTGCATATGTGCCAACAACATCAGAACTATCTGATTGGGGTAATAGTGGCTTGCATTTACCAGATAATAGCAGTCTTAGAGCACATACTCTAGAGATCGCCGTTGAATGTATATCTGGTGGTTTTGTAGACGAGGCAGTAGCAGCGACTTCAGCTCTGGATGATGGAGGATATATCTGGAGGGCACGAGATGGCCCTAGCAATCAAACAGGAGCCACACAATGGAATTTATCGTATGTCACTGATGTTCCTACTTCCGGCTGGGTTCTAATTGATGTATTTGGAACAGCTAACGAACAAAACTGTAACTATCTTGACCATGGAAGTTATGATAATTCGGTAGCACACAGCCGGAATGATATTCCTTCAGCGCTTAATTTGAGTATGCTTGAACAAGACTTGACAGATTCTATGAGGTATCCAAGGTTAACAGGTGATGATGGATTCTTCAATTCAAATGGTGAATATCATTCTACAACAAGAATCGGTCACCTAATAGTAACTCCAGACGGCGATTATACCGACTGGCTGAACAGTCTAAATTCAGGAGATACTGGTGCAACAACACTAGACATGACTCGTTCTTGGCAATCTGAAGGATGGGACAATTCTCTTTCTCTAGCCATGGATGCAACCAATGGGCAAGTAGTAGGTTGGAATTTCATCCAAACACCGTTATGAGGGTCTTAGATGAGCGGAAGAGGATTAGATCATCTCATCGAGCAGAATGAAACCGACCTTGGTTTCCTTTCTGCATATGGTGGTGGTGAATCTCCTGAAGAACTCTTGGCATTAATTCAGCAATCAATTTGTGAAGAGATGAATATCGAGATTAATGATGAAGGAATTTTATTTGTGCTGATGGCAAAAAATCTACCCTTGGTCGCTTCGGACATTAACAGAAGAGGCTTCCTTAATGGCGAATTAAAAGCAGACGGAGTTTCTGTTACAATAACAGACTTTGGACCTGAGCAAAAGCGATTCATCGAAAGGCTTGTTGAATTCATTCGTTGCGAATGATTGCAGCGATCGCAATCGCTCCCGCAGTTGCCATAATGCCTAGTGCTGAAATGTCATCTGAATCATCAGATGCCTTTTCAGGACATCCATCGCCACCCCATTCTCCATCATTTAACCAACAGTCTGACCATGTCTTGTAGAATCCAGATGGTGGAAATGTTTCTGTTGTATTGTCTTCTGTGTATGTTGCTTTTATTCTCCAATTAACATAGGTATGGTCTTCGATTGTTGTTACTGCAGATGTAAATGTTCTATCATCATCTGTAAGGATAGTTGCTTCTTCAGGAGGTAAGCATACACCTTCATTATTACAAATCTGAGTAATCAGAGAGAAAGTAGTATTGTTATTGTATGATGCATCATTTAGCGTCATAGTGATTTCCCAATCTTCCAAATCATGAGTAGTTTCAGTGTGATTTATTGCAATAAAAATAGTGTCTTCAACAATTGGTTCGACATTTACTCCGCCCTCCATATCGGCAGCAGAGGCTGAATGAATCAATGCTAAACTCATAAAAATACAAACAATAATTCTAGGCTTCACAATTCCATCTCCCATAATTCGTCACCGACCCAATGTATGTTTTTGAGACCCTTCCCTTTTACTTCATTGATTAGGGATGCCCCATCCTTGGTAGCCCATCCTATGGCAAGAGGCCGTTTATGGGTTTGGTCTCTAACCCATACCAAGTCGCCATCAGCGATATCTTCGTCAGCTGAATGAATCCCTGCCACCATACAATCGGCTCCCTTCATCAAGAAGGGTATTGCCCCGTGATCAACCTCAACATATCTCTTTTCGCAAGGATAGGAAAGGAATCCTCGTAGTGTTAAGAACACAACTCTTTCATCGTCAGGACTCATCAATTCAACAGCCAGTGGCACTCTGTCGACTAATACCATTTTCCATGGCCCATAATCAGCCATCTCCAAAAATGCTCCATCAACAGCTAAATCGATTCCCAAAGCCTCTTCCAAATCTTTCAGAAGCGGTGCGATGTTCTTCCTTCGAACAGGGCGCCTCTTCTTGATTTGCCAGTCCTTGGCCATATGCAGCCCTAGGGATTCACAGGTTTGACCCTTCGGTTTGATGTGCTTGACACTCTTCGGGTTAGCATGGACGTATGGTGTGCCATCAGAACTTACCCCAAACATGCTGAAGAGTTGGGGAATCCAATTCCTCAAGAACCGGTATTTTTCTTGAAATCGAGTTCCTGTATCGTTAGTTTTGGACAAATTGATACTTGTGGCGGCGACGTACATCATGAGATTGAATTAGTTCTGAAATTAGGCGATGACTTGATGCCAACCGAGATGGCATTAGGACTAGATCTAACAAAGCGAAGCGTACAAGATCGTCTCAAAGCGGGGAGTCTTCCTTGGGCCGAAGCAAAGGCATTCTCGGGAAGCGCAGTAATTGGGGACTGGGTAGAGTACAATCCTAACGCTGAATATGTTCTGCAAATCAACGGAAACGAGGTTCAAAGAGGTTCCCTTGTTGAAATGAGTTGGACACCAAGAGAGTTAATCGATAAATTGTCTAATTGGGCTCCAATCGTGAAGGGCGACATACTGTTCACGGGGACGCCTGCTGGAGTTGGGCCGTTAGAGGCAGGAGATGTTGTTACAGCCTCTCTGTACCTCGATGGAACCTGTATCGACACCCAGTCAGCAGATTGTGTCTGATGCATACCCTTCAAATATGAACGGCTGGTCGCCGAGGCGCTGGAGACAATAATATGGCACAGTGGCACGGAATCTCTCGTCGTAAGTCAACTGGTGGACGTCGCGTTCCTTCTCGTGGAAAGCGCAGCACTGAAATTTCCTCTGAGAAGCAATTTGCTCTCATTGGAGAGCCAAAGCGTAAAATCTACCGCAAAACCGGTGGAAACACACTAGTTCGTGTTCTTTCAGACAATCGTTGCACAGTTAACGGAAAGGACGGAAAGTCCTCAGTTGCAACTATTACCAACGTCGTAAAGAACGACGCAAATCCAAACTACATTCGTCGTAACATCCTAACCAAGGGTGCAGTCGTTGAGACCGATAAAGGACAAGTCAAGATTACTTCTCGTCCAGGACACGATGGTGTTCTGAACGGGGTCGTCCTTTGAATGGGTTCAAAACCAACCACCCACTGAGGGGTTGACATGGACCACAATCCTGATCGCATCGCAGTCTGGCCTGGCTACTTCAATGCCAAGACTAGTCGACGTAGCGGTCGCCGTGTTCCACGCGATTCTAGCGTGCTTAAACCCGACCTTGAGGGCCTATTCATTGCGTCTCGGGCTTTAGGTCTTAGGAAGATTAAGCGTGAGGAAAAAGTTTCACATCCGAATCGTCCTCATGGAAAGGAAGGACGCCTGTGGGTTTCCAAGAAGGGAGCAAACGAATCCATCGGTGCATCTACCAAAGAAGAAATTCTCCAACTCATTGGTGGCCAATGGAGACAAATGCAAAAAGATCAGCGTAACAATGAGAAAGAAGCTCAGAAGCGTGGTCCAAAGGTCGGTGACAAGAGAGCACGCTCACAGCGCAAGGGCTCCAATAAGGCAAGAGCAGCACAAGCACGTGCTCAGCGAAGCCAGAAACGCAGTCGCCGTTGAATCAAGAACTACTCCTACAGATCTCAGATTTGTAAATCTCATATACTTGCGATTAGACATAATCTTTAGTTCATGTAATCGAAATGGACATGTGTGGCAAATCAAATGCCATCATTCCAAGATTTAATTTCCAATTGTAATTTCCTACATCAGATGTCGCTATGTCACATACATTCCCATCACCTGCATCATG
>Ga0208277_1000290_pt1 | contig 30404 bp, 18 predicted proteins | sample ETNtaG_5_FD_185782 | JGI IMG/M metagenome (GOLD analysis project Ga0208277, IMG submission 185782) | Marine microbial and viral communities from oxygen minimum zone, Eastern Pacific Ocean - ETNP201406SV205 (SPAdes) (version 2) | ecosystem: Environmental > Aquatic > Marine > Oceanic ...
AATCAACAGTGAAGTTGAATTGTCTCACCCTGCTGCATAGCACATGGCTCGTATGTGGGTGATGTTCCTAACTTCACTACTTTTGGTTATGACAATGAACTTCTATGCTGTTGTTCGGGAACCAGATCTTGTTGACATTGAAGATCTCCCTAACTATCCTAGAGAGACTGTAAAGATTGAAGGAATCCTTACTTCATGGATTAGAGACCCTTACGGAGATGGCGATGATAGAATAGACATGCAAGTAATGGATCCTGAGGACGGATATACTGTTGCAGAAGTGAGATGGGTAAAAAATGGATATATCAACGAGACAAATCTGCCTGAAATCGGATCAATTGTATATGTTGAAGGAGAGATTGTTGAATGGAATGGGAGCATTTGGTTACAATCCAGTGGAAGAGGAGCAGTCTATCAAAAAGAAGCAGCAAGCGTAGCACCATCATGGACCAGTATGTCAGAATTAGCTAAAGATCCATTAGCATTTGACGGTCAATCAATTACTGTGGAAGGATATGTAGGGAAGGCCTTGGCACCCAATTTAACTCGTCAATCATTTTATCTTCAAGATAACCCTTCATATTCCAATGCAGATCACATGCTTTATGTTCGATTAGAAGGACGCGTTTTAGATTATTATGAAGCAGGAAGTAAAGTGCGCCTAAGTGGTTGGATTTTATTCGACTCTAGAAATCTCAGATTCCAAATGTTTTCTCAAGCTACCAATTTAGTTGTACAACAGGAAGCTGGTCCAGTTCATTTGAGATGGTCAGCAGATGCTACATCATTGTCTTATGATATCGGGAAAATGGTCACAATTGATGGAACTCTCCGCTCAGAATCAACCGGTTTGATGCTTAGAGGTCCGACGGCAGATGATGGATTATGTGCCATAATTACAGGAACTGATTCGCCTCCAATCGATGAATATAGAAGCGAATGGCAAGGAAGGTTGAGATGGGATAATGGTAAAGCAACTATCTGTATGGACATAGATTTAGGTGATCAAGCATCAACTGAAATCCCACGAGAAAATATCACTTCATTGGAAGATATAGCCCTCGATCCATTCCGATATGCTAATTCATCACATACAATAGAAGGTTACATTTCAAATCCTATTTGTCCTGACTATCTAAAGGGATATCTGCAAGATTACCCTGCTTGGACTGCAGGAATGGTTAAGATTAGAATTGAATTATCAGGTGCCCGTTCAGAATGTCTTGAATCAGGACAATCAGTTAGAATGATTGGAACCGTTGTTTGGGATGTTGAAGATGCAAGAGTTGTAATCAGAACTTCTGAAATCAATCTAACTGGACCAGTGCCTGGATACGTTACCCTCACATGGGGAGAATCATACTCCGATTGGAGATGGGAAGAAAACAAACGAGTTGAACTATACGGAATTATCGAAGAAGTTGATAATGGAACAAAACAAGTTCTCCGACAACCGGGAACAAATAGAACAATCTGTATTATCGGTGATGGAACTGAAGCATCTCAATTTGGAGGCGAGGCACCCACTCTAACTTGGAGAGGCCGATTAATCCTAGAGAATGACATGGGCGGCACTAGTAGCGCATGGACATGTCTCGATATTAGAGGACACAGCCAGACTTGGGCATAACCAAGAGGGATTTAGATGTTGGAAACATACCTGTATGACCTTTTTTGGTTATTCATGGCATTTGGAGCAGGAGCAATTCTCGGGACATTTACCGGGTTGATACCTGGTTTCCACGTAAACAATGTTGCACTTATTGCCGTATCATTAACTCCAATCGCACTTAATATCGGTTTACCCCTAGATATTATTGCTGGAATGATTGTTTCATGTGGGATGGTCCATACATTTCTGAATTATATCCCAAGTGCTCTTGTTGGCGCTCCTGATGACAATATGGCCTTAGCTTTACTGCCTGGTCATCGAATGTTAGTTACAGGTCAAGCCGCTCAAGGGGTCGCATATTCTGCCAGAGGGTCCCAAATGGGAATGATTATGGCGATTCCTCTTCTTGTGGTGGCAAGACTACTTTTCGGAGATAACCCTGGACTAAATTGGTTTGAAGGCAGTAGAGATATACTCCCATGGCTTTTGCTAAGCATCTCAAGTTTTCTTCTCTTAACAGAGACTACAAGACTACCTTGGCCTTCTATTCTACAAAAAGCAACATCTTGGATGAGAATTCCTCTACCGAAACCTATTCGAGTATCTTTCCCAATTTTCGCATTTAGATACGAACGTGAATGGACTGCGATTGACTTACGATTAGGGAATTCTTCACGTAAGGCAGGTATTTTTGTAGCTCTATGCTTCTTTTTACTATCCGGATTCTATGGATGGGCAGTATTTGAGTTACCTGCAAGATCACCTGTCGGAATGCCCTCAGCAACTCTGTTAATGCCTAGTTTAGCCGGCTTATTCGGAATAGCGAACCTAATCGACATATATGTTACAACATCTGAAATGCCAAAACAAGAGCCAAATTGGGATTTACCACCGATGAAACCATTAGCAGTTCCAACTTTCTTATCTGCAGTAGTATCATCTGTAATGGCAATTTTACCTGGTATGACTGCTGCTCAAGCTACAGTTGTTGTAATGTCTATGCGAAATATTGCTGGGAGATTGAGAGACCCCAATTTCATTCCCGCAGATTTCGAATATTCGCCTTCAAATAGAGATATGAGTCCCGAAGAAATGTTAGCAGAGCGGAGGAAACTGTTCATGGAAGAAATAGGAGGAGTCCCAATAGAAAACGATGAAACAGAAGATTCCATCAAAACCAGAGAACTAGAAAATTCTGAAGAGACTGACTTTGATGAATTAATTAAAATCGCAGAAAATACTCCTGAATCATTCGATGAAAACGAAAAAACTTCTACTCAAGATCTTGAAGTAATTGCAGTTCTTTCTTCTGTCAATACTGCCGTGACTGTGATGGTTCTTGGTTTCCTATACATGGTTGGGAGGCCACGTTCAGGGGCTGCATTGGCTCTCAACATGATTTATCCAATCGATATTTGGGGTACCTTCGAACCACCATCTGACTTTGTCCGACTAGTAGCAATTACAATTATTGCAGGCCTATTTTCTGTTCCAGTAATGATTCAATTATCCAAAGGAATGCTAAAATTACATGAATTAATTCCACTTAGGACTATGGTAATTTCAGTGATTGTATTTGTCAGTGCTTTAGTTTGGTTCAGCACTGGATTCATCGGTTTAGGAGTATTAGTGATTGGAACGCTGATGGGTCTAATGCCTCCTAGAATAGGGATCAGAAGATCCCATGGAATGGGGATAATCCTAGTTCCAATCATGGTCTATACCTTCGCCCAACAATTCGATGGTTTTGGGTTCATTTGAAAAAAAATAAAATGATTCTCATAACATCAACCTCAATACCTAGATTTAATCTCAAATGAATCATGACGTCGGTATTCGGGCCTAGATTTCTTTCCGTGATGATTGGATTTCTCTTCCTTTCTTCTGCTTTAGCTACATGGCATCCTTCAGAACAAAACGATGCCCTAAGCCATGAAAACGATAGTCTAGATACAAATTCAAGGTCAACGGCATGCATTGGAGATGTATGTATTTCAGAAGTATTAGTGAATGCTTTTGGAGGAGAGACTGATGCTGTAGGGCCTTCTGATTGGACTAGTGGAGAGTGGGTAGAGATTCATAACGCTGGAACATCTACTGTCGATCTATCAACATGGACAGTACAAGACCACAATAATCGTGCTCTACCAATGACTACGCCCTATGTTGTTTATCCCTCTGGAGCAACGGATCTCAATGTACCTGCTGGAGACTATATCGTTCTAGCAAGAAATGGAAATGGAGGTTCATGTGGACTTTGTTTAATTAATTCAAATGGAATTGTAACTCTAAAAACACCTAGTGGGACAACCGTACACACTGTTACTTGGACGCCACGACCTACAGAAGGCGTTTCATTAATTGAAAATTCATCTGATCCAACATCTGACTGGATTGAAGCAACCTCACTAACTCCTGGTAATGCAAATACTGGAGGAAATCTACCTACATACCATGATTCAGGAATTAGAGTTCGTGAAGTTCTCGCAGACCCTTTCTTTTCCCTAGATAATGGTTCATGGCCCGGAGGAGAATGGTTTGAACTAGAGAATATCGGTACAGAGACCATTGACTTAGCAGGATATTATGTTAGAGATGCATCAAGTAACAATATTACTCTCAACGAATCACACCTAATTGGATACGACAGTAGCACTCCTACATCAAGCCATATTCAGCCCGGCGAAAGGCGGACTGTATCGATTAATGCATCGGGTGAATATGGAATTTTGAATAATGGAGGCGATGATTTAGTGGTTCACCTCCCGAATGGTTCGATTACTGATGAATTGACATATCCTCAATCTAGACCAGGTCATTCTATGGTCCGTTCAACCAATGGATTGTCTTGGCAAGAGGCACTTTTCCCAACTCCTAGCCAACCAGATGCGTTAGCAGTAAATGGAACCAGTACATTATCAATTAACGAAATCATGGTAAATGCCACTCAAAATAATAATCCATATCCAGATGGAGAATGGATCGAGTTTAGAGTGCATCCTGATGAAACAACTGGAGTTGGCCTTTCAGGGTTTGTAATCATCACAGGTACAGGAGGAGAAGTTCAACTAAATGAGGCTCTTGTTGACTGTTCATGCTCAATTAGTAGCCCTCAAGGATTAGGACCTGGAGATTATGGAGTAGTGGAATTTAATGGAACCGGTGTAGAAATTATCCGATCTATTGGAGATACAATTTCTCTTATCGACCCTGCTGGGGATATTGTACAAACATTGACTTGGCAAACATCCATTCAATCAGGAAAAACACTGACTCCGTTTGCAGGAGACCCAGTTAATGGATGGACATTGTCAAGCACACCTACACCTGCTGCTGCTAATCCTGATCAATCAAGTGGAACTGGAGGTTCATACGAAGTAATTCTAACCGAAATTCTGCCAAATCCTTTCGGAAATGATACTGCAGAAACCCTACAAGGTACTGGAGAATTTATTGAAATAATGAATAATGGAAGTTCTGCTGTAGACCTCACAGGTTGGTCAATAACGAGTGGAAGTACTCTTCCCTTGGATTCATCCACAACAACTGATTTATCTCTAGATTCAGGGGATTATGCCATAATTAGAGCGAATGACCCTAGCTCATTTTGGCTCTCCAACAATGGCGGGTCAATTGTTCTGAATGACGCCTTGGGGAATCCAATACATTCCCTAGTATACAATACGGCTTTACCTGGAGCAGCAATGGTCGCAAATAATACTGCATCTTCTTGGATATATGCGCCGTCACCCTCTCCTGGTCAAGTGAATCCTGTTTTCGATAACCCATATGCTGGACTTTCTGATCTAATCATTACAGAGATAATGCCTCAATGTGGTTTATCTGGTTCTGATTCAGTAGGGATTTTGGGGGAATGGATTGAAGTTAAAAATAATGGCAGCGCAACAATTGACCTCAGTAGATGGCACGTATTAGACGAAGATGGAAGCGGCATGTTAGCATCCATCGATCAATTATGGAATCGTACATCTATGACGCTACTCCCAGGAGAATATGCAGTATTGAGGCCTGAAGAGGCATTTATGGACAACTTCGGAGATACAATTCGACTAATGAATCCAGATGGTTCAATGATTCAAACCGTTTACTGGATTTCATCTGAACCTTGTGTTTCTATCGAACCCCGTTTTGGATGGAGTCCTACTTTAAGCCCCTCTCCGGGAATTGAAAATCCAATTCCAGAAGAATGGGATGGAGAATTATCAATTAAATTCAGTAGAATTATGTTTGACGAAGTAGATACTCGAGGGCATGATTGGTTCGAACTTCGAAACATTGGCGATCAAACAATTGACTTAGCTGGATGGAATATTAGTAGGCAACGAAATGATGCTGACCCCTGGAACGACACTTTTCGAAGATTGATTCTTCCCCCAGGAGAATCTGCAATCATCACCTCTGATCCAAGTCATTTACTCGAAGATAGTGGAATTGTAGCATACGGGGGCAATGATGTGATGTATAATATGCCTTGGTTGCCCAACAATGGAGGTTCATTCCAACTGTTATCTCCTGATGGAACTGTAGTAGATACTCTTGTCTATGGAGAAGGAGATCCGATGGTAGCAGGGTGGACTGGTTCATCAATTACTCCTCCTGAAAATGCCGACACAACTGGTTTAATCTTAATGAGAGGCGATGGATGTTCTGAGATGCCAGATACCGATTCAGCAGCAGACTGGGAAGTTCGTTGGCTAAGAATGGGGGCATCTCTCTTTTGTGATGGAGGGGGATTCTCAGGAGTTGGCAACATTACTACATCAATTTCTCCAGAATATGCGTTTTATGATTTAGTGCACTGGATTAATGAGGCACAAACTGAAATCCATGTTCATCTTTACGAATTAACTAGTCCCGAACTTTCAAAAGCTCTTCAAAACGCAATAGAAAGAGGTGTTGAAGTTACTGTTCTCCTAGAAGGAGGAGTATACAGTTCGTGGGATTATATGGAAACTAGTCGCGGGATTGCATCAGATCTACATAATGCTGGAGCTACTGTTTTGTGGATGGTAGATCCACCATCTGCATCATCTCCTGAAGGACCATATCGCTACATACATTCTAAAGTTGCAGTTCGCGATCAAACATCTGTTTGGATGTCTAGTGGGAATTGGAAGAGTAGTAGTTTCTCATTAGAGGAATATGGAAATAGAGAATGGTCAGTCTTCATTGATGATTCAACTACTGCACAACTGGTTCTCAGTAGAATGTTATGGGATGAAGATACTAGTCACCTTCACATTCAAGAGTTCGATCCTTCTGATCCATCATTAGGCACTCCATCTAATTGGGTTACTCCAGAATTACACCTTCTTTTCAACCTAACAAGTACAGTTCCACCAAGTGCACTTGGTGTAACAACTGGAACAACGTACAGCGGACCATTTACTGGACAATTACTAACCTGTCCAGACGATTGCATAGGCGGTCTAGTAGATATGATTGATTCAGCAGATCAATCGATCGATCTATCTGTGCAATATTTCCAAGATGGATGGGGATGGGGTTATGGAGATAATCCTCTACTTGCTGCCCTTGAAAGAGCTGCAATAGAAAGAAATGTTACCATTAGATTACTCCTTAATGGATATTATACTGATGATCCATTCGATGATAGAGATGTACTAAATCTTGTCAACAACCATTGGAATAGAACATTAGGAGCAGATACTACTGCCATTCTGATGTCTAGTGGAGATAATATCACAAAATTACACAATAAAGGAGTGATTATTGACGGTAAATCAGTACTTATTTCCAGTATTAATTGGGGCAGTAATAGTGCATTAAGAAATAGAGAAATGGGAATTATTCTACATCAGCCACCAATAGCTTCTGCATACGAATTTTCATTTGAACAAGATTGGAATAGAATGGATGATTCTACAGACACAGATGGTGATGGAATGCCTGATTGGTATGAGATAAAGCACGGACTAAACAGAACTTCATCTCTAGTCCCCGGAAGCCCCCTTGCAGAACAATCACAAGACTGGGATGGTGACGGATTATCCAATCTCCAAGAATCAAAGTACGACGGTGATCCATTCTCCAAAGATACTGATGGAGATTGTATCGAAGATTCTGCAGAATTATCTCTAGCTGTTGAACGTAGTGTTAGCCCTACAGATGCAATGAATAAGGCTGATGCTGATGAAGATGGTTTCGATGATTCCATAGAATTTGGATGCACTCAGACTTCAAATCCGAATCCAAGTGACAATGTAGGCGATACGAATTCTACGAACGATGATTCTGATAACGATGAGCCAGGCGGAGCATTTGGATTAAGGGAAGATCCCTTGGATTCAACTGCTGCTAAGATACTTCTTGGTTTAGTGGTTTTATCTGGAATCACACTCGGAATCGCACTCGCTTTGACTATGTTGAACAATGATGAAGGGTTTGTCGACGAAGTTCTTGAAGACGACACTGGATACTTTTTCACTGAAGATGTAGAATCCTCAGAAACAAGTGAAGAATCTTCAGGGGCAGTAATCCTTGATGGAACGAGTGTAGGTTCGGAGGGGAATGAAGCAAGAGATGCTACTGTTGGCAAAGATGATGGAGTATTCGGAGCACCCAAATTAGACGGATTTGAATTCAAAGAATGGACTCATGAGTTTGTTCAATCTCATCTAAATGATGGATGGACAATGGAACAACTACAATCGAAATACGAACAAGAGTTCGGCGAGTGAGAAGATGACCCCGGATTCACTGTCAAAAAGTATCCAAGATGGCAGTGTTTCGTCTGAAAACATTAGAGATTTTGTCAGGCATGTTATTTCTGATGATGGACTCATACGATGGAATGATTCAGAAATAGAAGGTGTGCTCAAATCAATCTTTGATTATGGGCTTGATTCACAGCAAACCGCTTCACTGACTGATTCAATGAGAAATAGTGGCAGATGTCTAGAATGGCCAGAAGAATGGAAACACCTTGTGGTTGACAAACATAGTACTGGAGGAGTAGGAGACAAAGTTTCGATTCCATTAGCACCTGCTCTAACCGCTTGTGGCCTAAAGGTTCCAATGATTTCCGGAAGGGGGCTAGGACATACAGGAGGTACATTGGATAAATTAGAAAGTCTACCTGGATTCAACATTCAATTATCAATTGAAGATATTATTTCCCAAGTATCTGAAATCGGAATTTCGATGGTAGGACAAACTGATGATTTAGTCCCAGCAGATCGAAGAATGTATGCAATTCGAGATGTTACTGGTACAGTAGCGAGTTTGCCACTCATCACGAGTAGTATCGTATCAAAAAAGGCGGCTGAATCGCTTCAATCTTTAGTTTTAGATGTTAAATTTGGAAAGGCGGCCTTTATGGTCAAGAAAGAAGATGCGAGAAAATTAGCAGAAGCAATGGTTGATGCTTCAAATCGATGTGGAATAAAAACATCAGCAGTATTAACCACCATGGACCAACCAATTGGATGCGCCATAGGAAATGCACTTGAAATTCTTGAATCAATGGAAACAATGAGAGGAAATGGCCCTTGGGACTTAGAAGAATTGGTATGTACACAAGGAGGTGAATTATTGCATTCTAGTGGGATGGCAGAAAATAGTGAAATTGGATTTGTCATGATTCAAGATTCATTGCATGATGGATCAGCACTCCAATGTTTTATTCAGATGGCAATAAATCAAGGAGTTGACTCAACTGTTTTTGATTCTGAACATAGCCTACTGTTGGCCCTAGGCCTACTGGATTCCAAACTGAAAACAACAGAAATTGCCTCTAATGAAGCCGGTATTGTTTCAGACATAGATGCAATGAAATTAGCATTAATTGCATTGGATTTGGGTGCAGGGAGGAAAAAAATAGATGATGAAATAGACTCATCTGTTGGATTCCTATTAGATGTGGAATTAGGACAAACGGTAGATCAAGGAGAAACATGGGTCACAGTATATCATAGAGGGGAATTAGAAGACGAAATCAGAGGAAGAATAGAACAATCAATTCAAATTAGAAATTCTGATTTTGTACCTGAAAGAAGAATCCATGAATGGATTAGGTGAACCAATGTCACTTCGATTGAATCACATTGATTCAATGAGAGGATTTGCAATCCTATGTATGGTTCAAGTCCATACTGCAGCACTTCTGCCCGCACCTGTTTCAACTACCCATCCACTTGCATTTATTTCGGCGGCTATCGGAGGAATGGCGGCACCGATGTTTGTAACAATTGCAGGATGGGGATTACATAGTGGCATTAGTAAGAGAAAACAAAATGAAGAACCAATTCTCAAATGGACGATTGTAAGAGGGTTAATTTTAATCTCGCTTCAATTTATTATAGGCATACTCCTACCTCAACGCTATAATTGGAATTCTCCGGGAATATTGACTCTGCTTGGATTGTGTATCCTTATTGCACCTTTAACCGCGAGTAAAGATGAATTATTTACTAAATGGATGAAATCTAAAGAAACTGGATTTTTCAAATCAATTGTAATTGTATTATTCACAATACTTCTTCTCAATTATTGTCCAAATCTAATTCCTGGCCCTGACTGGTCTTCAATGATTAATGTGAATTCTATACTGCATTGGTTCCAATTAGCATTTATTAGTGGCACATACCCCCTTATTCCATGGATTGCATTCTATTATGTTGGAAGTAATCTCCAAGGAAAACAGCTAAACGAAAATTGGAAATTACACCTTTCTCGAAGTGGTTCATTAGCGATTAGTACACTTTTGGCTACGCTTGCTATCTCCATATCCACTGGTACAAATTGGGCAGAAACAATGGGAGAAGGAGTGCTAACATTCTTCCCTGCAAATCATTGGTTCGTGCTTGTATCTGCATCATGGACAATTTTCCTTTGGGATATTTTCAGACTATCAGGGAAATGGATCTCAACAATCAATTCTTGGCTAGCTCCCTCTGGGCGTTTATCATTGACAATCTATATTCTTCATTTTGGATTATTAGGACAAATTGTAGACTATATCCCCGAATTGACATTGATTGAAGCATTTGGGATTACTCTGTTGCATATGGGTATATGGTTACTTTTTGGAATAATGCATGAAAAATTCAAAATCAACTGGTCAATAGAACATGTTATCCGCATAATTGTAAAAACAAATCAATATACTGATTCTACTAAATCAATTGAAAATCGTGACAATTAATTTGTAGATAATTCAAAGAGATAGTTTCGATTAGCCACTTCATGAACAAAATCAATCTGGAAGAAAAACTCTCTCTTTTCTCCGAACATTGGACACCGAAAATTATTGAAGAGTTGAATGATTATCAAATCAAGTTAGTCAAAATCCAAGGAGAATTTGTATGGCATGAACACGAAAATACCGATGAATTATTTTTAGTGATTGAGGGTAAAATGAAGATTGAATTTGAAGATCACACAATGAATCTTGAGGCAGGGGAGATGTGTGTCGTACCCAAGGGAGTGAGACACAAGCCAATGGCAGATAACGAATGTAAGGTTATGTTGATTGAACCACGTGGAGTAATAAACACAGGAGAAGTAAAGGACAATCTTACCGCAGAAAATGATGTTTGGATTTGAATTCAATTATTCACTAAAACAATACTTCACATCTTGGAAATTCGAACGAATCGAATTTACTGTCTCCTTGACCTTACTCGGATTCTCATCATCAAGTAAAGCACGACGAAAACATTCTGCGACTTGTTCCATTTCTTCAGGCCCCATACCATGTCGAGTTAGTTCCTGAACTCCTAGACGTAATCCCGATGGAGACATCGCCTTTGTATCTCCAGGAAGCATATTCATGTTAGTGATGATCCCTGCATCCTCAAGAATAGAAGCCGCCTTTCTTCCGGCACCTGAATCGATTTCACCATGCCGAGTTAGAACCTGATGACTTGCAGTATACCCTCGATCTTCAGCCAATACATCAAATCCTTCAGCAGCAAGAGAACTTGCAAGGACCTTTGCATTAGCAACAATATCTTGCGCATATTTGGTTCCAAACTCCTCAAACTCTGCCATCGCCACAACTTTTCCAGCCACATGATGAAGATGATATGATGAATTTGTACCAGGGAAAACAGCATTATTCAATTTCTTTTGGAATTTTTCATCATCACTACTTGAAATCAGAAAACCACCTTGAGGTCCAGGAAATGTCTTGTGAGAAGAGCCAGTCATCACATCAGCACCCTCTCTAAGAGGATCTTGGAAAACACCCCCAGCAATCAAACCCAATACATGAGCCCCGTCATACATCACCGTTGCACCAACCTCATGAGCTGCATCTGCAAGTTCCTGTAATGGAGTTGGAAAAAGGAATACTGATGCCCCAAACAAAGCCATTTTTGGCTTAACCTCTCGAATCATTTCTGCTGCTGCATCAATATCCGGTTCCATCCGATCTGCGTCCCAAGGGTATGTATTCAATTGAAGACCTCGAAGACCAACAGCACCCATCTGAGCATGAGAAATATGACCACCATCTGCAGTAGAAACAGCAGTGATACTATCTCCTGGTTTTACTAGTGCCTTTAGAGCAGCAATATTCGAAACTGTACCCGATGTTGGTTGGATATTTACAAAAGGTGCATCAAAGACCTTCTTTGCGAGATCTATTCCAATTGATTCGATTGTATCAAAGTCATCACATCCCTGATAATATCTCTTCCCAGGGAGTCCTTCTGCATAGCGTCCGTGTAAATCACTATCACAGGCTTGACGAACCAGTGGAGAAATAACATTCTCACTAGCAATCATCGGAAATCCAGAACCATAATGTCTACCACTACTATCTACTGCACCCAATACTCGATTTACTGTCTCTCGTGAGGCGCCCATATCAAGATGAAAGTAACACGCCGTTCAAAGCAATTACCAATCAGGAATCTACTGGTTGCCAATCAGTTCCATTCCACCAAAGCATTGTACCATCAGGCTGTCTAATCCAATGATTCCCTTGTTCATCAACAAATTGCTCAGGTTGTTGCTCATTCACCAAGGACTCGTCTGCAAGTTCAGTATTTTGTGCAAATTCAGATTGTTGACTAGCTGCTACAAGAGTTTCCACTCCATCGGAATTATTGCCACTTCTAATGAATAGAAGAGCGCCACCTCCTAGGGCAAGTATTGTCACTACTAGAATAATCATAATCAATCCAATTGGAGAATCTAACTCTCCATCCAATGAAGCAGCAGGATCATCAGGGTATGCGTCAGAATTATCGCCGACTCCATCGCCATCCCTATCTGAAGATTCATTTGGATCGTCTGGGAAGAAATCTTTGTCATCTTTGACTCCATCACCATCAGTATCTCTTTGACTAATAGAACAACCATCAGAATCAACTGTTGCTCCAATATTTGTGTTAGGACAATTATCTAACGCATCAACAACCAAATCCCCATCTGTATCTCTCTCTGATGGACCACAACCAATCATGTCTGCAATCTCATTAATTGGTGTCGACGGGCAAGTAAAATCATCGACATCTAAAACGCCATCACCATCGGTATCTCTCTCATAATCTGCACAACCAACATTGTTTACAGATGAACCAAGAGTAGTTTGAGTACAGTCATCGATTGCATTGTTGATACCATCGCCATCAGAATCCTTCTGAGAAGGAGAACATCCAGTTGGATCTGCAACTTCAATTCCTGGTGTTCCAGGGCACGAATCTACTGCATCTTTCACGGAATCATTGTCACTATCTTTCTGTGTATCTCCGCAGCCATTGACATCAACTGATTCTCCAGAAGGAGTGTTTTGGCATTGATCCTTATCATCCATCACATTATCGCCATCAGAATCCTTCTGATAATCTGCGCAACCTTGATCATCGACTGTATATGATTGAATTGTGGAGACACAAGCATCCAAATCATCAGTAACACCATCTCCATCGGTATCTAGTTGATTTGTTGCACAACCATAGGAATCCACTAACAGACCAAAGTCGGTAAGGGGGCAATTATCCATGTCATTCATTACTCCATCAGTGTCATCATCCAGTTGACTTTGCCCACATCCGACCGCATTTACTGACTCTCCATTTGGAGTTTGAGAACAGTCATCTATGTCGTCTGTAACTCCATCATTATCAGTATCTCTCTGAGAAGGTGAACATCCATTCGAATCAGCCACTTCAGTGTTAGGAGTTTGAGGGCAGACGTCGAGATCATCAGTAACTCCATCTTCATCGGTATCAAGTTCAGATTCATGACATCCATTAGAATCAACGGGACGAGCATTTACAGGAGTATTAGGACAAGAATCCGGAGAATTACCACTTTGATTATCACCATAACCATCGCTATCCACATCAGACCATTGAGAAGAATCGTTAGGGAATGCATCTGCTAAATTACCCTGAGGATTATCACCATAACCATCGCCATCTGAATCTGCCCACTGAGTCCCATCATTAGGGAAAGCATCAGGGGAAGTACCAGTTGGATTATCACCATAACCATCGCCATCTGAATCTATCCATTGAGAGGAATCATCGGGCATAAAGTCGCCATTATCCCCATATCCATCACCGTCGGTATCTACCCATTCGTTAGGGTCAGTTGGGAACTCATCAGGATTTACTCCCTGAGGGTTATCTCCATATCCATCGCCATCCTGATCTGACCATTGAGTGGAGTCTTGAGGGAAAGCATCTCCATCGGTTCCAGTGGTATTGTCACCGTATCCATCTCCATCAGAATCTAACCACTGGGATGGGTCGTTCGGCATGAAATCCCCATTATCCCCATATCCATCTCCATCAGAATCTGCCCATTCATTCGGATCAGTTGGGAAAGCGTCAGAGTTGTTGCCGCTTGAATTATCACCATAACCATCGCCATCAGAATCAGACCATTGAGTATTATCTGATGGGAATGCATCGGAATTATTTCCACTTGGATTATCTCCAAAACCATCTCCATCTCCATCAGACCATTGAGTGCCATCAAATGGGAATGCATCCGATGCGTCGACATATCCATCACCGTCAGAATCGCGCTGAGTTGCATCACAACCGTCGAAATCTACAGTTGCATTGGCAGTAGTATTTGGACACAAATCATCTTCATTCCAGACCCCATCCCAATCATCATCGAAAAATAGTTGGAAGCAAATTCCATCTTCATCCAAAAATGGGTTACTTGAATTAGACAAAGTAATGTATGCGCAGTAAAAAGCACTTGCATTCGGAGTAGTATAATTCCATACTTGACCGGTCATATTGGTATTTGTTGCGTAGATTGTCTGATTATTCAACGAAGTGACGTTAGTGAATGTCCCATTAGCCCACGATTCTAGTCTGCCTGACCACTGATACGATTCACCGACATTAAGATCAGTTAATTCAAATCGCACTTCGTTAGTGGTAGCATTCCGATCATATGTGACATTAGTCATATTGACTCTTGGCCATTCCGGCGTGAAACAATCTAATGCATAATCGAGAATCGCATTTGTAGATGAATTTTCGAGATACATAAGAATACATCGTTCCGCCCCTGAATTTGGAGGATTCCATGGAATTATAGAGGTCTTAATTGAAATCGAGGGAGTAAATGAGATATTACCACTTTGAATAGTAGAATAATTATTCATATCTACCATAGTCCAATTAAAACGATATGAATTTCCAGCTGTAAGATTTGTAGCTAAAACAAAACCTGAGGTCTCATTCAAGACTGCAAAGTCCAACATATTTACTTCAATGCAATCATATGATTCATTGATTAGAATATATCCTGAACTTGTAGAACCGGAAGATGGTTGTGAAAGTCCGCCATACAAACACCATGTTCCTGCTCGTTCTGGGAAACTAAAATTTGTAAAAGAATTAGTAACAGGGATTGTAAAATTGCTTTGTGTAACATTGAGAATATATGCGCCTGATGTTAGAGTAGTATAGGAGTTATTCGAACTATGATACTCTAATGCTGCAATTTCTAATTGGTATGTATACGATGAATTTGTGCTCAGATTACTTAGTTCTAGTTCACCATACGTCAAATTACTGAATAAATCTGCAGAAATGTTTCCAGGTGCCGCAGGAATAGAGGTAATACCGGATATCCAATAACTAAAGGAATAATTTCCTGTATTTGTAATAAAGGAAGATGGCCATACATCAACCTGAAGAGAATAATTTCCAGCACCCCACGAAGTGGTTTGTCCAATACTAGTAACATTCTCCGGAACGCTACCTGTCGAGGCAGTAGAAATCAAGGTCCCACCAGGGTCATACAGACGTAAATCAAAATCTAAACCCGCGGCATGTGTCATGGTAGCACTAATTGTAGCATTGAATGGAACATATATCGAATAATAATCATCAGTATCTGTCAACTCGTTTAGATATCCCCCATAAGTCACATTATTAGGGCCACTAAGTGGTAATCCAGTAGAAATTGATTGACCCGCATCTTGACCTGAACCTGCATCGTTTTGAGAGGCAACAGTGGTTGATTCTACCTCTAATGTGGCGTTGTAGTAATTGATTGCTCCAGAATACCCGTAAACTTCTGCACAATAAAATGCTGAAGTGGTCACATATTGAGTAACTGATTCAGAATTAGAAACACTAGTAGAAGATGTAAGTTGGTTTCCACTTGAGTCATATAACCTAAGATCAATATCTCCATTGGCATCAATAAATGTGATATTAAACCAAAATTGAGCAGTTTGATTAATCCAAAAACAAAACCAATCAGTATCTGTAGTACTATGGATAGTCAATCCAGACCAAGAAGTAGAATTCTGACCAGTTGAAGAAGTCAAAGTTGCGTTACCCCAAGTAGCATTTGATTGACTATCATTCGGCTCATATGAATCAGGAGTAGAAGAAGATACAGGGCCACTTCCTCCACCTCCACTTCCACCTGACCATCCCGACCAAGTTCCTGTGGTTGAATTACCAACACTCCCACTAGATCCTGTGGTGCCAGCAGCACCTGTTCCATATGGTGCACCAGCAGCTCCACCTGCACCACTTGCAGCAGAAATTATTGCATTTCCAGTCAACATGAGATTGCTTGTGCTATTTGCGCGAATATCAAGATTTCCGCCTGAACCGCCGCCACCTCCATCGCCGCCATCATACATGAATAAACAAGCAGCACCGGGAAGACAGTCACCATCTTCTCCATCTCCTCCATCTCCACCAGTGGCAAGTATACTGCCATAAACCGTAATTTCGTTCGCACGCATAACTACAGAACCACCTGAACCACCGCCTGCTCCTGGACCTCCTGCACCTGAACCGTTATTGTAGCGATATCCAGGGTCACCTTGGAACCCAGATGCAGAGACAGTGCCTGAAATCTCAATAGAGTCTGCATAAATCACAATATGTCCACCACCTGATCCTGCATTCGATACCAAATTACCATTGGAATCGTAAATTGAACCTCCGGTTGAACCAGTTTCATTCCCAACTCCATAGGACGAACCTCCATTGGAGGTTGAAGTCCCTCCTCCAGAACCACCTGTACCATAATGGCCTGCTCCTCCGGCCCCAGTGCCTCGCCAACTGGTGGACAACTGCACTGATGTACCTACTCCTTGAGTCATGTTCGTAAAGGCACTAGAAACAATAGACGCCCCAGTATCTACAGTAAGCGTATTCACGGTTAAAATGAGAGAACCATTGGCTACAATTGAACCACAGGTAGAACTTGTTGTACAACTAACATGTAAATCGTCATATGAGTGAGAACCGCTAAGATAAGTCGTATTGCTAATTGTTGAATTTGTCAGTCCTGCTCCAGGAGGTCCAACCCATTTTTCTTCATTTGGTAATTCTAGAAATTCATCTGAATTTCCAATCATTCCAGTCAACGGACCCATAAACATCAACAATGCAATGAAAAGCGGGACGAATCGAAAAGAAGGCTTTGGGAACCGGTCCATCACCCATGTATGGAAATTGCCAACATATCAAACAAATGGTTCTAGAACACAATTTCCGTACAATCGTTCATGTAGTCTGAAAACACCCCAGATAGCATGAGAAGGGCACTATTCATTGCGTTGCTTCTCTCAATCAGTCTATTTCAAATGACTAATAATCCAATTCAACAAGAATTGGAAAAGGAAGATTCACCATTTGAAACAACTATTACTCAAAATCCTCGTTCTTTTATCACAACAGTAATTGATTCAAATATTTATACAACCACTGTCAATGCAATATCATTCGGAGCAGATGATGATCGAGCTTTAGTAAGTGGCTGGGCGTGTGCAGGCCTACAACCAAACCAATGGGTATCTTTTGGTTCACCTGAATGTATAATCGACCCGAATGGAGCAAATGATAATTCTTCTGCTTTCTCTCCACTATTTTCCTCTCAAATTGGGCTAAATGGGACTATGGAACCTATAGCGCCAGGATACTCCATTGTCAATGGTTCAGGATATGGAGATAGGATCGACGCCACATTAGAACTATCTAATGGAGATTGGTTAATTGCCGGTGCATTCTGTTGGGCTAGCAACCAGTGCAATCTTTCCAAGGATGGAGTTAGTATTGAGCCACCATTTTATGATGATGGATTTTTACTTCGAATGGATGCAAACGGCACATGGCTATGGGGAGTAGCAATTGGTTCCCAGACAGGTTGGGATCTTGTAACAGAATTAGCTGAAGCCCCTAATGGAGACATATACGCCATTACCTCATATTGTAACACTGCATCAGGTAGCTGTTCAGTAGAAATTGATGGATTGGCAGAGACCAATGACTCCATAGGCGGGCCTGAAATTTTGTTGGTCAAATTGGATTCATCAGGAAATGCACAATGGGCGAAATCAATGGGCAGTGGAGGAGATGATGGAGGAATTTTCACAGCTGGAGGTCAGGCGGGAGGATTTCACCCTGTAAGACAAAGGGGGATGACTGCAACAAATGATGGAGTTATCATTTCAGGAACTGTTTGCGAAGGACTGGGAGATGGGTGTGTATTCAGTTTTGATGGCACTACAAATATTACCGGCCATCAGGCATTCTTAGCTGGAATTGATGCGACTGGAGAGTTAGACTGGTTCGAATCACTTGAGGGAGATGCAGGAACATACAGACAATCAATGAGCGAAGTTGATGACCATAGAGTATTGGTTGCAGGGAATTATTTCTCTACTACGATGACATTAGGCACCCATACAGTAACCAATTCAGGATCATCTGATGCATTTTGGGCTATATACAATCATTCGTCTTTGACTTGGGAAGGTGCTTGGTCATCAACAGGTACTGGAGACGAATATATCCACAGTACTGCAATAGGTCCTAAGGGAGAAATTGTTCTAGGGGCTAGCGCATGCTACCAAATTTCCATCTGTGATGCAGAATTTGAAGGAATGACTGCACCTATTACTGCCAGTCGACAACACGGAATTTTAGTCAAATTAAACCATACATCTGATAATGCTTGGTTGATGATGGCGAATTATTCGAGTGCCTATTCTGCATTTACCAATTTAGCAATATCGGACAAAGGAGATATTGTTGCGAGTACTATGTCCTGTACAGGACAAGATGAATTCTGTCGCTCATATATCGATGGTTTACCAATAAACCAACAAGGTGGAAATACAACAATTGTTCTGAGAGTGATACAAGACGAAGATCGAGATGGGATGTACTATGCTTCCGATAATTGCCCCTCTGGGTATTCAGGCTGGATAAGTAATTCAAGTTCAGACATTGATGGCGACGGATGCAGAGATATCGATGAGGATCCAGATGACGATGGAGATGGAGAATTAGACAATGAGGATGATTGTCCGATGACATGGGGCAATTCAACCCAAGACAGGTTAGGATGTATCGATTCGGATGGGGATGGATGGTCTGATGCGGATTTGAGTTGGTCCGATTCAGAAGGAGCTGATGCATATCCTTCAGACCCATTACAATGGGCAGACTCCGATGGAGACGGTTATGGAGATAATCACTACTATGACGTCGACCCATCGACTGGTTTGAATGTAAATCAAACTGGAGACGGTTCACCAAATGATCCAGAACAATGGGAAGACATGGATGGAGATTCGTATGGCGACAATAATCCAGAAGGTGAAAAATATGACGATTGCCCTACTATTCCAGGTACCTCAAATCAAAATGGGAAATTCGGATGTATCGATACTGATGGAGACGGATGGGCTAACGAGGATGACTTATTTCCATTGAATTCCACACAATGGGCAGATAGAGATGGAGATGGATTTGGCGACAACCCTGCAGGATTAGGTCCAGATGCATGTCCCGACGATGCAGGGCAATCCACGATGGAAGGGAAACTCGGTTGCCCTGATATTGATGGAGATAATTGGCCCGATCAAGAAGATGATTTTCCAAATGACCCAACTCAATGGAATGATACGGATGGCGATGGATATGGCGACAATACTGGAGGTACAGATGCTGACGACTGTGTTCAAACAAATGGAAATTCATCGTTAGGTGGAATCCTTGGATGTATTGATTCTGACGGAGATGGATATGCTGATTCGATTGATGACCTCCCAGGTGAAGATTCACAATGGGCTGACTTCGACAATGATGGATATGGAGATAACCCCGACGGGGTTGAACCAGACGGATGCCCTACAATCCCAGGTACTTCTTATCTTGATGTTCTCGGTTGTTCTGACTTTGATAGTGATGGATGGTCTGGAGAGACAGATGCATTTCCATTCAACGCATCTCAATGGTCTGATCAAGATCAGGACGGATACGGAGATAATCTGAATGGTTCTGACCCCAATATCATTGATAATTGCATAGAAATTGCAAACCCTCAACAATCAGATTACGACGGTGATGGAATAGGAGATATTTGTGACAATGATTCTGATAACGATGGAGTATCGGATGAATTTGATCTATGCCCAAAGGGTGTTCTTGATTGGACCTCCACCATTGCTCAAGATTATGATTCTGATGGTTGTTTAGATAATTCAGATGAAGATGAAGATGACGATAATGATGGTTTAGCAGATGATGAAGATCAATGTTCATCTCCAACAGGTGAAATCGGATGGAATTCAACAGATAGAGATCTTGATTATGATCGAGATGGATGTAACGATGAATTAGAAGATGACGATGATGATAATGATGAGGTTAAGGATGAGGATGATGATTGTGCCAAGGGCTCTAAGAATTGGATATCTAGAACTCAACCACCTGCGACAGACCATGATGGAGATGGATGTCGAGACGGCACTTCAGAGGATGAGGATGATGATAACGATGGAATCCTGGATACGTTTGATGCATGCCCACTTGGTTACACAAATTGGGAAGCAGTAACTTCGAATGGACAACCGGGAGCCAATGATCAAAATCAAGATGGATGTGTAGATGGGGCAGAATCACCAGGAGATGAAGGATCAGGAATTGCAGATGAGCAATATCTTCTTGATTTACTTAATCAAAATAACGAGGAAGAAACATTTGTCGAAGCACTCGCATCAGGTGATTTGGATGCAATAGGAATTGTATTTACAATTCTATTCGCACTTGTGAGTATTTCTGGAACAGTGTTAATTCGAGCTAGAAAGAGTGCATTCATCAGAGGTTTGGAGCGAAACATCATGACGGCTGTTGATTTAGATGATCTTGATCAAGCTAAGAAAAACATTCGGCGCGCTATGAAGAAAGAAAAGATATCTTCAAACAGATACGGACTAATGATGGACGAACTAAAGGAGAAAAAATTAGAGTTGCAAACGGCGGGATCCCCTGAGGAAACCAAAGAACCGCCTAGTAAGACTAGAGAGAAAGGGCCACCACGCAGAACACCTCCAAAAACAGCCTCAAAGGCTACCCCTGAACCTGAACCTGAAATTGTAGACGACAGTGACGAAGAGGAAGAATTCGAATCTATCTTGAATAGAATTACACCTTCAGATTGGGCACCCCCTGAAGACGAAATCACAACAGGCGGCGACGGATACAGCTACTGGGAGGATCAAAGCGGTCAATGGTGGGTACAAATGCCAGACGGTGAATGGGTCGAATGGAATCAGTAGAAGCGCCGAGAGAGGGGTTCGAACCCACGACCTGCGGATTAACAGTCCGCCGCTCCACCAGCTAAGCTATCTCGGCAGCAGGCTGGCGACAACCCCCCCATTGATGAAGGAATCGGGTGAAAGAAACAATCATTCCCACTCTATTGTACCAGGTGGTTTGTGCGTAATATCGTAAACAACTCGGTTGACACTTCCTTTGAGTGCATTAGTTATTCGAGTAGAAGTTGCAGCAAGTACATCATGAGGAATAGGAGCATAGTGCGCAGACATTCCATCTAAACTGTGTACAGCTCTAACAACTACAGTCTCACCATGTACTCGAAGGTCACCATGAACACCAACACTACGAACCGGAAGTAAAGCAGCAAAATATTGCCACGGAATGTCGCATTTCCCAGCAGCCGCAGCTGCACGGAGGTCTTCCTCAACAATATGGCAAGCCTCTCGACAAGTTTCGACACGTTCTCGAGTTAACTCTCCCAACACACGCACTGCAAGACCTGGGCCAGGAAATGGTTGCCTCTCAGACGAAGGTATTTCCAAGACTCGTGCAATAGCTCTGACTTCGTCCTTGTAGAATTCTCTTAATGGTTCTACAATGTCTAAATCTACATCTTCAGGAAGTCCTCCCACGTTATGATGTGACTTGATAGTATCACGAGAACCACCTCCTGATTCAATCCAATCAGGAGCAATTGTTCCTTGTACGAGATACTTGGCGCCAATTAACGCCTGTTCTTCTTCAAAAACTCGGATAAATTGTTCTCCAATCACCTTTCTCTTATCTTCTGGATCAGTCACACCCTCGAGGTGTTTGAAAAAACGTTCACTGGCATCAACTATTTTCAGATTTAAGCCAAGGTCCCCAAGCATTTTGGAAACTTCCTCGGTTTCGTTCTTCCTCATGAATCCAGTATCTACATAGACACAATGTAGCATCGATCCAACTGCACGATTAGCAAGTACTGCTGCAACAGAGCTATCAATTCCACCACTACAAGCAATAATTGCAGTATCATCAATCTGTGAAGTTAAGGTTTCTACTGCCTCATCAATTAACATCTGAGTATCCATTGGATCACACCTAAGCGCCACGTTCTTCTTGGAGAGCACGATCATCTGCCATTACTGCATTGGTTCTCATTTCTCTGTATTCAATTACTGCATCAGCAATTGCACCATTCACTACACCAATAATTTGGAGGGCGAGTAATGCAGCATTGTCTCCACGATCTACACCTACAGTAGCAACAGGCATACCAGGGGGCATCTGTACAATACTCAACAGACTGTCATAAGGTACTTTACTTCCAACTGGGACTCCGATAACTGGTTTAGGAGTCATGGAGGCAAGAACGCCAGGAAGTGCAGCAGCAACACCAGCCATTCCAATGTAAACCATACAACCATCTTCTTCAGCTGCATCTACTATTCCATGTAAATAATCAGGAGATCGATGGGCACTAGCAATACGAATTTGATATTTTACATCGAATCCATCAAGTATTTTTGCTGCTTTTTCTGCTACTGGCATGTCCGACTTGCTACCAAGTACAATTGTGATGTCCATACACCTGCGCTACGCCGTCGGTACAAAGCGTTCACCGTTTGGATTGAATAGTTGAAAAAAGAGAATCTAGTAACAAAGTGCCTTCCATTAACACGATTACAGGCATGGCAATCAATAGTAAAGAAAGGGGGTCAGGAGGGCTAACAAATGCAGAAAGAGCGACTGTTCCAAACCATATTTCTCTTCTTCTAGAAGATACAGAATCTCGACCGATTAAGTCTGTTCTAAGAAGTGTAAAAATAACTAATGGCGTTTGGAAAACAATTACACTAGCACCTGTTAATGAAACTATGAAACCAGCCCATGCTTCCAACTGCCAGGTAGTAGTAAGGCCAACGGATTGAGCATCAGAAGTAAGATAATCCAATAACATCGGAATCACAAATTCAAACGAATAGAAAATACCCAATAAAGACAGTAAAATCATTGAGATTACAACAATAATTGCAGTACCAACATGAGGTTGGAAAGACAAGGATAAATCAGAAGCAGATTCACGCAATGATTCAACCCTTCTTCCACGTAACAAAACATCAACAGACAGAACCATTACAATTACTGCCAAAGCAAGATAGCCAGCTATTCTTAATCGTAATAGAACAACTTCTAGCGGATGTAATACTACTACTTCGGCCCCTTCCGGAAGAAATGATGAGGATAGTAACCATTGAATCGCACTACCAGCAACAATGTAACCGATTGAAACGCAAATAACTCCAACCACGGCAAGTAAACCAATTCTTTCTCTAATTTGCTCAGCCAGAGCACGTAAAACTTGGAATGATTCTTCGTTATTGGAGCGCATCGCAAAATTGCCTCCGTTATTCAACACCCTTTTTCCAGTTCAAAGTTAGAATTTTGGCATATCTGGAAGTTGAACATCGTCCTTTCTTTCTTTGGGACGTTCTGCATTTGGTCTACCAGTCATTTCAGGCATATCAGGTAGTTGTTCGTGTTCCTTTTGTCCATCCTTTGTTAGCTTTGGAGGAGGTGCATCTGATTCTTGAGATTCAATCTTCTGCCCTCTTTTCTCTCCTCTACGCTCAGTATTTTTCTGAGGAGGAATTTCTTCCTTTTTCTTAGATTCCTTAAGAGGATCTTCTCCGCCAATTCTACGATTATTGGAATCGGAATCTAGACCAGTTGCAGTAACCTTCGGACCTACAGGAACGCCATTAATCATCCATCTTCCAGTCTTAGGATCTAGTTCTGCAGTGGCAGGCAGACTCGTTGGTCGAACAGACATTTCACCAGTAATACTTGGCGCCGCTCTACTCGGAATTGGGGAATCATCTGATTCTTCATCAACTTCAGTTATTTCATTCTCAACAACATCTTGGATTTCCGGTTTTTCTTCCTCGACTTCGGAATCTGATTCTTCATCAATTTCTTCTTCTATTGGAATATCATGAACTTCTTCTTGTGCTTCTACTAAGGAGGATTGGACAGTATTTTCAATAATTGTTTCAGATGGTTGGTTGATTGAGTCAAGCCCCAAAAGTGCTGATGCCTCCGGAATAAAATTCTCATCTATCTCTTGTTCTATTGCCTGAACGTCGTCTTTATCCAAATGTAACTTAGCTTCTTCTTTAGGTCCATCTATTACAAATTCTGGAGCTGCTGATTCGTCTAATTGAACATCTTCTACAGGCACATCTTCTACAGGCACATCTTCTACAGGCACATCTTCAACCAAATCAGACATTAGGCCAAGGGGTGAAGAACTGATTTGAGATTCAACAATCTTATCCATCTCACCCAATGCTGATTCTACTGTTTCCGTATCTACTCTTTGGGCATCACCCAAAACTGAAGCAATCACTTCAGCAGCTAATGGATTGATTACTCGATTATTTGACCGACCGACTGGAGGGAGTTCTGATGGAGGCGAGGATGATTGAACCGGCTTCGTCCTTAATGAAAATGCCATTGGTGCAATGAAAATGATAACCCAAATCATAATAATTTCTTGAGCACTTAGTGATGCTGCTTCAGACCATGTAGGCCCACTTGGATCCATTCCTAGAAGCCGGGCTAAAGCGTACAATGGATGGATTTTCATGCCACTTTGATCAAATAATATCCCAGGAAATATTCCAAGCATGCTATTGAAAATAAACAATAAAGTGGTTCCAAATAACATTAATCTGGACAAAAGAATTTTCAATCTTCCTGACTGTTTCTCTTCTTCCACCTTTGCTACAGTTCCCGCTTCCATAGCCTCAGCTTGTTCTGATAAACTAGCAGTCTTAGGCATTTCAAAAACAGGCCTTTGACGAAGCCCAAATCGAGCAATCATCAGAAATAATGGAAGAATAATCAGTTGAACATTTTCTTGTAGAGTTATTACTCCCGATTCAGAATACGCTGAAGAAGAGAAATCTAAACCTAACAAATTTGCGATGTAATAATGGAGATGAAATTTCATTGGCATTACGCCTGAAATTATAGCTGGAAAAATACCTAGCCAGGAATTCAAAACAAGCGAAAGAATGAGGAATGCGGAAACGGCACCAGCAACGACACCAACACGGGGAGCGACGCGGGACATGGTAGGCCTCTGTACTGAGCACCCAAGGAGGGTCATTTAACGATGACCGCTAAACAACGTTTTCTTTATCGACGAACGATAATCGATAAAATATCTCCATCCTTCAATAGATGATCTAAACCCACGCGTTGCCAATCAAACTTAGCAGAGGGGCCTTTTACACGTGCATAACGGAATTTACGTACAAAATCACGATGTAATTTCTCACAAACATGCCTAACTGTACTTGTATCTTTGATAATCAATGGCTCAACCATATCTGCATCTTCGCCTTGAGGCTTTAGAAACACTCTCATAAATCGTAAATGTTCAAAAATAAAATCCTTCATTTCTTCAATTCCTTCTCCAGTCTTTGCAGAAACAGGTAAAATTGGCCAACCATCAGGAACCATTGCACGTGCACGTGCCATATCTTCTTCAGATGCTAAATCCACCTTATTGATTACAACCACTGCACTAGAATAAATACAATTTCCAGCAAGCGTATCCACAATATGATCATGAGTAGCCAAACTTCGCATAGTCACTTCGGCAGAAACTATCCCATATGATCTGACGATTTCTTGAACATCCTCGAACTCCACATCTGGTTGATCACATGTCGACCGAACGATAATTCCACCTCTGCCTGTTCGATTAATGAAAACCTGAGGTTTAGATTCATTCAACCTCATCCCTGAACGTGTTAATTCAGCATCGAGGATATTGAAATGAGAATCCTGAAACGGATCGAGAACATATAGCACCATATCTGAAGCACGGATTACATTCAGAATCTCCTTCCCTCTCCCCTTTCCATCTGCGGCACCTTTGATTAAACCGGGAAGATCGAGAATCTGGATTTTAGCCCCATTATGTTCCAATAATCCAGGAATACATGTAAGAGTAGTAAATGCAAAAGCACCTGTTTCAGAATCTACACCAGTGAGTTTACTGATTAAACTTGACTTACCCACACTAGGGAAACCAACCAATGCAACTGAAGCATCTCCTGATTTCTTGACTTCAAAACCATCGCCACCTCCACTAGACTTGGAGTGAGCTGCCGCCTTCTCTTCTTTCGCCTTTAATGCAGCAATCTTAGCCTTTAATTTACCAATATGGGCATTAGTTGCCTTATTCTTCTGGGTCTTCAGAATCTCTTCCTCTAACGATGCGATTTGTTCTCGAATCGTAGCCATTTGTCTCGGACCCTCCTTTATTCTGTGCAATGCTCTCAACGACTATTCTTCAAACCCCCGCACAAGAGCGAGGGTTCATGCCCAACTAGCCAAACGGACCGAAGGGGAAGACATGCCTGACTTGCAGATTCGCTTGGTTGATGTCAAGAGGTGGCACACATTAGTGAAAATGACATTTCCAAAAATTATTGACGGCATGGAAAATCAAAGCCTTCGAGACACTAGACCCACAGAAAACCCACATCTCGAACGAAGTTTTACTGCAGACCTTGAGGGAGACCTCCTTCAATGGACTGATAAATGGTCTAAAGAAGTTGGAGACGGGATGATTCTCGATGAACTTACGACTGCCGTTGATCGAAAAATGTTGGGCTTAGAAGATGCTTGTGAGCCTTTATCTATCCTATCTCAATGGTGTAGTATTGGAGAATGGGCGGCTTGGGAGGCAAGAGTTCTACTGTATGTAGAGCCACAATTAGATTCACAATTATCTGATGCAGAAGAACTGTATAGAGAACATGTTTGGAAAATAGCATTAAACAAAATTGGATCAACTGATAAGTCATCATATGTTGAATCAGTTATTCTTGATTGGATGGGAAGAAGAGAGGCACTTGGGGAAACTATGGATGAAACAAAAGACCCGTTGATTATCTCAACAATGCAAGCTCATGAGAGGACATCTAGCACTTTACACGAAATCGCTCACCAATTAAGGAAGGACAAGAAATTGATTGCCCTTATTGGAAGAGAATGGCTTGAGCCACAAAGATGGGGGCAAGGCGTATGGAATCTAGGGAATATATTGAATGACGGATGGCCAGAGGCTTGAATATGGAACCAGCGTTGATTGTTTTAGGACGATTCCAACCATTCCATAATGGGCATGCTGCTTTAATCGAATCAGCATTTAGATACTTGGAAATTAGTAATTCTAACTTACAACTACGAATATGCATCGGATCATCAGAAGTCGAACAATCATTAAACAACCCCTGGGATGTAAAAGAAAGAGAGGAAATGATTAGATCATGGCTACAAGACTCTGATGTAGAAATTGTTCACGTTCCAGATTTGGGAGACCCTCCGAATTATGTTCGTCATGCTGAAAAATTTCATGGACCTGCAGGGGTGATTTTCACAACGGATGAAGAAACAGCAAATCTCTATATTTCTGCGGGATGGAATGCTGAAATAAGTGATTTAATCAATCGAAATGATTGGCAAGGATGGAGAATTCGAGCAACAATTCAGATGATGTCAACAGTTACCGATGAAGAAGGAGTGAAAACCGTACTAAGAGAAAATATACCAGAACAAGTAGTGAACTGGTTGGTCGAGAATGATGCCATCAAAAGACTAGCATTCATGGGGATGGGTGGAGAACCTGTGGGTTAATTATGAACAAGGATTATCTCCAACTGAAGTTGTCAATAGATTCCCCCTAATTTCATCAATCCTTTCCCCATTTACGCCTACATCACTAATTCCTGCACGTGCTTCTGAATGAATCCAAACTAATGCATCATCGCCATCACATTCTACATGAATAAAAACGTCATCTGCAAACCTCATCCATTTTGTTTTAACAACGACATGGACGTCCAATTTTGCCCCCTCATCCCTAAAAACTTCTTCTGCAAAGGAGGTATCAGATATCCACGTGCTAATAGAATTTGAAATGGATAAAATAGAGGTATTATGGAATCTCAACTCCGATTCACCTGTTGAACGATGGGGATTTGGAGCCAAACGAGAACACTTGAATGGGCTTTCATCACAAGATTCAGGAAATTCATCAGATTCAGGTCCAGTAATTGTGTTTGAAATCTGTATTGCCCCGATTACAGAAGGATAGAGTAAAAGTAAGATGGTTCCAAAGACCACAAATGAACTTCTACTAACTGTCATCTGACGTCACTACGACCCTTGCAACTTTTAGCACCCTGTCTCGAAGCATCCAACCTGGCTCTAATTCAGAAGCAACATGTCCTGAAGGAAATTCTTCAGAAGGAGGGATTGTAGCAATTGCTTCCATCCTAGCAGGATCAAATAAATTACCAACAGTCTCTACTTTCTCTACTCCTTCAGCAGTAAGTGAACTCATTATTTCAGAATACAACATTCGTATTCCAGTTGAAAGAGAATCCTCAGCATCCTGATCCACATGATCCAATGCCCTCTCAAGATTTTCTACTGCTCCAACAATCCGTCTTGCTAGACCTGATGCCCCATAACGAACACCCTCAGAACGTGTTTTCGCGACTTGAGATAGGGCATTTTGAATCTCGGCTTGACGATAGAGTAAATCTTTCTTCGCCTCAGCTAATTCTGCTTCCAAGGCCTCGATTCTCTGTTCAGGAGTAGGCGGTTCTTCAGGAACTGTTTCTGAACTTGATTCTGGGTCTTGTTCTTCATCAACAGGGTCGCTCATGTGGCTACTCAACCACATCCCCTTCATCAATTCCTCTATTGGTTAATCCACATCAGTTAGAAAATCCAAAGGACGATGTTCATTGAGCCAAACCAACGTCATCTCCATTCTTTCATGTGTTGGATGAACTTCAACTAAGGCTACAGGAGAAGTTACTTCTTCAGCTATTTCTTCCGCTAATAATAATGGAATTTCTATGCGATTTTGTTCCTCGTCGTGATGTACGAATGAGCGAGGCAAGTCACATTCACTCATTATATCAGAAATGAAATCTGATGCATCTTCTGTGGAGCAATAAATTGCACCAAAAAGTAGAGTCCCGTCATCTGTTAAAGTCTCATGTGGAGAAATTGTCGCCTCTCCTCTTCTCAAAAAACGACGGCGTAATTGGCCTGCGTCTTTGTATACTGCCGTGCAATATTTTAGATGGAAGCCATAAGATTCTCTTAATTCTCCATCCTCAGGGTCAGGTAAGGAAGATTCGGCAGCTCTAACTCGATTCTTTAGTCGCACTGCTAATTCTGATGAGCCTGCAGCACCGGCAGTAATCCCATCAGATAGATTAAATCCTCTTACCTCCATATTTTCCTGATTTCCCAATGTAATTTCTAATTCATTTAGATTAAGGAAATGAACACCAGTATCTCGAAGTTCTTCAAGAATGAGAAACATTTCTGCCTCCATATCAGGAGGACAAGGGATCTCAACCCCCGTGAATATTCCTGCATCAGATGATGCACGAATCACTTCAAGATATGGTTGAAGTTTGAAGTCTAGAAGATGGAAACGTATCTCGTCCAAACCTGCATCTTTCAACCTATTTGCCCATTCAGAACGGAATGCAATCGAGGTATACATGTGCATATGGAAATCAGGACCAAACTCATTGCGAAGTCGACGAATCCCATCAAGTGTATGTTCAAAATCCATTATCGGATCACCTCCTGTGATACCTGCACCGGTAGCCCTCATGGCCTTAGCCTCCTCAATTACTTCA
>Ga0208277_1000292_pt1 | contig 30249 bp, 30 predicted proteins | sample ETNtaG_5_FD_185782 | JGI IMG/M metagenome (GOLD analysis project Ga0208277, IMG submission 185782) | Marine microbial and viral communities from oxygen minimum zone, Eastern Pacific Ocean - ETNP201406SV205 (SPAdes) (version 2) | ecosystem: Environmental > Aquatic > Marine > Oceanic ...
TTCCAAATCCAGTAGCACCTTCAGGTGAATGCTCTTTAACACTCTGATCACATAAATTTGCAATAGCATCAGAACTATCTTTAACACCTTCCCAAACGCGTTTCTTAGCCTGCAAATAAGCTTCTAAGTTTGAATGGTGATCAAGATGATCAGGTGCAAAATTTAGCCACGCTGCTGGAGATGCATCGAAACGAAAAGAGTGAGCCAGTCGAAAAGATGAAGCCTCAATCACAAAGCACTCAGCTTCGCCATCCTCTATAGCAGCTACTACGGGTTTCTCTAAATTTCCAGCTGCAACAGCATCTATACCTGAATGGTTAAGCATCTCCGTAACAAGTGTCACCACTGTTGTTTTGCCGTTAGTTCCTGTAACAGCACATCGAGGTCTTTGATCCCATTCACTGGCCAGATCACCTTCGTCAATAATTGTCGCCCCTACCCGAGAAGCAGCTGAGAAAACAGGATGAAGGTCAGGGATACCGGGGCTGACAAGGATTTGTGAAAATCCGTCAAGAAAATTATCCCACTTATCGACCGCGGGAGACGGGAGAAGTTCCAATGATAATTTTTCAGCCCAGTTTTTGACGGCCTCTGACGGAAAATCGTCCACTACAGAAATTTTGTAATCGCGTGAGATTAGTGCTTCACTCGCCGCACATCCTGAAACCCCTAACCCGAGTACTAGAGTCTCATCACTCATCAATTAATACCGGCAACTAATCCAACTATGCCCGAACGAAGTGAATCGCCGTAAAAGAGACCTATCCCAAGAGCCGTGCATAAGCCTGACATCATCCAAAAACGAACAATTACAGTGGTTTCAGGCCAGCCCGATAATTCAAAGTGGTGGTGAAGAGGAGCCATTTTGAAAACTCTTCGTTTAGAAAATAATCTGAAACCCGCTACTTGGATTATTACCGACAGGGTCTCTACGACAAATAAGCCAGCGACAACAGGTAAAAGAAGTTGAGTGTTTGTAGCAAGGGAAAGTGCTGCTAACCCTGTTCCAATTGCCAACGACCCAGTGTCACCCATAAAAATTTGCGCTGGTGCAGAATTCCACCATAAGAAACCTAAACAGGCACCCGCCATAGCGGCTGAAACTACTGCAAGGTCTAGAGCGTGTGGGACGTCATACAAATCTGGATATCGAAATTGCCAAAATGAAATAACCCCAAAAGCCCCAAAACAAAAAACCGCTGCTCCTGCCGCTAGACCATCCAATCCATCCGTTAAATTAACTGCATTTGCTGATCCTGAAATAAGGAGAATTGCCCATAGGCTCCATAAGATTTCACCTATTTCCCATCCAGGGTAGTCAAAACGGGTAAACGAAATTTGAGAATGAACAGGAGAATAAGCAGTCATCAAGACGGCAAAAACTAATGCGACAACAAGAAGTCCAAGCATTTTTGTTTTTTTATTTAATCCGAGATTCCTCTCCCGGACCACTTTGATCCAATCATCAATTAGACCCACTGCACCCGCCCCAATAATGCTTAGCATCACAAAAATTCCAGTCCGCGTGTATATGCCACGATATAAATCGCTGATGATATAACCAGCTGTGGCTCCGGCCACTATTCCCACGCCGCCCATCGTTGGCGTTCCTGCTTTAGTGGCGTGACCAGCGGGACCGTCTTCTCGAATTGGTTGCCCTATCTTCAATCGAGTCAACCAGAAAACTAAAGTTCGACTCAAAAATAGCGAAACGAACATAGCTATAGCGGCCGCTATGAGAATACGTATCATCGTTCTCCTAAGGAAGATGACCCCGAAACAAGATCTTGAAGTACAGCCCTATCTGAAAAAGGAAGCATGTTCCCTTGAATCTCTTGAAACTCCTCATGCCCACGTCCGGCTATTACGATCAAATCACCAGATTCAGACTCATTGACAGCTGCTTTTATAGCTTTTTCTCTATCGACTTCTATGACATGTGGCTTTATAGCCATACCTGAAACAATTTCAGAGATTATTTTTTCTGCATCTTCATCACGAGGATTATCGCTTGTCAAAATATTCACATCAGCTCCTTTACTCGCGACTTCCCCCATCAAGGGACGTTTTTCTGAATCCCTATCACCACCGCAACCAAACACTAGAATAATTCGTCCAGCAACTATTTTTCGGCACCCCTCAAGAAGTTCTGATAATGCTGACGGGGTATGTGCATAATCAATAATCCCTGAAATTTCTTCTGTTACTGGTAGGACTTCGAAACGACCATCAACACCACTTAACGAATTAAGTCCAGGAAGTATCTCATTTACCTCTAATCCAAGTTGAATAGCTATTTCCGCAGAAAGAAGTGCATTAGTGGAGGCAAAAGGTCCACCTAAGGGAATCGTTATCCTTTCACCTCGCCAATCAAACGAAGAACTTTTCTGCTGAAAGACAATATTTCGATTTCTGATTGAAAATGCTTCCACTTCCATTCCATTTGAAATGGCTATTTCGGAATAAGAACGCCCATACTCAGAATCTGTTGTGATCACTGCTTTTTCAGAGAATTTTGAAGTAAACAATAGACCTTTTGCTCTAAAATAACTTTCCATTTCTTCGTGAAAGTCGAGATGATCATGACTTAGATTTGTAAAAGCAACAGTTGAAAAATACGTTCCATCCACTCTCTTTTGAACAAGAGAATGAGAAGATACCTCCATGGCTACGACTTCGACTCCATCATCGCAATACTTTCTTAATTCTCTTTGAAGTTCAGGTGATTCTGGAGTGGTTAATGCGCCAGTCAAAGTGCCGATAGTTTCTGTGGAAATTCCCGCACTGTTTAATATCTGAGCCAACATGCTGACTACACTCGTTTTACCATTAGTGCCCGTAACACCCACGACACTTATCTCTCTTGATGGATTACCAACTATTCGAGAAGCAACAAGAGGTAATACTGCTCTAACATTTCGGACTAAAAAGGTGGGAATGTTAAATCCAGATGCTTTCTCAGCCAAGACTGCTGAGGCCCCGGAATTAACTGCTTCTTGAATGTATCGATGACCATCTGTGGTTTCTCCTCTCAAACAACAAAAGATGTCACCCTTGATAATTTCACGCGAATCATGAACCACGCGCTTCAAATCGGGATCGATTTGATTGGGATCAAGCGATCCTTCAATATCGGCAATTAAGTCTGATAGAAGCATTATTCAACTAGAGAGCCGGCAATTTCTTCTGGCCGTTCCTCAATCGGGGATTCATTAATCGCACCATTCAACAATTCGGCTTGTGCAGGGGTAACAGCCACGACTCGTTCCGAAAGAGAGGAAGCAATTTTCTCATTTTCTGACGGAATTCTTAATTGCCGAGCTGCAAATTTTGCAAAATCAGAAAAAACTGGAGCTGCAGCTTTCCCCCCGGAGTCAAAGGAAGTAGATGGTTCATCGATAACCACCAAGGCCACAATTTCAGGGTCTTCAACTGGGAAAAATCCTGCAAAACTTACTACGTAGCGCCTCTCCCCTTCATCTTCGCCATAGCCACCCACTTGCGGTTTCCATGCTGTACCAGTCTTTCCTGCAACTCTGTAGCCAGGAATTTGCGCGTTTCTTCCAGTCCCGGAACTGACAACAGTTTCGATTGTTTCAACTAACGACTCTGCAGTTCGCGATTCGATAATCCGTTCTGGTTGAGTATCTAATGGATTAACAGCCATTTCTACAGTATCCCCCACACCTCGTATAAGAGTGGGCGCGGGCTTTAAACCACGATTTGCAATAGTTGCATATGCTGTCAACATTTGAATAGGAGTTACAGAAACCCCTTGTCCGATTGCTATGGTTGGTAAGGAAGTTCCGGACCACTTTTCCACTGGGAGAAGAATTCCGTTTGCTTCTCCGGGGAAATCAAGCTCACTTTTTCTTCCAATGCCAAACTTTTGCAACTTATTATGCAGGAGTGATGGTCCAATTTCTTGAGCCCAGAGAATGGTCCCGACATTCGAAGACCTGAAAAGAATTTCTGAAACTGACCACTCTGTTTCATCATGATCGAACCAATCAGAGAAATCATAATCATGGACGTGTATCTCATCTGCTACTTTCCGAACTGATTCAGTTGAAGCTACACCTGCATCCATGACAGCAGAAAAGGTCAAAGGTTTCATTATCGAACCTGGTTCAAAGGTCCATGTAGCACTTCGATGTTCACTCACTTGTTGGATATCCCCGTCCTGAGTTCGTTCTACAGCTACCGAGGCTAATATTTCACCCGTTGAAGGTTTCATTGCCAGCAACAAACCTGCTTCGGCTCCGGTTCTATCAACTCCAGAAATCAAAATTTTCTCTGCTTCGAATTGAAGAGATCGGTCCAAAGTCGAGACAATCGTCTCACCATTCTTAGCTGGCTCCCAATAGTACTCTCCCCCAGGGATCGTTGATCCCCTAGGACCACGTTCGACTGTCTTTAGTCCGTTTTCACCAGACAAATATTCGTCATAAGATTTTTCTAGACCACTTATCCCCTTGCCATCTATATCTGTTCTTCCTATGATCGCAAGAACTGCATCGCCATCAGGTCGTACTCGACTCTGTTCTTGTTCAGTGAAAATACCAGAAAGCTTCAAAGATAAAACTGCTTCTACTAAACGGTCTTCAACCTGTCGAGACAAATATACGTATTGTTTTCCGCTACTCAATTTATTTTCTAGGTCCGTCAAATCACCACCAATCACCTGAACTAGTGCTTTAGCAGTTTGTACCGGATCTTTAACATAATTAGTGTTAGCAATTAAAGAGCGCCTTGGTACAGAAAGTGCCAAATCAACTCCATTTCTGTCAAGTATCGATCCGCGTTGAGCAACTACTTCCTCAGTTTTCATACGCTGATTAGCTCCGATGGCTACATAACGCTCAGGGTCTAATATTTGAAAATATACTAATCTCCAAACCAAAACCCCAGAAATAAGAATCATTAACATCCCGACAAAAATCGATCTACGAAAAAAGCTTTTTAGCTGAGCCGGAGGAGATTTCTTACTTTGGGAATTCTTTTTTTTGGAAATCAACTTGACCTCCTGAATGGATTATTCAACGGTGGAGGTAATTCGAAAACCGGCATCAATCGTTTTCGATTAGGTGTCTGCAACATATTCAGACGTCCTTCTGCTGCGGAACGAATTCTTTCCGGTGCTTTTAGTTCAGCCACTTCAATTCGAAGCTCCTGTGAACTACCTCTTTCTTCTGTGATTTGTTTCTGTAAAAAGTCAACTTCTTGCTGGACAGAAACTAAGAAGGCGTGCGAACCAGCTACTGAGAGTAAAAGTATGAATGAAATACTTACCCCTAGAAAAATAGAAAATGTTATTCCGATTTCTTTTCGTTGAGTTTTGGATCCAACTACTCGTTTTCGTGATATTGGAAGATCAGCCGCAATAGTCATAAACTCTCCAAAACTCTCAGGCGGGCACTTTTAGCTCTTCTATTTTCTTTTATTTCTTCTTTCGACGCAGTTAAACCTGAGTGAGGCAACTGACCTTTTCTTACAGCACCGCAGACACAAGGAAGTTTGCTCGGGCATTCACAACCACCGGTTACCACATTTCTAAATAACTCTTTAACTATCCGATCTTCACCCGAATGATAAGAAATAACTATTCCACACCCACGCGGTTTTAATCTCGCTATAGAAGCAGTCAAACCTTGAATCAGCTCGTTGCGCTCCTTATTGACTTCCATACGAATGGCTTGGAAAGTCCGTTTTGCCGGATGCCCGCCCCGTCTTCTGGCAGCTGCGGGAATGGCATTCTTTATCAATTCGGCGAACTCTAAAGTGTTCCCGATAGGCCGGTTTTCAACGATAGAAGTGGCTATACGAGCAGCGAATCTTTCATCAGAGTTACTCTCTATAATTGCCTTCAATTCAGCTCTATCTAAATTATTTAGTAGGTGGGAAGCCGTCTCCTCTTGAGTACTGTCCATCCTCATATCTAAGGGACCGTCAAAGCGGTAACTAAATCCCCGTTCCGCGTTATCTAACTGCGGTGAAGAGACACCTAAATCAAAAAGGAACCCGGAAATAGAGGAAATATTTTCTTCGTTTAATATTTTTTCTATTTGAGAAAAGGGATTATGGAAAAATCTAACTCGTTGAGAAAATCTTTCAAGTTTGGAACAAGTCGCCTCTAATGCCAAATGGTCGCGGTCAATAGCCACGATTTCAATATCAATTCGTCTATCTAATATTTGCTCTGAATGTGAACCTCCACCAAGTGTTGCGTCGATAAAAACTCCGGGTGGAATTTGGTCAACCACGTCAAGGACTTCGCTCAACATCACTGCCTTATGGTTAAAATTCGAAGTTAATTTTTTGTTCACTCAACTGCCTTTAAATATTTTCCGACTATCGATCGTTCCCCGAATAACCAAACTTAAGAATTTCTCTTAAAGATCTTGATGGGAGGAGGTGGAGGAGGGGCCTTCCATCTGTTATCCGGAGAACGATCCATAATCGGAAGATTTAGATATATAAAAACAGTGCTTATATACCTCCCCCCTGCCAGAAAGTGTCTGCTAAATCTCTGTCGAGATCATCCGCCATTCCTTCCCAGTCATCAGGATTCCAAATCTCGATATGAGTGATTGCCCCGCACAGGAGTGCTTCATTCTCTAAAGAAGCAAATTCTCGTAAGCGCTGTGGGATGCTCAATCTGCCTTGACTGTCTATACGTTGCTCGTCAGAACTGGCCGCAAGTCTCCTTAATATTTTGGGTTCCACAGTCCCCTCTTTGACTTGTGCCTGTAGTCGCGTCACCATTTCGGCAAATGCATCTGGCGTATAAATTGCAATGCAATTAGCTGCAGGCGAAATAAAGGCTTCCGCCGAAAAGCGAGATCTGAACTTTGCGGGAAGAACCACGCGACCTTTTTCGTCGAGTGAATGTTCATGTGTTCCGACAAAAAGCATTCTTGTTTCCTTTTTCTACCTGTACTGAAAATCTTTTAGAAAACAAGTGAAAAGGAATATTTCCCATTTCGCCCCATTTTCCTCCACATTTCTAGTATAACACCCCACTTTTGTCAATAGGCGCGCCAATAGAAAGAGATTTAATTGATTTCCTTTGATTTAAGGGGCTCTCTGGGAACTAATTGATGGTTTTTATAAGTGAATTAAGTAATTCGTCAGGGTCTGCTTCGATTGGAGCTGCTAATTCTAATAAATCAATAACTGTTTTTTTTGCTGGTTCTATTTGAAGGAGATCAGTAATTCTTTTAGCAGGCCAGGAAAATAACGCAGCACACTGAAACCACGCCCCTTCTCGAGTTCTACGTTGACTGATACCGATAGTTTTTTTTCCTGAAACAGTTACCTCACCAGTTGCTAATCCTGCAAAACATACAAGTTCAGAGAGGGCATTTTTTCGGATTTCCTCATTATGGACTTGACCTTGAAGACCAATATCTTTCATCGCTCTTACCCAGACTTCTCCTAGCCATACCGAAGAGTGTCGAATGTCGTTACACCATAAGGGATCTTCCCTAGGTATAACGAAGTCAACCCATAGCACTTGACTAGGTTCAAGAAAGACAGCTCCTCCTCCCGACTTTCTGTAGACGTAATCACATTCAATGTCGACTTCTAATGACATTTTTCTCTGCCCGGTTCCAAAAACCATTGTCGGTTTATCGATCTCATGAATTATTAGTTGGCGTGTATCAAAAGTTGGAAGGGTCAAATGTCTGTCAGCAACACTTCCTTCAGATCTTTTTATAGTCCAACTTCCCATGAGATTAAATCTTTGATTTTTCCATATCTGCTACCCACGTAAGCCAGGTGATCACCGCATCGATATCTGGAAGTTTCTCTGTATCACCCTGAAAAGTTAGAACTCTGAACTCGAGAAATTCACTGCTAGGAATGGGTAAAAAAGGAGGAATCAATGGCCACCTATTTCTAGCAAGAGTGAAAATCTGTCTTATAGCTAAAAGCCATAATGAGGGTTTTCGCAATACAGCAAATAAAAGCCTGAGCAACCATTTACTCTTCAACACTGATCGACCCATTACTATTCAACCAAACCGCAGCCGCTCCAATCAAAGGAGCCTTATCTTCAAGCCCGGCAAAATCTATTTGTAGATCTTTTGTGAAATCAAGACCACAAAAAGTTGTTGCTGTTGAACGAACCTGGTTAAGAAAAATCGGTCCGAAGCCTAAAGCAACTGAACCTCCGATTAGCACGATTGGAATATCGAGCAAATTTACAGCTATGGAAATAGCCTTGCCAACAAAATAACCGCATCGCATCTTCACTTCATCAGAAGCTTCCGCTGCGGGTTTGCCAGTCTCTTTTTCTATTGCAGCACCTGAGGCAAGCGCCTCAAGGCAACCACTACTACCGCATAAACATAGTGGTCCATCTGATTCAACAGTTACGTGACCTATATGACCAGCATTTCCCATGTCCCCATCTAAAAGCTTTCCATCGATTACAAGACCTCCGCCAATTCCAGTAGAAACAACCATCGCTAGATAATTTCTATGGCCAGAAGCTGCCCCTATCCATCCTTCTCCCAAAGCAATCGCTTTTGCATCATTATCGAGAACCACTGGGACACCAAGAGCCTCTGACAATTTGGAACGTAATGGAAAACTCCGCCATTGAGGAATATTTAATGGAGAAATTTTCTCTCCGTTATCAGTCATAGGTCCAGCGCTTCCCACTCCGCAACCTGCAACCTCTACCCCCTCTAAAACATCTTCAGACAAAGAAAGTAGCTTTAGAAACAAGTCTTCAGCATTATCAGATTTTGTGGGAATTGAAGCTTGTTTCCTTATTACACCTTCTGAAGTAACTCGAGCTGCGGCAAGTTTAGTTGCCCCCACATCTACTGCGAGAATATCCTTCACTAACATTCCTCTTCATGATTTCAGCCGAGATTATCGCGACGGAAACGCTCTTTCATCAAATCTCTGAACTTCTGAGAAGAATCCCCTAGTTTGGTTCCTTTTTCAGTCCACATCGAAGACTGTGACACCTGTTGCATGCCAGTACGTCCAAGATTTCTAGCATTTCTTTCAATTGCAAGTGCGGAAAATAACATTAAAAGAAACGCTAGAAACGCAACTACAAAAGAAATAGACAAAGTTAGAAGCATGGATGCCACACCAAGAAAAAAAACTAAAATTGACCATTTTAAATTTTTAAGTGATTTCGTGTAAACGGTAGTTTCGGAAACTTCACGCGCTAATTCAGGATCACTCTCGTAAAGACTTTCCTCTATTTCAAGAAGGATTCTCTCCTCGTCTTCTGAAAGTGGCATTTATTTAACTCTCTGCTGTGTGTGTATTAACATGTAAGCAAAATTCTAACTGTTAATCAAGGTATAACACCTATCAAAAAATAGACTTGCTAATTCAATCATTTGGATTCCCGTCGGGACCCCACTGCTGTTCTCCTTTTCTTTTGAAGCGGATTCCTCTTGAACTGAGTATGCTCGCCGGGCCAATTGCCTCCACGCCAAACCGATCACGAATAAGGTCAACAGCGTCTTCAGTGTTTTCCCAATTTGAATGGGAACTTTCAGAAAATTCAAGTTGCTCACTAAAGGTCTTGTCTAAATTTGTTACAGAAATTCCAAGGAGCCGAACTCCGAGTCTTAGATCCACTCCGGCGAGCAACTTCTTTGCCTCTTCTAACACCGTCGAAGAAAGAGACGTAGATTTTGGGAATGTATACGATCGAGAAAGAGTAGTGAAGTCCGAGTAACGAACTTTCAATGAAACCGTGCGGCATTTCTTTTCAGATTTTCGTAAACGCCACAAAACGGCGTCAACGAGTCGAACCAACTCACGCTCAATATCTTCTCGATTCGTTAGATCTTTAGAAAATGTTTCCTCATGTCCTATAGATTTAGCTTCTTGTTCGACGACTACATCGCGATTGTCAATACCCCTAGACAAGCGCCAAAGTTGTTGCCCAGCTGCTTTGCCAAGATTGGACACCAAACTACCTTCAGAAACTCGACTAAGTTCCCCAACAGTCTCTATACCTAAAGCATTTAGCTTCGCATGAGTTTTAGGCCCTACTCCCCAAATTGCATTAACAGGAAGCGACTCTAAAAAAGCTTCGATCTCATTTTCCGCAAGAAGAAAAACACCCTCACCATATATAGGTCCCTCTGGCCCTACTTTTGGTTTTGCATTCTCACTTGAGAGTTTTGCCAAAAACTTATTTATGGAACCTCCAACGCTGCTTCTCAGACCTTCTTCCTCATATATTGCACTTCGGATTTTATGAGCGATTGACTCAGGATCTCCATGGACTCTTCGCACTCCTCCGACATCTAGAAAAGCTTCATCCAGAGACAGCGGTTCAACTAGCGGAGTAAACCTCTTAAGAATATTCATAATTCTTTCACTTACCTGAATATAAAGTTCGTGATCTCCGGAAATAAATACCAAATCCTTACAGAGTCTTTTAGCCCTCCTCGAAGGCATCGCAGAATAAATCCCATAAGAACGTGCCTCATACGAAGCCGCTGCTACTACACCACGATTTCCAGCCCCTCCTACTACAACAGGTTTGCCTACTAATTCCGGTCGTCGGAGTAGTTCAACTGAAGCAAAAAAGGCATCCATATCTACATGCAGTATCGGGGTTGTCACTGTTTGCGTTCCACCATCAAATGACCTGATTTATCAAATCGAACTGTGTAGCTAAAAGTTTTTTCAGAGGGTATTTCGTCATTTAGATATGCAAGCACTGGATCTCTAACCCAAACTGGCGAGTCTCTTAATATAGTTTCAGAAATTTTCGGAGAGAAAAATTCAGCAACTTCAACAATTCCATCCGGATCGTTTATAAGTAGCGATCCGGTCCAATCAATCGCTTCAAAAACTTCAACCTCTAAAGCCATGTTCTGTTCCAAGAAATTTACAGTCACCCCGTAAATCAACTCAGACCAAGTCGATACCTTTAGACCAGTCTCTTCAAGAACCTCGCGCCCCAATGCATCTATTGGACTCTCACCCCGATCAATCACACCTCCAGGTGGAGTCCACTCTATTCCACCTCTTTTTCCAAGATGTGAGTTGCCTCTACGTCGATTAGCAACTAATAGAATGTCCGAGTCTTTTCTAATGATTCCTCCTGCAACCGACCAGTTTCGAAACGATTGATTTTTCATACCAATATTCTTCACCTAATTAAGTAGCAATTCTGGCCTATATCCTAAAGTTAGCATCTACTCACCAGTGCAAAATCAGGAGTGTTAATTTCCATGTCAACTTCTTCAGTTCCATCAGTGAAAGCAAGAATTTTAGCGATTCTTGCAATTACTATTTCTGGATTATGTGGGGGGCTAGTCGGATATGCAGTCACAGATCTTCAGTGCGAAAATGGATGCGAGGCAATTTCAGGCTCCATAGGTCTAGGTTCGGCTGTACTGGCGGCCGGAGGCGTTTCGGTAGTTACCAACTTAGCTCTTAAAGCTATGTCAGAATGGAAGACTGCCGAACGTCAACAAACGGCACGTGAAAGATTTCCAATTGAACAGTAAATCAATCGAAGAAGATTTGAGAACTCTGGCCTCAAAAATTGCGAAAAGGACAGGGAAAAAAGTTGGTAAAAAACTCGGAGAACGTCACACGTTAACTTCCAAGAAATCAGCAACCGACCTAGTAACTGAGGTTGACGAATGGTCCGAGAAGCAAATCACTGAATACATCAATTCTCGAAGGCCAAATGATGAAATAATCTGTGAAGAAGGAACTCATGTGCAAGGCAAAAATAACATCCGCTGGTTCATCGACCCTATAGATGGAACAACAAATTTTGTTTACGGGCACCCAGGGTTTTCAATATCAGTAGGAGTTGAAATTGACCACGAAACAAAAGTCGGGGCAATATACGCCCCTCTACTGAATGAATTATTTACTGCTTCATCTTCCAGCGGAACGACCCGTAATGGTAAAAGAGTTAAAGTAAGTGAAACAAAAGAGCTCTCTAACGCATTAATCGCTACAGGTTTCTCATACGACTCTAAGTACAGAGGTATTCAAGCAAAAAGTCTGATTGGAATTTTGCCAAAAATTAGAGACATCCGCCGAATTGGCGGAGCAGCATTTGATCTCGCATCAGTCGCTTGTGGACGAGTGGACGCATTCTTCGAACATGGGCTCTCCCCATGGGACATATCAGCAGGTCATGCTCTTGTAAAAAATGCCGGTGGTGTAGTAATGGCCATCAATCCAACAGAATCTGGTGACTTTAAAAAATCTGAGGTAACTGTATTGAAAAGCTCATCAGAAATTTCCGAGAATACGATCACAGTAGCTTCGTCTAAACACCTAATAGATCAAGTGGTGGAATTAATAATAAATAATCAGATAGATTACTCGTAACTTTCTTTTCTTTTGATTTTAAAAACCTTTTAAAATCAGTCAATTTTCTAAAATAAGATCATAGAAAAATTTCAATCCCTACAAAATGCCGCAACTACCCAAGAAATGAGGCAACATTAAAGTATGAGTGTAAGAATTCTAACTGTAGAAGATGACGAAAGAATTCGAACTGCCGTAAGTCTTGCCCTTCAGGAGGAAGGCTGGGAAGTTGAAGAAACCTCCAATGGAGAAGATGCTTTGGCTTCATTCTCCAGACAGCCCAGTGATGTTGTATTGATAGACATCATGCTTCCAGGGATCGATGGATTTGAAGTCTGTAGAAAAATACGCCGTTTAGGTGACGTACCAATAGTCATGGTCACAGCACGCTCAGACAGCCACGATGTAGTGGCAGGCCTGGAAGCTGGAGCAGACGACTACCTAAGAAAACCTTTTGATCCAAAAGAACTATCAGCGCGCGTTAGAGCATTACTTAGAAGATCTAAAACAATAGGTACGACTTCAAATTTCTCATTTGACCAACTGGAAATAATTGCCGATGAAGGACTGGTTCGCATTAACGGCAAAGAGGTTCATTTAACGCGCACCGAGTTTAAACTTTTGATCGAACTGGCCACTAGTTCTGGAAAAGTTCTAAGTCGTGAAGATCTACTTGAGCGAGTTTGGGGCTACGACTATTTCGGAGATAGTCGACTTGTCGACGTTCACGTCAGACGCCTAAGAACAAAAGTAGAAATAGACCCTGCTAATCCAAGGTACGTTGTGACTGTAAGGGGAATGGGTTACAAGCTTCAAACCCAGTTTTAATGTCTGTTGAAGAGTTGGCCAACTGATGTCAAATACAAAACAGGAACAAAACGACATTATTTCTTACAAAGTAAAACTAGGTCTACGTACCAGAATCTCTCTCTTTTTCGCTGTCGGAGGTTTACTAGTGTCAATTGGGCTTTCAGGAGTAACTCTTGTTCTAACCCGGCAACAGCTTATCGATAGCCGTGAAAATGCTGCATCAGCTTTTGCATCAACAAATGCCACTCGTTTGTCAAATCAGTTAACACCAGACTCTTCCGTGGAGGACCTGCCATCGATTGTAGATTCAATGACGAAAATCGAAGGAAGTCAACGCTTAATAAGACTTGGAAATGACTGGCTTCCTTCACAAGAGTTAAACAGAGACGATATACCAGAGAATATTTTAAAACGCGTTAAGGAACTTAATGCCGGACAATTAAGAGCTGAAATTAATGGCAAAACTCGCCTCGTCCTTGGAATTCCACTACAAGTGTTTGACGCAGCATATTTTGCTGTAGTTGACTTAACAGACCTAGAAGACACCCTTTACGACCTACGGATAATTCTCTTCGGAGCTGGAACAGGTGTAACTTCGCTTGCCGCACTTCTAGGGTGGTGGATAAGTCGCCGAACCCTACGACCACTAAGAAGCGTTAGAGAAGCAGCAGAAGCTATCGCTGGTGGCCGACTAGACACCAGATTGATTCGACAGAGCGATCCCGATCTAGACCGACTATCTGAATCATTTAATGAAATGGCCAGAGCCCTTGAGGAACGTATTCACCGGGATGCTCGCTTCGCTTCCGAAGTGAGTCATGAATTAAGAAGCCCGCTTACCACACTCAAGGCAAGCGTTGGAGTTCTAGAGTCAAGAAAAAACGAACTCTCAGAGAGGTCACAAACTGCACTTGATCTACTATCACGTGACCTTGAACGATTCAACCGTCTAGTTTCTGAACTTTTAGAAATATCTGGTTACGACGCGGGCGCGGCCTCACTCGAACTGGAAGAGGTTAATGTCACCCAGTTCATACGGGCAGCAACAAGAAATGACGACTCAATCAATTTCATACTCCCTGCCGAGGCAGATTCCCTGCTCATCGATGTTGATAAACGACGTCTAGCTAGAGCCCTCTCTAACCTTTTAGACAATGCTCACCGTTATGGAAATGGACCAACCGTGATAGAAGTTGCAACAAATGAAAATTCAATTCAAATTGCTGTAGAGGATGCTGGACCGGGAATTTCAACAGAGGAGAGAAAAATTATTTTTGACCGTTTTTCCAGAGGTTCAACTAGCGGCCAACGCGGTGATGATGGAGGAACAGGTTTAGGTCTCAGCCTCGTGCAGGAGGATGTTCGACTTCATGGCGGAAAAGTATGGGTAGAAAATCTAAAAGTAACAAGGGCAGATACAGGCTCACGCTTTGTGATCGAATTACCTATTGTAAAAGAGGAACTCTAATGAAAAATACTTTACACGCCCTGGCTCTGCTATTTTTCCTGTCTCTGACCCTTGCATGCAGTATTCCTCTTGACGACAACCCGAGAGACCTTTCCGCAAATTTGCCTGATGCTCTATTACCTGCTGCTTCAACAACCACTCAACCCCCCGCTCCAAAGGAGACCGTAAAAATATTCCTGGCGAAAGCTAACCAAGACGGCGAAATGAAACTCCAGTCAGTAAATCGTGAAATATCTGGCGATGGCTCAATCAATGTCATACTCGATCAAGTGTTGGCTGGCCCAACCTTAACTGAACAAGAAACACAACTCGTTTCACCTTTTGCTGAAGGCAGTAAAGTCATCGGCGCAATTCTAGAAAATACTTTACTTGAAATACACCTAGACAGTCTCGACGGTTTCCCCCAGGATGACTCGAAGAGCAACCGTCTTGCTTTTGCAATGCTCGTCTGTACAGCCTCGGAACTAATAGCGGGTGCAGATATTTCCTTTGTGCAAATTATGGTTAGACAAAATGATTCGCTTGAAGCTATAAATGCTCCCGTTACCGATGGCGACCCTCCTGAAGAAGGTGCTCCTGTACTATGTAGCAATTACGCAAGTTTCATGGCTAACGAAGATTTCTCATAAATACGGGAGGAATAAAATTGCAAGTAGTTCTAGCTTTAGATGCAGGTACTACCAGTGTCAGGACACTAGCAGTGAGTTCATCTGGTGAAATTATTGCTATCTCGCAGAAAGAATTCTCTCAGATATACCCTGAACCTGGTCTTATCGAACACGACCCTGAAGAGATCTGGCGAGCCGCTGCAAAAACACTAAAAGAAGTCTCACAACAAGTCGAGCAAATGGGATATGAAGTTGCTTCAATCGGAATAACTAATCAACGTGAAACTGCCATAATTTGGGACCATGCCTCTGGAAAACCTTTACATAATGCAATTGTTTGGCAAGATCGAAGGACAACAGAACGCTGTCAAGAGTTGACAAGAGAAGGACACTTAAATGAAATAAGGTCTAAGACAGGATTAGTGTTGGATCCATATTTCTCTGCATCGAAATTTGAATGGATGATCAAATCCTCTTCAGTCAACTCTGATAAAAAATTCTGCTTAGGAACAGTGGACTCTTGGTTGATTTGGAAACTCACTAACGGAGAAGTCCATGCAACTGAGCCATCGAATGCATCACGAAGCATGCTGTTCGACTTGAAGGAAGGAAAATGGTCCAATTCACTATGTGATATATTTTCTATCCCTGTCGACTCACTTCCAGAAATACGAGCAACCTCTGGTTACTTTGGTTCAACATCGACTGAAGGACCTCTAGGGAAAAAAATACCAATTAGAAGTGCGATTGGCGATCAACAGTCTTCTCTCTTTGGTCAAGTTTGCTTTAAGCCTGGTGACACTAAAAATACTTATGGAACTGGTTCCTTTATTCTCACAAACATTGGTGAAGAAACACCTCAAATTAACGATGGACTAATAACTACAGTTGCTTGGCAATTGAACTCTGAGTCACCTCTTACATATGCAGTCGAAGGTTCTATTTTTTCGACAGGGGCGACGGTTCAATGGCTTCGTGATCAGCTTGAAATAATAAAAGAATCTTCTGAACTGGAACAGCTAGCTAAAACCTGCACAAGTAATGGAGGCGTAATAATAGTTCCCGCTTTTTCAGGGCTAGGCAGCCCTTGGTGGAATCCTTCTGCTCGTGGAGTTATTGTTGGTTTGACACGTGGAGTTGGAAAAGCCGAGCTAGCAAGAGCCACGATTGAATCAATGGCTTTTCAAACTCGTGACGTCCTCGAAGCAATTAAAAAGAATGCCTCATTAACTCCGGAGAGCCTAAAAGTTGATGGTGGAGCTGCAGTAATGGATCTACTAATGCAATTCCAAGCTGACCAACTAAAAATTCCTGTTATCCGTTCCTCGAACACTGAATCAACAGCTATGGGTGCTGCTTATCTTGCTGGATTGGCCTCTGGAATATGGGAGTCATTAGAAGAAATTCAGGCACTATGGAAGGGAGATGAACCATTTTTACCAGACGTTAATAACTCTCTCACTGAAGAACTCTACAAAAACTGGCTTGATGCGGTGAAGAGAAGCATCAATTAAACTTTCGCGGAACTTTAAAAACCGTTACTAGGCCTAGCTTTTCGACTCAAGTCTCTTCTTCAGATCATCTACTGCAGCATGAACTATTTTGCTTTCAGCTCTTCGTTTAACAAAACCGGGTAAACGAACTAATAAGTCAACATCAAGGTCGTAGACAACTTCAGTTTCTGCATCATCTTCACCAGAAGGGTGAAATTCATAATCACCATTCATTCTCTGGATTAAGTCACTTTCGATCAGACGCCATGAGATCCTAAGTGGATTAGAACCATAGCTATACCTGAGTGTGTAATTAGTACTTCTCCCCATTGCCGCCGCACGAAACGAAACGTCACCAGGACGTCCATTATCGTCATGAACTAAAATCTTTACTTCTTTTATGTCATCGGCCCAGTCGGAGAGCTTTTCCACGTCTGACACCATGTCGAAACATCGCTGCGGAGAAGCTTTGATTATCCTTCGCTGATATGCATGATCGCTCATATTGGCCTCCGTGTAAATTCTACTTCAGAGTTGCTGAATCCAGTGCCTCAATGAGACTTTTTGATAGCTGCTCATAAGAAAAATTATCTTCTACACGTTTACGCGCATTCGAACCCATAAGTTCCAATCTTGTTGAATCCTGTAAAAGAGTTTCTATCGACTCTGCCAGTTGTCTCGGATCTCTAGGGTCGTCAATAATAAAACCTGTTTCATTATTTGATACAGCATCTGATGACCCTCCACTTTTGCCTGCAATTTGAGGAATGCCCGATGATGCAGCTTCTAAGAAAACTATTCCAAAACCTTCTTGCTCCAAACCGCCCCAACGCGAACGGCACGGCATGCAAAAAATATCAGCAGCCCTGTATAACTCAGGTAAAAATTCCTCTGAAATTTCTCCAAGAAATCTTACGTTCTGTTCTGAATCCCTTGCCAGGTCTTTTAGTCGTTTCAAGTCACGACCAATTCCACCTATTAGTAATAACAACTCGGGGTAATCTTTCTTAAGAATTTTCACCGCCTCAATTAAAACATCTATCCCTTTTCGGGGGACTAAACGGGTAAGTGCCAGAAGAACCGGTGAAGTGTCCGACAATTTAAGATCTTTTCGTATTTTCTCTTTCTCTCCGGGGACGGCGGGACGGAATCGTTCGATATCGACACCAGGTGGAATGATGGCCAAAGGTAAACTTTGTTTCGCTATCTTCTCTGCCTCTTCCGCTGGATAAGTACCTGCGCAAATAACCAAAGAGGCCTTTTTTAGAGTGTTGGCTAGGAGTGATTTAGCAATGGGCAACTTTCCAGGAATCGCTAATTCTGCTCCGTGAAGAACAACTGCATACGAGGTGCGACTCTTAGGAGCAGAAAGACCCAGCGGAAATGCCGGATCCCAAACTATTAATTCAGTCCCTAATTCTTTACTAAACTTTTGAACTTTTCGATTTATATATGGAGTGGGTAGTAAAACCTTTTTAGTGGACCTGACTATTCTGAAAGGCTGTTCCATGTCAAATCCGACATCATCTAAAAAAGGTGTGGTGTAAACCGAAAAATCTTCAGATGGTAAACGTCTCCACAACTCCCACAAATAGGATTGAATCCCTCCAACCTTCGGTGGAAAGTCGTTTGAAATAAGTAAATGTTTTCTCATAAGGAGCCTTCAAGCTGAGCCAAGGCAACTTCTTCCAAGACAAGAGGGTCGGAATCATTTTTTGCTAGGTCTACAAGCTCTTTGTGACCTAATCTAATACTGGCCCACGCCGCATGACTTCTTAGCAAAGGGTCGGGATTTAACAAATATCGATTCAAGAGAGACTTAAACTCAATATTCTCAGTTTCGTTGGAATTTCCAATTGCAACAAGCGCGTTGCGTTTCAAATATCTGGGATTCCTCTCTGCTATGTACCAAGAAGAAAAGCGTTCCAGAAGTTCTTCATCTCCAGCTTCTAATATCTGTTCCACGGGGTAATCGGCTTTAACATCTTGATCAAATTCGACATCACGCCCTTCCCTCCCCTCCGGACATATCTCCTGACAATCATCACAGCCATAAATACGTTGCCCAATGCTTTCTCGATACTCATGTGGGATTATTCCCGGAGCTTGCACAAGCCATGCAATGCATTTTCTGGCATCCACCACTCCCGGCTCGATAATTGCCCCCGTGGGGCAAGCATCGATACAACGTTTACAAACACCACAATCTTGTTGAACTTTTTCACTAGGCGGAAGTGCAATATTCGTTACAATCGAACCTAAAACGAACCAGCTCCCCTGTCCGGGGATCAAAACATTACCATTCTTGCCATGCCATCCGATACCTGCTCGAATAGCTGCAGCACGGTCAACCAATGAATTTTCATCTGCGACTACTTGTGCTTTCCAACCGTCTTTTTTCAACATTTCAGCAATCACAGAAAGAGCGTTACGAAGGACGCTGTAATAATCCTTTCTTGCATACGCCGCTATTCTCACTGCATCAGTGTGTGCTTTTTCAAGTCGCGGCGCCGGAGTGCTAAGAGCTCCGACAATTAGAGAGTTTGCTTCTCTCATTATCATCTTTGGCGTAGTTGAACGTTTAGGATTTCGAAAAGTGAACTGCATTCCACCATGAAGTCCAAGTTCTTTTCTTCGTTCAATCTCAGTACGAGTTTCCACAAAGGGTTCTGCACTAGTGACACCTAATGCAGCTAAACCTAAGTCTGTCGCTAGATCTGAAATCTTTTCAAAATAGTCAACTTCCAAATTGTTATTCGGTTCAACGCTCATTATGGAATTTTATGAGGTAGTAACGTTAAAAAACCCTTCTTGAGTCCGAATAGCGCAACGGAGGTACCAAGCCTGAATCAACTATTGTCTTGATGGAGCGGTACTCATCTAAATTAATTACTACCGCAGTTGACTCAACGTCTTTGTGTAAAAAGGTAACCACACAATCTTCACAATGCTGAGATTCTTGTTTTGTACAGTTTTTACAATCAATTAATAATTTATTTTCTGTTTGTTTAAAATCCATACTTATAGTCTTGCGAGCACCTGTGACATTAAAATCAATTTTTTATGATCGAACTAGCTTCTCTTTTAAGGAGGTAACTTCTAGAGGTGAAAACTAAGCTTACTTTAAGCTTCTTAAGTATATTTTTCTTGATTTCTACTGCTTCTTGCGGATCGTCTAAAGAGGCACTAGAAGAGATTACTCACTTGAGTCAAGACTGTCCGGGAGAGACAGTACCAACGGAAGTGCACGTTGACTGTTTTATGCACGAAAAGGAAAATTCGGCCACAGCTTTTGCTGTTCTAAAATCTCCCAATCCTAAACATGAACCTATTCTTTTTCTTCATGGCGGACCAGGTGGAAGGTCAGTCATTGATCGACATATATGGCTTACACCCCGTTCTAAATTATTAAGTACACACGATTTAATTTTGGTTGATCAAAAAGGTTCAGGTGAGTCGAGCCCTTCTTTGGACTGTTGGGAAGTTGATCAGGGTTTAAACAAAGATTCCATTTCAGCATGCAAAAACCGACTCTCTTCAGATGGGATTAACTTTTCCTCCTACCAAGTAAAGGGAATAGCTGAAGACATCGCTCAACTCAGGGTTTCTTTAGGAATTAAAAAATGGAATTTGTACGGCGTTTCTTTCGGTTCGCGTATTGCACTTGAGTTGCTTTCAATTGACGGAGATGCCGTAAATAGCGCTGTTCTTGATTCACCGCTTCCACCCCACGTACCAGCGTATGACTCTTTGCCTTCCGGGTCGGAACGTGCAATCAATCTCGCACTTGATAACTGTCAGAAAATAGGAGAATGTGATCTCTCTTTGTTGAATAAAGAAATCTATGACTGTTCGCATACGGAAAATCTTTTATCTGGATGTCTTGGCGATCTACTGGGGGAACTCAATAAAAATCCGATTCTGTTTTCAGGCCCAGAAGGTAACATCACTGTTGATGATTCGACTTTTGCGTTTGAATTAGTCAGAACGCTCGCTCATCCGGATGGGAAAAATGTTGTTCCAAAAGCTGTAATGCTGGCACTAGACGGGAGACTGGCAGAAGCAATGCAGTCCCTTTTGAGGATTAATATTAGTGGATATTCAAAAGGTGACGCGTTAAGCGAAGGCGTTCAATACTCATCAGAGTGTCTAGACGAGCTTCCAAAAAATAACCCCTCCATTGAGAAATACTCGACACCTTTAGCGTCGGCTCTGAGTAAACGAGAAGAAACCCTTCAAGAAATCTGTGCAATTTGGACTCCTGGTGAAGTTCTCATAAAGAAACACAACCCTAAATCCTTTAGGACGGAAACTCTAATACTTTCAGGATTACTTGATCCAGTTACACCAGCCTCCTGGTCTTTGAAGACAAAAGAAAGTCTGCCGAATGCGATTCTAATACAAAGGGAAAATTGGACACATGCCCCCTCATTAAACGATGAATGTGCAAAAAAGCTTGTTTACGAATTTTTCGATAACAGCCGTTGGAGTGTTGAAAATCCACCTTGCTAATCAACTTCTCTCAGGGAACGTAAACACCTAACCATGCAAACGTGCACAATGACACCATGCAACAAGCTGAGACAAAAGGAACGGCGAGTCTAAATTTAGGTTGACTGGCCAGTAACAGTACGCTCAGGATTATGGGAAATCCATTTAATGCGTATCTCTCGAGACTATTTATATTCTCAGCTCCAAGTGCCACCGCCAAACAACTACCCGAAAATAGCCCATATCTTAAAGGCCAATCTTTGAAAAGTTTTACCAATAGCGCTAACAAGAGCAAGGCAGAAATAATGTGCAAAATCTCCGTTGCGGAAGTGCCAGTCATTACTCGAATTACTCCTTTAATAACTCTCGAAAGTGGATCTACAAAACTCCCTCTAAAAGACTCTTGTGCTTTCATGGGAGCAAAGGATTGATTGAAATGAAGCGAGGCCCAAAGAACGTATATTCCACTGCCAATAAATCCACTAATCAAAGCGACCATCGGTTTAAATGAAATTCTTCTTTGACTGATTTTCCAATTACCCCAGACAGCACAGAAAATTGGAATAGTAAGAAGTAGACCAGTAGGTCTAACTAAAGATGCAGCGAATGAACAAAAAATAACGCGTAACCATTGTTCTCGTCGGAGGGCCAAAAAACAAAAAATGCTAAGAGATAAAAAAAGGCTTTCAGCATAAGCCCATGTGAGTACAAAAGAAGAGGGAAAAACAGAGAGTATCCATACGGCTCGTTTCGACAGTCTCTCATTCTCTGTTTCAATGAAGACCAATTTTTTGATACCTAACAAAGCTATAAAAGAGGCAATATTTGCAACAATTATCAAGGAAACCGTAGTTGAGCCTGGAATGAAATAATCAAAGAAACGGGCAACAAATACATAGCCTGGGAAAAATCTTATTCCTTCCAAAAGAACATTGTCATAACCGTTTGTGGCGATAGATGCGTACCAATCCCCATCCCACGCCATCAATCCGCGATCGAAACGTTCCCCATTTGCTGGATTAAAGATCCCTGAAAATGTCTTACTTAACAACCAGGCCAAAAGCACGAGGAGTTTAGAGAGAATAAATGCTGGCAACACAGAAAGCAGATCCAGACGGAAACTGTCGCCTCTCACCCGTTCAAGCAATTTGAGGCTTTTAGATTTCATCTCTTGTTACTGTCATATCGAACAAGGTTCGCCGGATTGTAATAGTCATCACCGTCAGCATTGACAAGTGTTTCCCCGCCACTTAGTTGCCTGTTTAATTCAGATCTAAATGAACTGCATTTACTTTCAAACGTCTCGAAACCATCTATCCATACAAGCCAGATATTTTCCACGCTCGTTTGTCTATCTAAAAATTCTTCTACCAAACGTGAAGGTGATGAATTTAGATTTCGTTCGCCGTAGTCATACCAATCAATTCTCTTCCCTGTGTCTAAAGAAGGATAAGTAAAATATTCATACCCCTCTCCTAGAATTCTGTTCCCCGCTGGAGCTAGCTGATCGGGACAAAAAACAATCGAATCTCCCAGTTTTCCTTCACTGGTTACGACATCAGCGATCTCACCTAGTTGAGTTCGATCTCTTGAAAGTTCTCTAGCGACCGAAACGGAGCAAAGAAGTAAAAAAACTGTAAGGACTGAAAGACTCGCCTTTGGCGATAAGCGAGACAATCCCACAGCGGAAGCGAAAATCGTAAAGGGAAAGAAGAAAACCCCATAACGACCTTGAAATGCTGTATCAGTTAAAAGACTTATTGTCCCGCCAAGAAGCATTGTGCAAATAGAAATAAAGCAAATCCGCTTCAACCAAAAAAGTTCATTCAAACCAACTTCCAGTCCAGAATCTGTTTTGTTGAGTCGCGTGAAAATTCCGAGTGCTGTAAGCAAAGAAAGTCCCACTCCCACTAATAGTGCTTCTGAGCCTTTTCCTCCACCGAAGGCTTCTATGGTTAAGGCCAGAACGACAGTTGGCCTTGGAGCTCTAGCCCAAGGGGTTCCTGTATGTTCCATCTGTTCAAAGAAAATTGGCAACCAGAAAATAAACGGAACACAGGCTCCAAGACTCCAGAATATTAATGATTTGTAGTCCTTATTTTCTTGACCGGTGCTCTTTTTAACTTTTATCAAGAAAGAAAGCATGAGCACAGAGACAAAGAAAAGAGACCAGTAATGAGTTAACAGTAAACAGGCAAGGGTTAACGCATAAAGAAATTTGTTCTTATTTCTAGAATTTTGCGTAGCTTTATGGAAGTTAATATAGAGACAGAGCAAGAGAAGAATCAGTAAAGAGTACATACGAACTTCAGTCGCATATCTGATAGAGAAGGGGCTCGATGCGATTAATGAAGCAGCTAACAGTGACTCCTTCCTGCCCATGTGCATACGAAAGGCAACCCAAGTCATCACTATTACCAAACAACCTAAAAAGCCGGAAAACGCTCTTAGGGCAAAGTCTGAACTCCCGAATAAATCAGCCCAAACCCCTAAAAGAAAGTAATAAAGAGGAGGATGTCCATCGTGTCGTAGGGCATCTAAAAGAGAAGAAAAACTCTCACCTGCTATAGAAGCTGACTGAGCTTCATCAAGCCAAAGAGGAGTCATTGGTAAGAAGTTAAAAATAGCGCCAAATATAATTCCCATCGTGGCAACTACCCAAAACATGTCTCGTTGAAGATCAAGTTTTTTAATCACAATTAAATCGTATCCTTACATGAGTTGGACAAATATCTCGGGAGACTAGAAGTAATTTTTCACCTATTTTCCTATATCTCCTTTCAGGCTCCTATGATCCGTATTAGTGACTAATAAAAATGATGAAAATATTGAGCCGGTTATTATCGGCGCTGGTCCTGCAGGACTTACCGCGGCATACCATCTCGGGAAACATAATGTAAAAAGTACAGTTCTAGAAGCCGACTCTGTAGTTGGTGGTATAAGCCGTACCGAGATACGCGATGGTTGGCGTTTCGATATAGGTGGTCATCGCTTCTTCACAAAAGTGCCTATGGTCTCTGAACTGTGGCATGAAATTCTTGATGAAGGAGATTTTCTATTAAGACCCCGAATGAGTCGTATTTTTTATAAAGGGCGTTTCTACGATTACCCACTAAAAGCTACCAATGCACTGAAAAATCTCGGTCTTTTTGAGTCGTTCCTCTGTGTTCTTTCCTATCTCTGGGTAAGGATCAAAAAACCTTCGGACATAAGTACGTTTGAAGGATGGACTGTAAGTAGGTTTGGTTGGCGTCTCTACAGGATGTTTTTCAAGACTTATACTGAAAAAGTTTGGGGTGTTGACGCAAGTGAGATACAAGCCGATTGGGCTGCACAACGCATAAAAAACCTCTCCCTTTTTAAAGCGGTTTTAAATTCAATAATGCCCAAAAGGAATCAGAAAGAAATAACAAGTCTCATTGAGGAGTTTGAATACCCGAAACTAGGACCAGGCATGATGTGGGAGAAATGTCATGAACTGGTAAGCAGTCAAGGTAGCGACGTTATCTTTGATAGCCCTGTGACTTCGATTAAACATTCAAACGGAAACGCGACTGAAGTGGTTACGAAAAATCGAGATAGGTCAGAAACTTATAAAAGTTCTCACATAATTTCTTCAATGCCAATTTCTAAACTTCTTCTTTCGATGGACCCACCAGCTCCTGAGGAGATAAGAGAGGCTGCAGTTTCTCTCACCTTTCGCGAACACATCACAGTTGCACTTGTAGTTCCGGAAAACGAGGGCTTTCCTGACAATTGGATTTACATCCATTCACCAGATGTAAAGGTGGGACGAGTTCAAAACTTCGGGAGGTGGTCTCCTTATTTAGTCAAGGATGGAAAAACTTGTCTCGGTCTTGAGTACTTCGTAACTGAAGGCGATGATATTTGGAATACTCCTGACAGTGATCTAATAAGCCTCGGTAAGTCTGAGATGAAAATTCTAGGACTATTAAATCCCGAAAGCGTAGAAGAGTCATACGTGGTAAGAATGCCAAAGGCTTACCCTATGTATGACAAGAACTATTTCGAAAATGTTGAAATCATTAAAGCGTGGCTGGATGAAAATGCTGGAAACATCTACCCGGTTGGGAGAAATGGTATGCACCGTTACAACAATCAAGACCATTCAATGCTTACGGCTATTTTAAGTGTTGAAAATATCCTTGGAGCTGACCACGATATTTGGTCTGTAAACGTTGAGCAGGATTATCACGAAGAAATTACTAAAACTTGAAGGCTCCATCTAAGTAATGGCTACAGCAATTTCGCTGCTAGGTGGTCTTTCGATCAACCCTCTTAAGTTTCAAGAAAAACCATTTCGCTTCAAGCTGATTCTTATATCTTTGTTCGCTTTTCTTGTAAGGATCTTGTATGTAATTTTCGTTGAAAGAGGTGATCCTTTAAACGGCGATGCATTTTACTATCACCACGCCTCGCGCTTGCTTGTTGATGGTCTCGGATTTGTCGAACCTTACAGGTACTTGTTCGGAGGAGCTCAAGAACTGCTCTTTCTTGAAGACCCTTCATACTTGACTGAAACCACTAATCAGAATCTGCCTGTAGGACATGTCGAGCCGACGGCCGGCCATCCGCCTCTGTGGGTGATCTTTTTAGCTTTCCCAGTCTTAATTGGTTTAGACAGTATTTTGATTCAACAGATTTTCTCCGCGTTAATAGGATCACTAGGTGTTTTTGCTATCGGATGGGCCACACGTGAAATAGTCGGCGAGAAAAGTGGTTTGATTGCTGCTGGAATTGCTTCAATATACGCATTTCTATGGCTAAATGATGGACTCTTAATGTCCGAAACTCTCGTAATACCCATAGTGGCAATTACAGTCGGACTCTCAGCTCGTCTTTACAGCAAAAATTCACTTCGTCTACTAATAGCATTCGGTGTAGCGGGAGGATTAGCAGTTCTTACAAGAGCAGAACTTATAATCGTTATCCCTTTTTTAGCATTACCTATTTTGCGTAATTCCTCTCAGGCCTTAAAAAAACGATTAACAAAATATTTTCTTGTCGGAGTTATCGTTGCTTCCTTATTAGCGCCTTGGGTTGCAAGAAATCTAATCCAATTTGAAGAACCAGTCCTCCTTTCTAATGGTTCAGGGATTTTACTGGCTCAAACTAATTGTGAAGCCACCTACTTTGGGGACAAGCAGGGTTACTGGGAATACCTGTGTGGCCTACCTCAACCTGTAGGACAAGATGGCAAGCCAACCGACGAATCTGTCCGTGATAAGGAATACCGATCACGAGGTATCGAATATGCCGCTGAGCATAAAGGCCGTCTTTTTGGGCATGTTATCCCAAAGCGTGTAGCTCGTTTATGGGGGTTTTATTCGCCTCTGGAGCAGTTGCGTGCCGACAAACTTGTTGAAGGAAGAAATTTCAGTCTTTCACTCATAGGGCTTTTCCAATACTATTCTCTAATCCCTTTATCGATCTTTGGCCTCATCAAACTCAAGGACAGGAAAAAGCCTTTATTGCCAATCTTGACGATCCCTATAATCACGACTCTGCTCGCTGCAATAAGCATGGGAACTACTCGATACCGTGTTTCAGCTGAAATCTCGATAATAATTCTCTCTTCCTTTGGGATACAGTTTTTCTTCGAAAAGCTCAGAAGCTTTGGTTCAAACAAAGACCAGATATCGGTATCTGTGCCAGAAGTAGAAAAATGCTAAAAAATATTTCAGTCACTCTAGATGTCGAAGATCTTAGACCTTCAGATAATTTTGAGGACCGATCAAAACTGATGACAGAAAAAGTTTTAGATCTCTTTGCTGAGGTGGAAGTTCGCGCAACAATTTTTGTCGTAGGTGATGTGGCAAGAAGACATCCAGAAGTAATCAAAAAAGCTGTACAAGCAGGACATGAAATCGGTTTGCACTCCCATAAACACATACCATTACAGTTGCTGAACCCAGATGACTTCGAGCGTGAATTAAATCAAGCAAAGCAGTCACTGGAAGATATTTCGGGTCAACCGGTAAATGGTTACAGGGCACCAACAATGTCACTTACACAAAAAACTCGCTGGGCTATCCCTATCATGCAGAAAACTGGCTTTACCTACTCTTCGAGCGTGCTGCCCGCTAAGAATCCTCTTTATGGGTGGAATGGTTTACCAAAGCAACCATTTAAATGGTTGGACTCAGTAATTGAGTTCCCTTGCCCTGTGACGAATATTTTAGGCTTCAACATCCCTTACCTGGGAGGGGCTTACTTTCGACTCTTTCCATCAATCATTAGAAAAACTGGTATACGTAAATCTTCAAGTAAAGAAGTTCTCTGGACCTACTGTCACCCCTGGGAATTCGACCCTAAGGAGAAGTACTATCAATTAGAAGACGTAGGAAATCTCACGAGTCGAATAGCGTGGCTTGGCAGAAAAGGCATGGAAAATAAAATGCGGAACTTTCTTCAAGAGACTTCATCACAGTCCCTTGGTGACATAGCTTCAAAGATCGATCAATCTCAACTTCAAATAGTTGACCCGGAGTCCACTAATTAAGGGAAAATCTAAACAGATAATGAACACAGCCATAGAAAATAGAGAGAAATCTAGTGTGATTAAAAAACTAGATTTTGACAAACTTCTATTATTTGTTTGCCTTTTAGGATTTTTTATACGCCTTCTATATTTTCTTCTCGTAGCTGCCGACAACCAATTAAGCGGTGACGCTTCCTCTTACCATTTAACTGCAAATATTTTTGCAGATGGTCTTGGCTTTACTGAACCCTTTCGCTACCTCTTCGGAGCAATTGATTCAGTGCCAATTGAAGGAGAACTGGTCGAAGTCATAACTCCGATCGGACACATAGAGCCAACTGCCGGACATCCTCCTATGTGGACATTGCTTCTCTCAATCGGTTCTTTTTTAGGTTTTACAACTGTTTTTCAGCAACAAATATTTTCAATCCTTTTAGGGATACCTTCGATAATTCTTGCTGGTTTAATTGGGAAAAAAATTAGTTCAGAACGGCTTGGTTTGATAGCTGCATCATTGACTGCCACTTATGCATTCATTTGGATTAATGACGGACTACTTATGGCAGAAACCTGTGCAATCACTGGAGCTATGGCGTGTATTCTCGCAGGACTAACTCTGGCTGAAAACCAGAACATGAAAAATGCTTTGATTTTTGGATGTGTTGGTGGTTTAGCAGCACTATGTCGAGCTGAGCTACTCATCTATCTGCCTTTGGTAGGCGCGATAATTCTATTTAACAAAAATATTTCATGGCGCACAAAAATACTTCAGTATCTCTCAGTTGGATTAGCAGCTCTACTTGTAATTTCTCCATGGGTGATTCGAAATCTTTACTCTTTTGAGGAGAATGTTTTTCTCTCTGATGGTGCAGGCACAGTTCTAGTTCAAGCTAATTGCGATTCCACCTACTATGGACAGAACCTTGGGTACTGGGAACTTAAATGTGGGGAACCACCTCCATATGGTGAAGAGGGTGAACTGCTTGACGAATCACAACGAGACATTGTCGTCCGTGACCGAGCTTTTGATTACATTTCTGAGAATAAAAAAAGACTGGTCACAGTTGTTGCCCCTGCACGTATCGGTCGAATGTGGGGTGCTTACAAGCCCATTGAACAACTACGCCTCGACGTGCTCGCCGATCGTCGCTCTTTTGCAATTTCCCTGATCGGTTTTGGCCAATATTTACTTTTACTCCCTCTTTCTCTGATGGCTATTTTTAAATTGTGGAAAAAACGAAGAAATACTCTATTTATAACTTCTGCCTGGATTCCTATTGTTACATTTACCGCTGCGTTAGCTTTTGGGAATACTCGGTACCGCACTGCAGCAGAAGCATCACTAGTTATTCTTGCAGCATTCTCTATTGACATGCTTATAAAAAGATTCGCTGAAAAATCGAACTCTACCTGACGGGATCTTGCGAACATCCATCCGGAGGATCGTCATAACGTCGATCATTAGTCCACTCATCAAACCACCAGTCAACTTCTTTCTGAATGAGAGGGAAACTTTCTTTGATCTTTTCAAAAACAGAGCTGCCTATAAGTGCGGCACCGAATGGGCATAGGTGCCCATCATCTTTACCGTCACGAACTTTGCGTATCTGATAATCCCTGCCATCAAAAGCGGTTAAGAACCGCACAAAAGCACCTTCCTTATTCCCAAGTATTTGATCTGTGTCTATGAATTCAACTTCTTTTTTATGGTCAGACATTTCTTTATAAATTTGATTCACAAGATCACGACCATCCTCTAAGCCTTCCGCTTCAGGGGTAGGAGGCATGCCAATCCAGATAATCAGAGAAGAAACTTTCAAAATTTCCTCTATCACGTTTTCTATAATTTTCTCGTACTCTTTTTGGTTTTCTTGGGCAAAGGCCAGATCCCAACCCCCTACCATCACTGTCATAACCTCAGGGTCAGCCTGTAGGGATTCTTCCAGATAGCTCTGAAATCCTTTTTGACTTAAACCGACCCCTCCAAATGACCTATTTTCTACACGCACTGTTTCAGTCGCTTCTAAAGCTGCTTTTATACCTAGATCAGCATCATAAGAAACACTATCTCCGACAGTGACAACACTTAAAGGTTCACTTTTAGTTGGAGTTCTAACAATTTGTATAGTCGCATCTAAACCTTCTATCAGTGGCATCTCGCCATTATCTGATATGTCGTTAACGAGAGTTGTGTCTACCGTTGCTTCCTTATCAACAACTAAGGATGGAAGCGGTTTTGATTCTTCCGGTAAAGAAGTTGTTCTTGGAACAGTAGTGGGTGTCTGCGTTGATGTTATTTTCTCCCCGATACTGCTTTTGTTTAAAATGACACTTGTGGTCGATGTAGTTACTTCTTCTATAGAGAGATTCTCAAAAGAAGTTTCTGTCGAACTACAGGCAGTGAGAATACAAAAATACGCAATAAAGCACCCCGTGTAGTATTTTCTAAACACTCGGTGATGTTAACCGACCGTATAGGATCAGCGTGCTGTGAAGAAAAACAAAGTTTTACCCATTTCTGCAACTCTTATGGTGGTTCTTGGACTT
>Ga0208277_1000293_pt1 | contig 30241 bp, 24 predicted proteins | sample ETNtaG_5_FD_185782 | JGI IMG/M metagenome (GOLD analysis project Ga0208277, IMG submission 185782) | Marine microbial and viral communities from oxygen minimum zone, Eastern Pacific Ocean - ETNP201406SV205 (SPAdes) (version 2) | ecosystem: Environmental > Aquatic > Marine > Oceanic ...
ATTAATAGAACCAATTTTTTGGCCAGGCTTTACAACACTGCCTTTCATTACTGATACTTCTATATTGCCATTATATACTGAAAAATAATCATCATCATGTCTTATGATAATTACCACGCCTACAATTGGATTAATAAAGTTTATATTTTCAATAATTCCATCATGTATTGCATATATTGATTCAAATTCACTAGTAATTATCATTTTATTATATTTTTTCCACATCTTTGTTGTTTGTGGGCCAAAAACACCAAAACCACGGTCACCATTTTTTAAATTCATTGTTTTACTTTGAAATTTCTTTACTATGGATTTATTTGGATTGTTTGGATTAATCTGTTTTGCTAATGATATGATAATTTCTTCATCAGTCATAGTTGGCTGTATTTCAATTAAATCATAATTAATTGTTACTTTAGAATCAGGATTTGTACGTTTTCCAAATTTTGTAATTATTTTTCCATTTATTGGCCAAGGTAATTTCCCCTTTAATTTTTTAATGTTAATACCTTTAAATTTTTTAGTATTTTCAATTAATTTTAAAATTTCATTACGAATTAATTTGCGAGATTCTTTTTTTATGATAAGTTGAGATTTAATTTTTTCCTGCTCTTTTAGAGCTGTTTCATTTTTTTGATTAATGGTATTTAATTCTAATTCAAGAGCTATCACTTTTGATTTTGCTTGATTTAACTTAGCTCCAAATTTTTCATATTCTAATACGAGCGTTTCTATCATATTTTTTTTATCATTCATCATTTTATCTAACTTATTTTTATAGTCAGTAAAATTATTTAATTGTTGTTTATAATCAGCTTGTTTTTTATTCCACGTATCTTGCTCTAATTGTAAGTTTACTTTTTTGATACTATCTTCTTTATAGTTTAAATTTATTTTTTCATATTCTATAATTAATGTTTGAAATTTTTGCGCTTGAGTATCAATTAACAACTTATACAAAGTAGAATTAACTACAAAAACATCCCAAGTATTTGATTCTAACATAAATTCTATATCAGTGGGGCTATTTTGGAAGACAGTTTCTTTCACTAACTTTTTTGTTTTTTGTTTTACTTCTTTTAATTGGCCTAGCTTATTATTGATCGATTTATTTATTACATTGATACTATCATCTAGTACTACTATTTTATAATTAATTACTTTTTTATTTTGGTTAATATCATCCAGTATTTTTGAAACTGATTTTTGATTATCTTGAATTATTGATAAATCAGTATTTAAGCTATCTAATATAATATTTGCTTCATCGATTAATTTTTTTTGTTTTTCTTTGTCATATCGATTGTTTGAAATTTTAATTCGTTCTTCATTTAATTTTTTTTGAATTTCTATAATTTTTTCTTCTGAACTTTCAACACTTTGGATCTCTAAGTTTAATTTTTTTTCTAAAGAATTAATTTCCGAATCAATATTATCTAATTTTTTTTGTTTTGTATCAATCCTATCATTTGTGTAATCTTGCGAATACATGACGCTGATAGCACTTATTAATACTAAACTTAATTTAATCTTGATAATATTTTTGATATATAGCTCTATTTGACTCATCGTATATTGACAAGTAATCTATTATTTGTTGATATTCTAATTTTTTGGATATTTTCATAATATCCATATTATAAGCATTTAAAAATTGTGAGAGCGGCTTCCCATGCCCATAATATTCATCATATGCGATGATTGATTCATAAAAATTAGTATAAAATTTATTTGCTTCTTTAAAGTTTGGAGAAGACTCATCTAAGGCATCTATCGTAACCCAAAAATTATATCTTAATTCTCTATATATATTTTGCTCAGTTTGTTTTCTAATTTTTTTTAGTCTTGATTGCCAATTTCTAGAATACATGCTATTTTTTGCATCAGATGCAATATTTTGCGCCTTTAAAAAATATTTATTTCCCCCCAAATATTCATAGGTATCTAGTTCATAAGCGATTTGCAGATAGGCATAACAATTTAATAATGAAGTTAATGGATGAAACATTTCAGTTTTATATAGAGCCTCTCCTCTATTATATAAAAAATCAAAACTTTTTGAGTAATGGTGTTGATCTTTTTGGTTAGAAAATAAAATCTGCGCACTAATAATAGTTTCTCCACCTTTATTATTTACATTTTCAATTACTATATGTATATCTAATGTAATTTCTAATTCATCAGGGTCATCAAAGAAGTAATTATTCATAAAATAAGCCTGAATTTCACTTTCAAAATTTTCAAAAATAAACATTTCTTTTTCGCTTATATTTGAATAATCTATATCTATTAGCACCTCTGAAAATTGTGCTATGTAAATAGATGGTATAATAACCAATAATATAATAATTTTATAAAGTTTCATAATAAACGTAAATTTAGTATATAGTAATATATTAAAATCTGCTTATAATAATTTATCTTAAAAAGGGGATAATAATGTTTAAAAAAATAATTATTTTTAGTTTTTGTGCTTTTTTATTGGCTACGGAGTCTAATTTAGATGATAATTCTCTACAGATCACATCAAATAGCTTTGATGCTACTATTCTAGATAATCAAATTCAATTTGGTTATTCTTATAGTACCGGCTGGTCAACTGGCCCATTTTGGATTGGCATACATTGTCATAATATTGATGATATTGCAGGCTTTCAATTTGAATTACCAGATAATTTACAATTATTGGATGCAAATGGGGGGCGTGCAGAAGAAGTATTTTCTGATTTACATCATAATAAAAAAGGTATGATATTAGGATTTTCTATGTCAGCAAATAAAATACAAAAAATTGATGAGGGTACTGATGATTTGTTATTGAAGATTCAAGTAAAAGCTACTAGCGGTACAGATCTTAATTTTCCTATTAAAGCTATTTTAGCAGGTTCTAGTGGACAAAAATTATCTTTTGAAAAGACTTCATCTGAATTAGAGATTAAATCAGATACAGGGGAAACACAATTAATTAAAGTTTCTTTTTATGAATAAATAGATGATGGCACAAAGAAAAAAAATTGTAGCAATTATGTTTACTGGCTTAGCTAATTATCCACAATTAGTTAAGCAAGACAAAAAATTAGCTTTAGAAATATTAAGTGAACATGATAAAATGCTTACTGAGATCATTCAAGCTAATTATGGAAATATTATTAAACATATTAATGAAGCTATTTTTATAGAATTTCCCTCTGCTACAGATGCAACCGCTGCTGCTTTGCAAATACAAGAAAAACTTAAAAAGTTTAATGCAGGTAGTCCTAAAGATTTTCAAATTAATGTTGGAATTGGAATGCATATGGCTGAAGTATATGAAGAAGATGGCGATTTGTTTGGTGATGGAATTAATTTGGCAGCTCGCATAAAATCTGTAGCCTCTGGTAATGAAATATTTACAACTCAAGCAGTTTATAATTCTATTAGAAGCGAAAAAAATATTTATGTAAAAGATATTGGACGGGTAGTATTAAAAAATATTAAAGATCCAGAACGTATATTTAAAGTATATAATACTAAGGTGGATTTTGAATCTGAATCCTTAGATAGCTTAATTAATCAAATGAAATCTAGAGGTGTAGAATTTTTTGATTATCAAAAATCAACTAATCAAAATGTTAAAGTTGCAATGCATTATATTAATAATTTAGGATCACCAGATGATGAATTTTTTTGTTATGGGATTACTGATTCAATTAATATTGAATTAAATAAGATTAATAATCTTGCTGCACCTTCTAGTGCTAGTATTTTAAAAATTAAAGACTTAGAAGATCCTAATAAAATTGGCAAGGAGTTAAATGTAGATTATGTCATTCAGGGCAGTTTGATGAAAATGGCTAATCAATTTAGGCTATCTATTAACATGACCAATGTTATTAATTCTAATGAATTATGGTCAGAGCATTGGGAGGAAAATTCTGATAATTTATCACAGGTTAAAAATGAAATAATTGTTAAGATTTTAGATGCATTAGGGATTGAGATACCGGAGGATTTAAAAAAGCAGGCAGCCAAAGAACAGGCTATTGATCCTCATGCTTATGAATTACTTATGAAAGCGAAATACTCTTATATTAATGCATCATCTGCATCTGATTTGGATATTGCAGCCGCATTATTTAAACAAGCTTTTGACATACAGCCCAGCTATATAACAGCTAGAAATTTTTATGCTATTATTCAATTTCGATTAAAAAAGATTGATCATGCTATTACCATTTTAGAAGAAGCAGAAAATATTGGCAAACAAAATAAAGATGATATTGGTTTAGCTAATATTTATGAATCATTTGGAATTATTTATAAACAAATGGGAAAATATTCTAAAGCTATTAATTATTTAAAAGAAGGATTAAGAATTACTACTAATAATGAAATTTTATCAAGAGAAGCAAATATATTAAATACCCTTGGCCAATGCTATACTCAAATGTCAAAATTTGAAGAAGCGAGCGATTATTTAAAACGTTCCATCAGTATTAAGCGGCAACTAGATAGGCCAGCACTTGAAATTTCTAATAGTGTAGCAAATTTATCAGATGTACATAAAAGAATAGGGGATTATGCAAAGGCCATATCTCTGAGAGAGGAAAGTATTGAAATGGCTAAAGATAGTAGCCAAGTACAATTAGGTCGTTCTATTACAAGTTATGCAAATTTATTATATTATATTGGAAGGACAGAGAAAGCGCATGAGCAATATTTAGAAGCATTAGAATTATGCAAAAAATTAAAAGATTCTGCAGCCCTTGGAATGATTTACCGCCATTTAGGTTTAATTGAATTAAATAATTCAGACCCTGAAAAAGCTATTAAATATTTGATGCAGGCTAATCAAACACATCAAGATAGTAAACATCAAATTGCGATGGATACTACCACCTTATTTTTAGCTCAGGCTTATTTACAAAATGATGACTTAGATAATGCATCTAAATATATTGATCAAGCAGTGATGCTTACAAACAGACGTAGACATTCAGATAAAACGCAAAGTTTTGATGAATATTATACTTTACCATCACGATGTGTACAGGCTCTAATTAATGCAAAAAAAGGTGAGGGTAATAATGAAGAATTAGATCCCATATTAAATGAAATAAAGACTTTGCATCAAGAAAAACACAAGGGGAGAGAGTTATGGTGGTTATCTCAAGCCTATTATTTAATTAAAGATTATAAGCATTCACAGGAGTGTCAAAAGTTAGCTCAAGATGAATTGTACCGCAAAGCTGATAGAATTAGAGATGAAAAAATCAAACAAGATTATTTAGAATTACCTCCTTTACATAAAGAAATATTTATGAAAATAGAAGAGGTTCCATTAGTAAGTGATTTACAAACCACTAATGAAGAGGTGACAGAACCAGGCAATACCAATGAACCTACTATTTTTAAATTTTGCCCAAGCTGTGGGTTTAATAATGAGAATTCATTTAAGTTTTGTCCTGGATGTGGTAGTTCATTATTATCAGATTAAGAGCATAAGAGGAATCAATGGATACAAATGTTATGTTTACAGATATGGTTGGTTATAGTAAGCTAACCGGAGATGATCAAAATTTAGCATTAGAATTACTCAAAGAACACGATAAAATTATAGAGCCTATTATTGCCAAGTATAAAGGTTCGATTGTAAAGCGTATTGGTGATGCAATTGTAGCAATATTTGATGACTCTGAAGACATTATTCAAAGTGCAGTTGAAATCCAACAAGAACTCAAAAACAGAAATAACAGAAATACTCAATCTCGACATATTATTTTAAGAATTGGACTACATTATGGGGAAATTACTTTAAAAAATGATGAAGTTTATGGGTTAGGATATGAGCTAGCTTCTAGCATTGAGCCGATTTGTGAATATGGTGGGATTGCAGTTAGTAAGGATTTATATGAGCATGCTCATGAAAATCATGAATTAATTTTAAGAGGTAAAAAAAATCATTTTTTTATTAGACCAATTGCCAATTTTTCATTTAAATCTATATCCAATAAACTAACAGTTTATAAGTTATATTTAAATTTATTAGATTGGTATGAAGAATCACAAAATCAAGTCCATCAGTACTTAATAAAACAAAACATTCAGGCTGAAAAATATGATTTAAATTTTGAAAATATTCAAGCTAATTCTAATGTAAATCATTATAGCAAAGCAAACAAATTTCATAATCAAAACAATCTATCTTATTCAGTTTATCATTATAAAATGTGTTTGGATTATGCGTCAGAAAAAACAGAGCATGACCTTATTGAATTATCTATTTTACATATTTTAAGTAAACTTGGATTAAATAGAATGGTTGATAAAATGGGCTCAAATTTATCAGATTTATTGCAATCAAACAGCTATTTTTCTTTTATTCAAGGTATCACAAAATTTAATTCTAAAAGTTTTTTTGAATCACAAAAATATTTTGAAGAATCTTTAGATGATACAACTACTTATTTTTTTATTGAGAATTGTTATTATTTATTAACTATTTATTTTAAACATCAAGATTATAAAAAAGCTTTAGATTTAATTTCATATCATCAAGATTTTTTTGAATCCGATCTTGTTAATAAAAGTCGATTTAATTTAATTCAGTTAATTTGTCAGTTTTTTCATAATCAAAGCAATGAATTAGAAGAATTGATTGAAAAAGAATTTAGTTCTGTTGCTAATCATAACAATGATGATACAAATACATTATTTGTATATTGGTTTTTAATGCAATTTTATCAAAAAACAAATAACACTAAAAAAGCTTTAGAAATACAAAATACAGCCTATTCTTCCATTAATCAATTAGCTTCCAATATTTCAGGATTACAATTAAAACAGTTTTTTATTGATAAACCTTTATTACATCAAATGATTAATGATGAAATAGAGCTAACATTTACAAGTGAGAGTTCAAGTGAAGAATTTATAGAACCAGACACTTCATCAATTAATACTAATATATTTAAGTTTTGTGTAGAGTGTGGTTTTAAAAATGATAAAAATTTTTCATTTTGCCCATCATGTGGAGGGAAATTAACTAAATAGTATGAATATTAAATTTATCATTGAATATAAAGGCACACATTATCATGGTTGGCAAATACAAAAAAATGCAAATACTATTCAAGGAGAATTAAGCAAAGCATTTAATATTTTATTACCTCATCATGATTCTAATATTATTGCTTCCGGTAGAACTGATGCAGGTGTACATGCTTATAGCCAAATTGCTTCAGTGCATCTTCCATCTGATTTAGACTTAAATAAATTTTTTAATTCCGTGAATGGTATTATTAATAATGATATCTATGTTAAATCATATGAAAAAGTTGATGAAAAATTTCATGCAAGATTTTCTGCTACCTTTAGATCATATAAATATTATATCAATACAAATTACTCTCCATTTACAAAAGAAATTTCTTGGTTTGTAAATCATAATCTTGATTTAAATTTATTAAATAAATCGGCCGAATCAATATTGGGAGAACATAATTTTTCTTTATTGAGCAAAAACAATCCTGAGATTCAAAATAAAGTATGTATTATTTATGAATCATTTTGGGAACAATCTCAAAATGGTTTAATTTATAACATAAAAGCTAATCGCTTTTTACATCATATGGTGCGATTCATTGTAGGGACATCTATTGAGGTGTCCAAATCAAATTTTTTATTTGAGGATTTTATGAATTTAATTAATAATAAATCTAACATTAATCATCCTATTTGCGCTCCCGCAAAAGGATTATTTTTATCTCAGGTTCTGTATGATTAATCGCATTCTTCCAATATTAGTTTTTATTACTTTATTACTACTTGCTTTATTTAATAGTGGTGAGAATATATCAAATAATTATTCCTATAGCTATACTTCTGATGAACCTAGAATTATTCGTTCTATTGACTCTATTGCGCCAAGTGTTGTGGGCATTTCAGTTATTAATCAAAATAATAATCAATCTTTATCATGGGAAATTAAAGATGGTATTTTTTCTCCATATACTAATAAAGACTCTATTATTAAAAGTTTAGGTTCAGGCTTAATTTATAGTAATAGTGGTTATGTTATTACTAACACTCATGTTATTCAAGATGCTTCTGATATTTTTGTAACTTTATCTGGAGGACGTAAATTTAAAGCGGATATAGTAGGATATGATATATTAACCGATATTGCTTTATTAAAAGTAGATGGAGTTAATTTACCAGTATCTGATTTTGGTGATTCTGAAGCTTTAGTAGTAGGGCAATGGGTAGTCGCATTAGGCAATCCATTAGGTCTATTTGACTTATCTTATGAACCTACAGCTACTATCGGCATTATCAGTGGTTTAAATATAGATTTTGGTGTACGAAACAAAGAGTATGCATATCGAAACATGATTCAAACTGATGCATCTATTAATGAAGGCAATAGCGGAGGTCCTTTAATTAACTTAAATGGAGAAATTATTGGTATTAATACTTTTATTATGACAGGCTCCAATTCTAACCAAGGCTCAATTGGTATTGGTTTTTCTATTCCAATCAATCGCGTCAAAGATATTGTACACGATTTAATTTTATATGGAGAAGTACAAAGAACTTATTCTACTGGCTTAACTGTTAAACCAATGAATATAACAGTACAAAAGTATTTAAATGTGCCATTTAATAATGGAGCAGTTATAGTAGATATTGAAAAAAAATCAACAGGAATGATTGCAGGTTTAAAAATTGGTGATATTATTTTAAAAGTAGACGGTATTTTAATTAATTCAAATGAAGATATTAATACTGTTAATCGCCAAAATTTCAGAAAAGCTGGAGATCAGATTAACTTAGAAGTATGGCGCCAAGGAGAAATTTTAAACATTGATTTAGAATTAAAAAATTATCAGTAATGATATATTGAAAGGATAGTTATGATAGAAAGATATACCACAAAAGAAATGGGTAGGATATGGTCTGATGAAAATAAATATTCAACTTGGTTAAAAGTTGAAATAGCAGTTACAGAAGTGCTATGTGAAGATAAAATTGTACCATCCGATGATTTAAAAACCATTAAAGAAAAAGCAAAATTTTCAGTTGACAGAGTAAATGAAATAGAGGAAGAAACTCATCATGATGTAATTGCATTTTTAACTAATTTATCAGAGAATATTGGACCATCAGCTAGATTTATACATTTAGGAATGACCTCATCTGATTTATTAGATACTTCATTAGCTCTTTTATGCAAAGAATCTGGTGAGATTATTTTAGAAAAATTAAAAACATTTCATCAAACTCTTCGAAATTTAGCAGTGCAACATAAGGATACATTTCAGATTGGGCGTTCACATGGAGTACATGCTGAGCCTATTACTTTTGGTTTAAAATTAGCCCTATGGAGCGAAGAAGTTAAAAGGCATATAGATAGATTTAGTCATGCTTTAGAAGATATTCAGTATGGCAAGATTTCAGGAGCAGTTGGAACATATCAACATTTAGATCCTACTGTAGAAGAAAGGGCATGTGAGAGATTAGGTTTAAAAGCTGCATCAGTATCTAATCAAGTAGTACAGAGAGACCATCATGCTAATTTTTTATCTTCTATTGCATTAATTGGTTGTACAATAGAAAAGATATCAGTAGAAATTAGACATTTACAAAGAACAGAAGTATTGGAGGCAGAGGAATTTTTTGCTAAAGGACAAAAGGGCTCATCTGCTATGCCTCATAAGCGTAATCCGATCATTACAGAACGATTAACTGGTTTTGCTCGATTGTTACGCTCAAATGCAATGGCTGCTATGGAAAATGTTGCATTATGGCACGAGCGTGACATTTCTCATTCTTCAGTTGAACGAATAATTATTCCTGATTCTACTAATTTGATGGATTATATGCTAATTAAGGTTAATAAATTATTTGAAAACCTAATTATATATCCGGAAAATATGTTGAAAAATTTAAATTTAACGAATGGATTAATATTTAGTCAGGAAGTATTACTTAGTTTAGTACAAAAAGGAATATCAAGAGAAGATGCCTATAAATTAGTGCAAAAAAATGCTATGCAGGTGTGGGAGCAAAATAAAGATTTTAAAACTTTGCTTAAATCTGATAAAGATATATTAAATTTATTAACTGAAAATGAAATTGATTCTTTATTTGATTTAAATAAAGTATTAATTAATATTAACAAAGTATTTAAAAGGTTGGAGCTACAATGAAAGATATTATAACTAGTCAATTACAACACACATTAAATGATTCAATTTCTGATTTAGATAGTTTAGGTAGACATTATCGTGGGAAAGTTCGAGATAATTATTATCTTGATAATCAAATTCTAATGGTTACAAGTGATCGAGTATCAGCATTTGATCATGTGTTAGGAACAATTCCCTTTAAAGGACAAATTTTATCTGATATTGCATCTTTTTGGTTTCATAAAACTCAAGATATTGTGCCTAACCACTATATTAAATCTGTTGATCCACAGGTATTGCTAGTTAAGGAAGCAAAACCTTTGCCTGTTGAAGTAATTGTGAGAAAGTATATTACAGGAAGTTTGTGGAGAGATTATGAAAATTCTAAACATCATGTATATGATTTAGATTTTGGTGATAATTTGGTTAAAAATCAAAAATTTGATAGCGCTATTTTAACACCTTCTACAAAGGAAGAATATGGAAAACATGATATGCCTATTTCAAAAAAAGAAATTATTAATCAAAAATTAGTTGATAAAGATATATATGAATTAGCAGAAAAATATGCATTACAACTATTTGCTGAAGGAGAAAAATGGGCTAAACAGCAAGGATTGATTTTAGTCGACACAAAATATGAATTTGGTTTAGTAGATGGTGAATTAATTGTAATAGATGAAATACACACTCCGGATTCTAGTAGATATTGGATTGCTGATGAATATGAAGCGAGATTTCAAAATGGTGATGATCAATTAATGTTAGATAAAGAAAATATTAGACAATGGTTAATTAGTAAGGGGTTTTCTGGTGAAGGGACTCCACCTGAGCTTGATCAAGACATTAGAGTTTTATTATCAGAGAAATATATTGAATTATATAAGATTTTAACGGGCCAGGATTTTAATCCTTCTATTGGTGACGTTAGCAATAGAATTCAAACTAATTTAAAAAATGCAGGATTTTAATTAATGAAAGTTAAAAAATATTTGCCAAGTTTAATCACTTTGGCCAATTTATTTTTAGGATTTTTATCAGTCTTATATATTCAAAAAGGTGATTTTGTATTTGCGTGCCATTTAATCTTAATTGCAGCATTGTTAGATTCTTTTGATGGGAAATTAGCAAGAAAAATTGGCGTAGTATCTGCTTTTGGAAAAGAAATTGATTCACTTGCAGATGTTGTCTCTTTTTGTTTAGCTCCTTCATTTTTAGTCTTTAACATATTATATGACCCTAATTTGACTTCATATAGTTTTCAATTTTTCTTCTTATATATTGCATTACTTTCTTCATTTCCTTTATTAATGGGAGCAATTAGGTTAGCACGGTTTAATGTGGAACATAATGAAGAAGAAATAAAAGAATATTATGTTGGATTACCAAGTCCTATGTCGGCTATTGCTATATGCTCAATTATTTTATTAAAACTAGAATTAATAGATACAATATATATATCTAATCCTGCAGACGTTAATTTTTTAACATTTAATATTATTTTGCCATTGATTATTTTATTAGCGTTTTTAATGGTTGGAAAAATTCATTTTTCCAAATTTCCATTATTTTCTTTTTCTAAAGGGAATAAAAATTCTATTAGATTAATTTTAATGATATTAAGTGTTGTTATAATGACAGTTTCTAGTTTTATAGGCTTTTTACATATTACATTATTTTTATTTTCTGCTTATTATATTTTAAGTAATACAGGATTACATTTTATTAATAACAGTATTAAGCTCAATCAATTAAAAGAAAAATTAAAAAATAAGAAGAGGGGTCTATGAAAGCAAAAATTTATATTAACTATAAGGATGGTATTTTAGATCCAGAAGGTGTAACAATTAGCAAAGCTTTAGATACTATTGGTATTAAGGGGATTGACGGTCTAGCAGTTGGTAAGTGCATAGAAATGAATTTAGATTGCACTACACGTGAAGAGGCTATACAAGTTATTACAGAATCATGTGATAAATTATTAGCTAACCCTAATACTGAAGTGTATCATTATGAAATTATGGAAGATAAATAATATGAAGTGTGCAGTAATAGTATTTCCAGGTTCGAATTGTGATAATGATGCTTATTATGTAGTTAAAAAACATTTAGGTGTTGAAGTTGATTTTGTATGGCATAAAAATTCAGATTTAAGTAATTATGATTGTATTATTATTCCAGGTGGTTTTTCTTATGGAGATTACCTTAGAGCTGGAGCGGTCGCACGTTTTTCTAATATTATGAGTGCTATTAAAAAAGCTTCCGAAAAAGGTAAGGCAATTATTGGGATTTGTAATGGCTTTCAAATTTTAGTAGAATCTGGATTATTACCTGGCGCATTAATCACTAATAATTCAACTAATTTTATTAGTAAGGAAATTCAATTAAAAGTCTCTAATAATAGTTCATTATTTACTACTCAGTATAAGAGTAATGAAATAATTAGAATGCCAATTGCACATAAACAGGGAAATTATTTTGCAGATTCTGAGCTATTAAATGAATTAAAGGATAATAACCAAATTGCATTTCAGTATACAGACAATCCTAATGGTTCTTGTTTTGATATTGCGGGAATCTTTAATAAACAAAAAAACATTTTAGGTATGATGCCACATCCAGAACGTGCTGCTGAAAATATATTAGGCTCTAAAGATGGTATTAAAATTTTTGAATCTATTTTATCCAATATATAATATATGTTAGGGTCCTGGGAAATTATATTAATCCTTTTTTTTATTATGGTATTGTTTGGTCCTAGTAAAATGTCGGAATTAATTAAATATCTTCAAAAAGGAACAAAAGAATTTAAGAGTGCACTAACTAATCTAGATGACTCAAATACAAAAGTTTAATGTCACATAAATCTATATTAAATAAAATTGATATTTTTGATAAAAATTATCAAACAACAAATAGTCAGTATAATTGTTTTACGAATAATTTGTCTGATTTTGCACGTTCCTATATTGATGGAGAGTCTGGCTTATTAAGTGGTAAATTGATTGCTATAAAAGATAATATTAATATCAAGGACTATCCAACTACATGTTGTTCTAAAATTTTAGATAATCATATTTCAGTATATAACGCAACAGTGATTGATCGTATTATAAAGCAACAAGGCGCTATTGTTGCAAAAGCTAATATGGATGAATTTGCTATGGGCTCATCAACTGAATATTCTTCATTTGGCGTAGTGTCTAACCCAAAAGATCTTGATAAGGTAGCAGGAGGCTCTAGCGGAGGTTCCGCAGCAGCAGTTGCTAGTGCATCAGTAGATATTGCGTTGGGTAGTGATACGGGTGGTTCAGTACGTCAACCAGCAGCATTTTGTGGTATATATGGATTGAAGCCTACTTATGGTAGAATTTCCAGATATGGATTAACTGCTTTTGCTTCATCATTAGATCAAATTGGTATTTTTGCAAATAATACATGTGACATTATGCATATGCTAAAGAGTATTGGAGGTCATGATATTAATGATGCGAATACTATAGATAATTCAGTTGATTTAGATATGTCTAATCAGAAAATACAAAATATAAAAATTGGCTATTCACAAAAATTATTTGATATGTTAGAGCCAGATTTAAGAGCTCATTATTTAAATATAATTAATTTTTTAAAAGATGCTAATATTGCGATTCAGAATATTGATATTGATATGTTAGATTTAGCAATACCAACCTATTATATTATTGCTACTGCTGAAGCCTCTTCTAATTTATCACGTTTTGATGGAATTAGATATGGTCAACGTGAAACAGCCGCTAAAATAGATGAAATTTTTTCTAATACTAGATCTAAGTTTTTAGGAAGGGAAGTTAAAAGAAGAATTATGTTAGGTACGTATGTATTATCTTCTGGGTATTATGATCATTATTATAATAAAGCATTACAAGTGCGTAAAATAATCACAAATCATTTATTAAATCATTTATCCAAATTTGATGCTTTATTATTACCTACTACTCCATCAACTGCATTTGCAAAAAATGAAAAAACAGATAATCCGCTTGAGATGTATTTATCTGATATATATACAATTCCTATGAGTTTAGCTGGGCTACCAGCAATGAGTATACCTATTGGAGAGGTGGATGGATTGCCTCTTGGTATGCAAATATGTTCTAATTATTTAGAGGAAAACACAATATTTTTAATTAGTCAATTTATAGAAAATAATTTTAATAAAGGGTAGGATATGTCAGGTCATAGTAAATGGTCAACCATCAAAAGAAAAAAAGGTGCTAAAGATGCTAAAAGAGGAGCTGAGTTTACTAGATTAGGAAAAGATATTACATTAGCAGCTCGTGAAGGTGGTGGAGATATTGCGATGAATGCAGCTTTACGATTAGCTGTAAAAAAAGCTAAATCCTCTAATATGCCAAATGACAATATTGACCGAGCTATTAAAAAAGGTACAGGTGATTTGCCAGGGATAAAATATGAAGGTTATATTTATGAAGGTTATGGGCCCCATGGAATTGCTCTATTAATAGAAGTTTTAACTGACAATAAAAATCGTACTGTGCCAGAAATTCGTCATCTATTATCCAAAAATAATGGGAATTTAGGAGAATCAGGATGCGTAAATTGGATGTTTGAAAAAAAAGGCACAATTTTAATTAATAAATCAGAATTAGATGAAGAACAATTTTTAAATGATTTACTTGAATTAAATATTGAAAACTTTGAAGAGTTAGATGATGAATATCAATTATTAATAGATCCAGCTGAATTTAGTTTAATTATTCAAGAATTAGAAAATAGAAATTATGATTTAGAAGGAGACTTATCTCTTGTTCCTATTAATACAATTACTGTAGATAGTCAGCATATAGATCAGATTAGTAATCTGATTGATTTATTAGAAGATCATGATGACGTACAAAAAGTACATACAAATCTTGAAGTGGCAGATTAAATGAAAGTATTAGGTATAGATCCTGGTTTAGGAAATACAGGTTATGGCATTGTGTCAGCGGTTAATAATAATTTTGAATTAATTGATTTTGGTGTTATTAAAACCAATTCAAAAGATAAATTAGCTAATAGATTACAAATTATTTTTAATGAAATTAGTCAGTTAATTTCTGATCACAAACCTACTATTTTTTCAATAGAAGAAATATTTTATAGTAAAAATGTCAAATCATCCTTACTATTAGGTCATGCTAGGGGAGTTGCCATGGCAGCAGCATCTGTTAATAATATTTTAGTTTATGAATATGCTGCTAGAAAGATTAAACAATCTTTAACTGGAAATGGTAATGCTCATAAAGATCAAGTTCAGTTTATGGTTAAAAATTTATTAAAGATGAATGAAGCTCCTAAATCTAATGATGCATCTGATGCTTTAGGAATTGCTTTATGTTATTTACTGCAAAATAAATTAGAGTATTAATGATAGTACAAATCACAGGAATATTAAAATATAAAAATATCAATGAACTAATTATTGAAGCAAATGGTATTGGATATTCATGCAATATTTCTACTACTACATTTAATCAATTACCAATTTTAGAAGAAAAATTTACGATACTAACATTTTTACATATCATGGAAAATAAACATTCTTTATATGGTTTTATTGATAATGAAGAACGAGAATTATTTAATTTATTAATTAGCGTATCTGGTATTGGACCTAAGATTGCCATTCAATTATTATCAAAAACTGATAATAAACAAATGAGTAATATGATTATTAGTGGTGATGTTAAAATGTTATCTTCATTACCTGGTATTGGACCCAAAACTGCTCAAAGATTAATCATAGAATTAAAAGATAAGTTTACTTTTACGAATGATAATACTATCCCAAGTGATAGTAGTTTTTCTAAAAATCAACAAGATGCCTATAATGCATTATTAACATTAGGATACAAGTCAATGGATATTCAAACGAAAATTCAAAGTATTGTTTCTTCTAATCCAGAGATTACTACTGAAGAATTAATTAAAAATTGTTTGAAGGAATTAAAATGAAATTAACTGCTTTATATGATGCACATTTAAATTTAAATGCCAAAGTTGTACCATTTGCTGGTTATCAAATGCCAATTACTTATACAAAAATTACTGATGAATATAATGCGGTCAGAAATAATTGTGGAATATTTGATGTATCGCATATGGGGCAGATTAGGATTACTGGTGATGACTGTATTAATTTTCTACAATATATTACAGTAAATGATGTAAATAAAATTAAGAATTATGAAGCTCAATACTCTGCGATATGCAATTTAGATGCAGGCATTATTGATGATTTGATTATTTTTAAATTTTCTAATTCAGATTGTATTATTATTGTTAATGCTTCTAATACTGATAATATTTTAGCATGGATTAATCAACACAAAAAATCTTTTAATATTAATATTAATTTTATGAATGAATCTCATTCATTAATAGCATTACAAGGCCCCAAAAGCCGAGAGATACTCAATAAAATTTGTAGCGATAATATTGATTTATCTTTTTATAATTTTATGGAGACTAATTTATTAAGTGATCCTGTTATTTTAACACGAACCGGCTATACTGGTGAATTAGGTTTTGAGATTTCAGCACCACATGATATTATACAAAAATTATGGGATTATTTCATCAATAATGGTGCATCCCCAGCTGGTTTAGCTGTACGTGATGTTTTAAGAATGGAAATGAAATATTGTTTATATGGCAATGATATTTCTACTGCTACTAATCCATTAGAAGCTGGATTATCTTGGATTGTTAATTTTGATAAGGGCAATTTTTTAGGTAGAGATAATTTATTAAAATCAAAAAATAATGATTATCAACGTAGGTTAATTGGTTTTGAAATGACTGAAAAGGCTATTCCAAGAAAAGGTTATAGTGTTTATATTGATAATAATAATATGCAACATATGAAAGTTGGCGAAGTAACTAGTGGAACTCATTCCCCCTCATTATCAAAAGGTATTGGTTTAGCTTATATTGACTGCCCTTATCATAAAATTGGATCATTAATTTATATTGAGATTAGAGGAAAATTTCTAGGAGCAAAAATTGTTAAAACTCCTTTCATCCAAAATACTTCATTACATAAATAATTAAGGTAATTATGTCAAAAAAAAATAATGAAATATTAGCAATTTTATTAGCTTCATTATCAATTTTTATTTTTTTGAGTTTGATTGGTTTTAAATCACATTATGAGCCAAAAATTATTCAAAATTTATTTGCTTCTGATTTCATTTATAGTGAACAGCTTCCTTTTACTGGTATTATAGGCGCCAGTATTTCATCTCTATTAGTTAAATACTTTTTAGGATATGGATCATTTTGTATTTGTACCATTTTATTTATGTATGCATATTTATTATTTACGCGCAAAGATTATTCCAATAAAAAATATTTATTTTTATCATTATATCAATTAGGATCAGGATTATGGCTATCTATTTTCTTAACCTGGTATTTTGGTGTGAGCAATGAAACAGGTTTACTTGGATATTTATTTCATACATTTTTAAATGAATCAATAAGAAGTTTCATTTATATTTTTCTCCCAATTACTTTTTTTATTCTTGTTCGAGGCTTTATTGAATTTTCTATTTATGATATTTCTTCTAAGGGGTTTGACATTATCAAAAGCTTTATTTCTAATATTAAACCACAAAAAATTGAAATACATCAATCTAATCCTGCTAATACTGAAAGTTTTGACGACACGACACAAGTCTCTGATATAGAATCTGAAAAGGTTGAAAGTCCGGAAGAAATTCATGATGATGAATCAGATAAAATCATTGATGAGGAGCCGGAGCCTATATCTGATGAAATACATAATGAAGAAAATAATATTATTATAGATGATGAAGATTCTATTGATGAGAGTGATATTGATAAAATTAATAGTAAGGCATATGATAATTATAAACTACCACCGTCTAATTTATTAAATGAGCCTATAGAAATTACTAATACTTTAACTGAAGATGATTTAAAAGCACAAGCATCTAAAATCATTCATGCTTTGGAAACATTTAATGTACAAGGACAAGTAATACGTATTTCTCCAGGTCCAGTTATTACTTTATTTGAGATTGAACCTGCAGAAGGGGTTAGGGTGAATAAATTTACCACACTCTCTGATGATTTAGCTCGAGTTATGCAAGCTAGTAGTATTAGAGTTATTGCACCTATTCCTGGCTCTAGGTCGGTTGGTATAGAGCTACCTAACCCTAATCCTCAGACTGTATTTTTAAAAACTATTTTAAATTCAGAAAAATATGTTAATGCTGAATCAAAGCTAACTATTGCTGTTGGTAAAACTACAACTGGTGATGCATTTGTTTTTGATTTAGGGAAATTACCACATTTACTTATTGCAGGTGCTACAGGAGCAGGTAAATCAGTATGTATTAATACTATTATTATGTCTATTTTATATAAAGCAAAACCAGATGAGGTAAAGTTTGTTTTAATTGATCCTAAAAAATTAGAGTTATCAATCTATAAACAACTAGTAGGATATCATTTAATTACATCATCGAATTTAGATGAATATGTGATGACTACTGCTGATAATGCAGTAGGGATTTTAGATGCTTCCATTAATGAAATGGAGCGCCGTTTTTCTTTATTTGCAGAATCTAATGTTCGTAATATTGCTGAATATCATACTAAATCTAGCAATGATACAAATATGGAGAAAGTTCCGTATTTAGTTGTTTTAATTGATGAATTAGCTGATCTCATGATGACTTCTAGCAGAGCAATTGAAGAACCAATCACAAGATTAGCTCAAAAAGCACGAGCAGTAGGAATACATTTGGTTGTTGCAACTCAAAGACCTTCTGTAGATGTTATTACAGGTTTAATAAAATCTAACTTTCCTGCTAGATTATCTTTTCAGGTATCTTCAAAAGTAGATTCTAGAACTATATTAGATCAGATGGGAGCTGAAAAATTATTAGGAAGAGGAGATTTATTGTTTTTGCAACCTGGAACTGGATCTCCAATAAGACTGCACAATGCTTTTATAAATTTAGATGAAATTCAAGAAGTATTAACTCACATAAATGCGCAACCCAAACCTGGTGAAATTAAATTGCCCGAAGCAAAAAAAGTTTCTATTGAAGGAAGCGCTGATTTAGAAGAAAATCATGATGAATTATTAGAAGATGCAGCAAGATTAATTATTGACACTGGGCAGGCATCCGTTTCCTTATTACAACGTCGATTTAGGATTGGCTATAGTAGGGCAGGTCGTTTAATTGATGAATTAGAATCATTAGGGATTGTAGGTGGATATAGTGGAAGCAAAGCACGAGATATCCTTGTAGACGAATCATATATTAATGATATTTTTAATAAATAAAATATTTATATGTTTAAATTTTTCTTAATAATAGGGATGTGTTTGAATTTTGCTGGTTCCAGCCCCTTATTTTCTAAATTCATTGATTCCAACACAATATTTTTAGATAATCCTATTAAACTAATTCAATTTGATTATATCACACAAAATATTGATGGTTTATCTGAAAAAGGATCTGGGAGTATTTTAATTGATGCAGATAAATATAAATTAAATTTAAATAATCATATTCTTTTATTTCCAGGCAATGAATTAAAAAGATATAATAAAATTACAAATCAGATTTTTATTGAAAACAACAATCCGCAAATTGACTCTTTAATTTTAAATTTTTTTAATATTGAAAATTTAGAGATGATTAAAGTAGATAGTAATGGTACTATTAATGCTTTATCATCTAATTTTGAAATTCAGGATATTATTATAGATTTAGATTTTCTAGCTGATTCATCATCTATTAATGAGATTAATATTCAATATTCTAACTATCTTATTTCTTTATTTAATTTAAATTTTTCTAATCATACCATAGATTTAGAAAGCCCTTTTTCTTTTAATTTTCCAGACGCTTTTATTTTTGACTTAAGAGATTAATTATGAAGACTATTAAAATAATTATTCATAGCCTTATTAGTTTAATCATTACTATTTCTAGCATCCTCTTTTTTATTAATAATGCAGGGGGAGAATTAACTTTTGATGAATTAATTTCTTTAATTTTTATTAAATGGCATTATTTATTTTTTGCATGTCTTTTATTAATTATAAGTGTTTATTTGCGCGCACATAGGTGGAAATATTTATTTAATTCGAATACAGAATTAAAAGTGCAGAGCTTATTTCAATCTCAGTTTATTGGTTATTTTATAAATTGCGTATCACCAATTAGAATTGGTGATATAATTAGAAGTTATGTGGTTGCAAAGGATACCAATCAAAAAACCAGCTATATTATTGGTACTATTGCCATGGAACGTTTTTTAGATACTATCACGATTTTATTTGGTGGATTAATTGTACTATTTTATTATGGTACTGATTATTTAGAAATTAAATTACAATTTATTTCAATACCCTTTCTGTTATGTTTATTAGGGATTCCTGTATTAGGTTATTTGCTATATAAACTGCTTTTAAAATTCTCCTTCCCCAATTCTATCAATAATATTTTTAAAAATATTTGGGATGGTTTCTCAGCCATTCAATTTAATCACAAAACAGCCATTATTTTATATTCTGCATTAATCTGGTCTATTTATTGTATTAATGTATATTTAATTCAATCAATGTTTATTCAATTTCAATTAAGTATTTTTGATTGCTTATTAATTTTAGTAACCTCATCTTTTATGCTAATGATTCCAGTTGGCTTTGGAGGGCTTGGTGTGTTTCATATTGGCGTACAGGGAGTTTTAAATAAATTAGGGATTCAAGACTATAATAATTTTATTATTCTTTTACATCTATATAGTTTAATTATGTATACTTTATATGGAGCTTATTTCTTTTTTACTGAAAAAACTTTAAATTTAAAAACACTATATAGTTATTTAGTGGGTCATCAATCTAATTGATTAAATTTATTTTTTTTATTCCAAAAATATTCTTTCACAATAGAATAGTTTTTCATTAATACACTTGATATTGGATGATAATCATTGATTGATTTGTGTACATCTTTCTTTCTTTTACGTAGATAGTTAATATTAAATAGTAGCCAAACATTAGCATGCAAAATTGCCGCAGCTCCTTTAAAATTCAATTTCATAACATAAAATGCAAATGCAAATTTTTCTAAGATTAGTCTTTTTAATATTTGGCTTATAGATATTTTTTGATTATTAGTTAAAAATAATATCATACTATTTCTATGATTTAGATATATTTTTTTATATGATCCATATGCTAATGTTTGACCACCTTTATGATATATTGTAGATTTTGGTTGGCTATAAATTTCATAACCATTTAATAGGCATTTCCAATGATAGTCTATTTCTTCCATATGGGCAAATAAAGATTCATCAAACCCCCCGATTTGATTAAAAATATTTTTTTTAGTAATAAAACCTGTTCCACTTGCCCAGAATATTTTTTCTTCTGTATCATATTGCCCTAAATCTTCTTCAAGTGTATTCATTATTCTGCCTCTAGCAAATGGATAGCCTAAGTAATCTATATACCCACCATTTCCTCCGGCATAATCAAATTCATTTTGATTGTAGTAGTTTTTAATTTTGGGCTGTATAGAAACCATTTTATCATTTTTTTGTATGCTTTTAATGAGTGTATTAATACAACCTTTTGTGATTGTAGTATCATTATTTAGAAAAAATAAAAATTCTCCGTTAGCATGTTGAGCTCCGAGATTGCATCCCCCAGCATACCCTTTATTACACTTTGATGGTACAATATTAATTTCAGAAAATTTTTCTACAATATAATTAATACTACCATCTTCACAATTATTATCCACTACAATAATTTCATAATCAATATCATGAGTATTGGTGATGATTGATTGTATACATTCATCTAATATATCTTTCCCCATTAGATGTGGAATAATAATAGATACGGTGGGTTTAGAATTCATTTTTATTGTATGTAAAAATCAGGAAAATATTGTTGAACTAATTCAGGAGTTACAGTTTTTAATAATTCAGTAATATTTTGATCAATTAATGTAATTTCATTTTCAAGATTAGCATTTTGTTGCATTGCATTTGATTCAATTTTATATTGCAATACTTGTAGCATAGATTGGCAATAAGATAAGGCTCCATAATCATACGATATTTCTGTAGGAATTACATCACTTGGAAAATATTCATGATTTAAATTAATAATATCAAAGCTTGTTAAAAGATGATTTTTTCTTTCTAAGTCTAATGCAATATTAGTACCAGTTTTGAAAAATACATTTCTATAATTTGCAGCGAGTCTTTCAATATTAGGGCCATAAAATATTCCTGGTGTATTTAATTTATTATAACGATATATTCCAAGCTCTGGGTATTGTTCAATCCATTTCATATATTGTTTATAGTCATCTTTAGTTCTAATAATTAATTCTGCATCCCATTTTCCATTATTATTAAGATCTTTAAAACTCCCATCATCTAATTTAGGCTCACCATTTGCTTTAGTAATCATTTGAATAGTTTTATTTATATTCATTCTAATATCCATTGGAGTACTATTCTTTTGATTGGTTAATCTATAAACTAACCCTTCCTGCATCAAATAATCATCTAGTCCTAAATTATTATTACCTGTAGTAGTAGAAAAATAAATTGGATTTTTATCAAAGCATGTTTCGATAATTCTCATAATTGTAATATTAGTAAGTCCCAATCCATATGTACCAGGGCTAAATTGCCAATTAAAATTTTTCCCTGATTCTGTCTTTATACTAATTGTATAATCATTTTTTAACCAGTGTATAAATGCATATTCCATTAATTTTTCATAATTTTCTGATTCTACAACCGCTAAATATTCGTCTTTATTTTTTTGATCAGCATTTAAATTAAACATATTTAAGCTAGGAGAATGTTCATCCAATTGTCTTATATAACTTGGAAAGTTTAATAAACTTAGATTAACAATCTTGACATCTTGCCTTATTTCTTCTACTTCTTGCATATACCATAGGGGGAATGTATCATTATCACCATTGGTAAATAAGATACCATTGGGTTCACATGAGTTTAGTAGGTTATATGCATAATCCCATGCTTCATATCTATTAGATCTATCATGTTCATACCAATCTTTAAAGCCCATCATCATAGGCATCGATATTAATAATATTAAAGCTACAATTTTTGAATTAAAGTTAAATTTTTGTTTTATTTCTGATATTAAACCGTAAGATCCAATTCCTATCCATATTGCAAATGCAAAAAAACTGCCTACATATGCATAATCACGCTCTCTTGGTTGTGGATCGCTTTGATTTAAATACACTACAATTGCCAAACCTGTTAATATAAATAATGTTAATACTGAAAGAGCCCTTTTAGGATCACGTTTAAAGTGGTAAAATATTCCAAATAGACCAATTAGAAATGCTAAAGGGAGCCCATATCTCCATATATCTACTCCCTGTAAGGGTCTCATGCTCATCAATGGTGTTCCATCTAAACTATTTCTAGTCCAACTACGCTCATTCCAATCTTCTTTACCTATAAATTGCCAAGCAAAATATCGTAGATACATTTCTTTAAATTGATAATTCCATACAAATTCAGTGACCTCTTCTTGAGTTACCTTTTTAGGATTTTTTGTATAACGTTTCCAACTTTCATTATTTCCTTGGCTATTAATTACCATGGATGTTTTTCTATCTAAGATACTCCACTGGCCATATTGATCTCTATTTATATATTGATAAGCACTTTTAATATCTTCAGGGTTATTATAGTTTATTTTTGGATTTTGTTGAGCACGTATAAAAATCATACTGTATGTTGAATATCCTAGTAGTACCATCATAGTACATGTAATGATTAACCTTGATATTTGATAGTAATTTTCTGATTCTTTTTTAAATTTTAATAAAGCTATAATCCCTACGGCAAGCATTAATAGCATTTTTAATACATTCAAAAGTGTTTGGGTAGTTAATAAATTAAAATAATTAATTCCAGTTTCATTATAATGCTCGATTTGCATTTCTGTATTTTTAATAACCCAATTTGTTACATCAGATTTAATTCCATTTTGTATAATATCCATATAATAAAATGTTTTTGCTTCTTCATTTGGGGCAGATAAAAATTTATCATATATACTTGCTTGATTTTCATTTAAGTGATATGAGTAGCTTTGTATTTCTTGAGTTTTATTTTTTAGCAATTGTGTATAATCTTCTACAAACAACTCATTTGCTGTAATAAATAGCAGACTGAACGAAAAGATAATCATAGTAATATGTGTGATTTTCTTGTCTAATTTCATATTTATCATAATGGTTGCAATTATGGTAATAATCAGAAATATGTATAGTATAATAGGATCAGAAATTTTATTGGCAATAGATGGTAAACCTTTAATAATACCTTTATATATAATTAAAAATATTAGGCCAGTTATTCCAGAGAGCATTAAGTAATGTTTTGGTTTAATTATGTTTGATTTATTTAATTGATAAAAAGCAATTAACCCAATAAAAGGTAGCGCTAATAAATTTAGTAAATGGACACCAATAGCCAATCCAATACAATAACTAATTAAAATTATATATTTAACTTTAGTATTTTGATTTAAGCTTGAAGACCATTTTAAAATAAGCCACACTACAATAGCTGTAAAGAATGTAGATAAAGCATATACCTCAGCTTCTACAGCATTGAACCATTGTGAGTCTGTTACTGTAAAAGTGAGTGCACCAATAAATGCAGCAAGATATATTGTGGTATTTTCTTCTTTTGTAAATTTTGTAATTAGTTGCACAATAATCATATATAAAAACATAATTGATAGTGCACTTGCAATAGGAGAAACTAAATTTACTCTTGCTCCTAAATCATTCAGTAAGGGTATTTGTGCAAAGAAGTTTCCTATCAATAAATATAATGGGGTACCAGGAGGATGTGGAACGCCTAAAATAATTGAGGTTGATATAAATTCCCCACAATCCCATAATGAAACAGTTGGTGCCATAGTTAAAAAATAAATAAAAAATGGTACTATGAATGATAATACGATGAGTATTTGGTTTAATTTTTTATTATTTATACTATCCAATTTTTACAAACTCCAACATATGATTATATTGATTTTTAAATCTATCTTTAATTTTTTTATATTCACTTTTCTTCAGTAATGGATCTTGAGAGACTAATTCAAATGCTTGTTGCCTAGCTCTTCTTATAATCGCTCCATCATTACTAAAATCTACAACTTTTGATTTTATAAATCCATGTTGTTTTGTACCAAAAAAATCACCTGGTCCTCTCATTTTTAAATCTTCATCTGAGATTATAAACCCATCTAATGTATTTTCCATAATATTTAATCTTTTATCTGCATTAGGTGTTTTTTTTCTCTGCACAAAAAAACAATGACTTTGCTTAGTTCCTCTTCCAATTCTTCCTCGAAGTTGATGTAATTGTGTCATACCAAAACGTTCCGCATTTTCTACCATTATAACTGTTGCGTTTGGGATATTAATACCAACTTCAATGACTGTTGTAGCTACTAAACAATCAATTTTTCCTTGATTCATTTTATGCATTTGTTCATCAATATCCTGTTTTTTCATTTTGCCGTTTATATAGCCTAATTTAAAATTTTTAAAGATAGATTGTAATTTTTCATAACCTGATTTTGCTGCCTCTAAATCTAATTTTTCAGATTCATCTATCAATGGATATACTACAAAACATTGTCCTCCATTTGACATTTCCTGTCTCATAAATTCATATATTGATTCTATATTTTGAGGATATACCAGACTTGTTTTAATTGGAAGTCTATTTTTAGGTAATTCATCAATAATAGAAATATCCATATCTCCATGTATAGTAATAGATAGAGTTCTAGGAATTGGAGTAGCTGTCATTGCAAGCACTTGTGGTGATGAACCTTTTTCAATTAATAATTTTCTATGTTCTACTCCAAACCTATGCTGTTCATCAATAATAATTAAACCTAATTGATTAAATTTTATAGCTTCTTGTATTAATGAATGTGTACCAATAATAAATTGAATTTCTCCTGATTTTAATTCATTAATTATAATATTTTTTTCTTTTTGTGATTTATTAGAAGTAATTAAGCCACACGTAATTTTTGCTTTATGACAGTATTCTTTAATACTTTCAAAGTGCTGTTCAGCTAAAATTTCGGTTGGAGCCATAAGGGCAACTTGCTGTTCTTCTGCAATTACAATTGCAGCTGTTAATACTGCGACAATTGTTTTTCCAGATCCAACATCCCCCTGTATTAAACGATTCATAACCTGTTTAGATTTCAAATCTGTTCGTATTTCTCTCAGCACTCTTATTTGTGCAGAAGTTAATTCAAAATTTAAATCATCATAAATTGTCTTTAAATATTCACCCCTTTGAAGATAGGATTTACCTATATTATTCTTCAAATTTTTTCTTTTTAAAGCCATTAGTAGCTGTATAAAAAAGTGTTCATTAAATTTCAATCTATGTAAAGCTTGATCAATTTCACTATTATTTTTTGGAAAGTGTATATTTTTTAATGCTTGTCTTAATTCAATTAAATTTTCTTGTTTTAAAATAGAAGAAGGCAAAAAATCATCTATAATATATTTATTATTATCAATGATATTTTTAATGAGTTTTCTAAAACCTCTACTATCTAACCCTTTTGATTTTAGGTCAGAAGTAGAAGCATATTGTGCAATAATGTGACCAGTATTATAATTTTCTGATTCTTCTAAAATATCAAAATCAGGATGAGTAATTTTTAAGCCATTATAGAATTCTATTTTTCCAAAGACTGCGATTTGTTCATTAATTTTAAATTTTTCAACAATCCATGATAAGCCATTAAACCACACACATTGAAGTTCTCCAGTACCATCAGATATTGTTACTTGGAATAAGCGACGTTTACCTAATATTTTCATATTTTTACTTATTATTTTTCCAATAACAACAGTTTGTTCACCGATTGTAGTTTGATTAATAGTCTTGATATTGGTTCTATCTAAGTACTTTCTAGGAATATGATTTAATAAATCTGACACCACCTCTATTCCATAGGCTTTTAATTGCTTAGCTCTTTTTGGCCCTACCCCTTTAAGGTATGTAATATCATCGTATAGTGGATTGGAAAATTTCAATTGAAAATAGAATATTACTTTATTAGTGAATTCAAGTTTTCTGTTAACTTATTTAATTGTTGTTGGTAATCAGCTTGTTTTGTTTTTTCATGGTCTATAATTTTTTTCGGAGCTCTTTCAACAAAATTTTTATTTTCTAATTTTTTTGAAACGGAGTTTAATCGACCTGTCATATCTGCTACTTGTTTTTCTAATCGCTTAACTTCTTCTTTTAAATCAATTAACCCTTTTAGTGGAATAAAAATTTCAAGATTTTCAATTACTGCAGTTGCTGATTGTGTGGGCTTTTGTAAATTTTCTCCTACTTCCAAACTTTCAATTTTAATCATCCTATCCATTAAATCAATATTTTCTTTAATGATATCAGTATACTTACTTTTTCCCCTAACATGCATATTAATTGTTTTTGACGGCGAAATATTTAAGCTTGCTTTAATATTTCTTACTGAACTAATAGCTGTCATAATTAATTTAATGTCTTGCTCTATATTATGATTTACCATTTTTTTATCAACTATAGGAGACTGACTAGTAATTAATAATTTAGTTTTGTCTGCACTGGTATTATTTTTGTCTACATCCAAAAAACTCCAAATTTCTTCAGTGATATGAGGTGTAAATGGGTGGAGCAATTTCAACACATTTTTTAGAACATATATTGATACAGCTTCCGCTGTTTTTTTATCTTCTTTATCTTCGCCATAAAAGCGTGTTTTTGTAAATTCTATATACCAATCACAGAAATAATCATATACAAATTCATAAATTGTTTTTATTACTTCATTCAACTTATAATCATCATAGTATCCATTTATTTTGTCTACGGAATTATTCAGTTTTGACAAAATCCATTTATCGGTAATATGTAATTTTTTATCATCTGGTAAATTACCTTTTAAATCATTTGCATTCATTAAAATGAAGCGAGCAGAATTCCATAATTTATTCATGAAATTTCTACCATGCTCTAATTTACTTTCTGAGTATAATATATCTGAACCAGCTGGTGCAATAAGTAATAAGCCAACCCTAACAGCATCAGAGCCATATTTTTCAATAAGATCAAGAGGATCAGCAGAGTTCCCTAATGATTTACTCATTTTTCTACCTTCTGCATCTCTAACAATACCATTGAAGTAAACATTTTTAAATGGGATTTCTTTTTTAAAATAGAGTCCTGCCATAATCATACGAGCTACCCAGAAAAAGATAATGTCTGGGCCTGTAACTAAGTCATTTGTTGGATAAAATTTTTGTAATTTTGGCGTTTCTTCAGGCCATCCTAAAGTTGCAAAAGGCCATAGCCATGAGCTAAACCATGTATCTAACACATCTTCATCTTGTACCCACCCATCACCACTTGGAGGAGTAGTACCACAATATATTTCATCTCCTTTATACCATACTGGGATCCTGTGACCCCACCATAATTGTCGTGAAATACACCAATCTTTAATATTTTCTAACCAATGGTTATATGTTTTAGTCCATCTTTCAGGATAAAATTTTATTTCTCCATTATTAACTACCTTTAATGCTGGTTCTGCTAATTTTTCCATTTTTAAAAACCATTGTTTAGATATATATGGTTCTACAATAGCATCTGTTCTTTCAGAGTGCCCTACTTGATGTGTATAGTCTTCAATTTTATCTAATAAACCTAATTCGCTTATTTTTTCAATGATTAATTTTCGAGCCTTAAACCTATCTAGATTTTGAAATTCTAATGGGCAATTGTCATTTAATTTAGCATCTGGATGAAGTATATTAATCACTTCTAATTTATGTCTTAAGCCCATATCATAATCATTAGGATCATGCGCAGGGGTTACTTTTACACAACCAGTACCAAATTCCATATCAACATATTCATCTGCAAATATTGGAATTTCACGATTTATAATTGGCAAAATAATAGTTTTCCCTATTAAATGCTGATATCTTTTATCATTTGGGTTTACTGCTACACCTGTATCTCCTAGCATAGTTTCGGGCCTGGTAGTCGCAACAACCATAAATTCGTCACTATTTTTAATAGGATATTTAAAATGCCATAAATGCCCTTGTTTTTCTTTATAAATAACTTCTTCATCAGATAGAGCTGTTAATCCTTTTGGATCCCAATTAATAATTCTTTCACCTTTATAGATTAGTCCATCTTCATATAGTTTTACAAAAGCATGAATAACTGATTCACTATATTTTGAGTCCATTGTAAAGGTAGTTTGATTCCAGTCACAAGAGGCTCCTAATCGTTTTAATTGATTAAGAATTTTTCCGCCGTATTCTTCTTTCCAATCCCAGGCATGTTCAAGAAATTTTTCTCTTCCAAGCTCTTCTTTCTTTTCTCCTTTATCTAAAAGCATTTTTGTTACTTTTGCCTCTGTTGCAATTGATGCATGATCCATACCTGGAAGCCATAAAGTACTTTTTAAGTTCATACGTTCTTTTCGTATCAAAATATCTTGAATTGTATTATTTAATACATGTCCCATATGAAGAATGCCTGTTACGTTTGGAGGTGGAATCATAATAGTAAAAGCTTCATCATGATTAGCATTTGGCTCAAACACATTTTGCTCTTGCCAAAATTTATACCACTTTGATTCTACATTTTGGGGGTTATATATTTTAGATAATTCCATATAGTATAGACCTTAGCGCCAAATAATTATATAAGATGAAACAGCAATTTCAGGGCAGTAACAATCATTTGGTGGGCATACAGGAGGATCAACACATCCATTCCATGATTCACGGCATGCAGAGTATTGCATCACATTTTCTTCTCCAGTAGAAATATAATCTGTAATATCTGTGATTACAGGATGAACATCTTGACCTGGGCACCATCCAGCTCTACCATAGCCCCAAGTA